>LNFM01002555.1_pt1 | contig 49365 bp, 48 predicted proteins | sample 596031 | NCBI WGS metagenome assembly LNFM01 (sample SAMN04254537, study PRJNA301005) | activated carbon metagenome | isolation source: dual media filters at the Ann Arbor, Michigan drinking water treatment plant | place: USA: Ann Arbor
TTTCGGTGACGACGCGCAAGCGGCGGCCGAGCGAAGTCGATGGTGTGCATTATCACTTTCTGACGCGCCCTGAATTCGAGAAGATGCGCGACGCCGGCGAGTTGCTGGAATGGGCCGAAGTGCACGGCAATTATTACGGGACGCCCGCGAAGCCGGTCGAGAAGACGATTGCAAAGGGCAAGGATATTCTGTTCGACATCGACTATCAGGGCACGCGCCAGCTTTATAAGAAGGCCGCCTCCGATGTGGTGAGCATTTTCATCCTGCCGCCCTCGATTGCCGAGATGAAGAAGCGCATCCGCCGCCGCGCGGCAGAAGACGAGCAGACCATCAAGAAGCGCCTTGAGACCGCGAAGCACGAACTGAAGCGATGGGGCGAATACGATTATGTCGTCATCAACGACGATCTCGATGCAGCGTTTGCCGACATTCACGCCATTCTGTCGGCCGAGCGCATGAAGCGCGTGCGCCGCACTGGCGTCGTGGCGTTTGCGAAAAAATTGCAGTCGAAGCTTTAAGCGACCAGCACTGTCCGGCCGATGGTGCGGCCAGCGCGCAGATCGTCGAGCGCGGCATTGGCTTCCGAAAGCGGGCGTGTCTTCACAGGGATCGGCGCGACTTTGCCCGCGCGCACCAGCGCCAGCATTTCCTTCGCTTCCGATAACGAGCCGACATAGTTGCCGATAATCGAAACGCCCTTCAGACCAAGCACCGGCACCGACAACGGCATTTCGCCGCCGATCAGGCCTGCGACCACGAGCGAGCCGCCTTTGGCGAGCGCGCCAAAGCCTAGCGACGCGGATTTATCGGAACCGACAAAATCGATCGCACCCAGGACACCGCCGCCGGAGGCCACCATGATTTCCTTGCGTGTCGCCTTGTCGGTGGGATCGAAGGCCGCAGCGGCACCATTTGCAAGCGCGTGTTCGCGCTTCTTTGCGTCGATCTCGACCACGATGGGCTTGTGTTGCGAGCGGGCTTTCAGAAACGAGAATCCCATCATGCCGACGCCGCCGAGGCCGATGATGAGCGCAGGTCCGCGCTCCGCCAGCGCGCCGAGTTTCGCGATAGCCGAATAGGCCGTGACGCCGGAACACATATAAGTACCGGCGAGATCGCGCGGGATCGGATCATATTCGAGCAGATATTTCGGATGCGGCACCGAGACATGGGTAGCGTAGCCGCCTTGCGTCTGGATGCCGATCTGCCGCGGTTTCGCGCAAAGGTGTTCGTCGCCGCTCTCGCAGGTCGCGCACTCGCCACAGCCGATCCACGGATAGATCACGTAGCGCTTGCCGATGGTGACGCCTTTCACATCGGGGCCAGCCGCGACCAGTTCACCTTCGATCTCATGGCCTAGCGCGAAGGGAAGCGGCCGTCCGCCGGCAAGCTCCGCCTTGCGGCCGCCGCCGAGATCGAAATAGCCGTCATGCAGATGGATGTCGGAATGACAGACTCCGCAATGACCGACGCGCACCAGCACTTCGGTGCCTGTCGGCGCAGGTGCGTTGACGACTTCTTCGCAAAGCGGCTTGCCGTAATCGGTGAATACCTGGCGCGTGATCTTGGTCATTCGTCACTTTCCTGTCGCGGCGAAGATATTGGCGATCCGCACAAAACCTTCGACCGGAATTTCCTCGGCGCGCTTGGTCGGATCGATCTCTGCCGCGGCTAACAGCGCGGCTGCATCCATCCCTAGCGAGCGCAGGCTTTGGCGTAGCATCTTGCGCCGCTGGCCGAAAGCGGCGGCCGTGACCCGGCCGAGTATCTTGGCGTCGCACGGCAACGGATTGCTCTGCGGAACGATCTGCACGACCGAAGAAGTAATTTTCGGCGCCGGCACGAAAGCACTCGGGCTGACATCGAATAAAATCCGCGCTGCGGAACGCCAGCCGGCGAGCACGCCGAGCCTGCCATAGGCGTCGTCGTCGGGTGTCGCGACAATGCGCTCCGCGACTTCGCGCTGAAACATCAAGATAAGCGAGTCGTAATACGGCGGCCACGGCTCGAGCGTGAGCCAGTCGATGAGCAACGCGGTCGCAATGTTGTAGGGCAGGTTCGCGACGATCCGCGTTTTCGCGCCACCAAGAAGCGGGCGCGGATCGAATTGCATCGCATCGGCTTCGACGATCGTGAGTTTGCCAGGATAGTGCGCAGAGATTTCGTTCAGCGCCGCGATGCAGCGCTGGTCGCGTTCGATTGCGATCACGCGGCTCGCACCTTCCGCAAGCAGTGCGCGGGTGAGGCCGCCCGGACCCGGCCCGACTTCGATCACGGTGACACCATCGAGCGAACCGCCCGCACGTGCGATGCGCGACGTCAGATTGAGATCGAACAGAAAGTTCTGGCCGAGCGATTTCTTCGCTTGCAAGTCGTGCTTGCGGATCACGTCGCGCAGCGGCGGCAGGCCGTCGATGTGGCTCATGATTTCGCGGCAAGCCTTGCCGCGAGTCTGATCGCGGCTTCCAAGCTCGAAGGATTTGCCGTGCCGCTGCCCGCAAGATCGAACGCGGTGCCATGATCGGGCGAGGTGCGGACGAAGGGTAGGCCGAGCGTCACGTTGACCGCGCGGTCGAAGGCGAGCGCCTTGACCGGCGCCAGCACCTGATCGTGATACATACCGAGCGCGACATCGTAATATTTTCGCGCGTGTTCGTGAAACAGACTGTCGGCGGGGTGCGGGCCGCTCGCCTCGATGCCTTCTTCGCGCAACTGGCGGATCGCGGGCGCAATGATGTCGATGTCCTCGCGGCCGATGGTGCCTTCTTCGCCCGCATGAGGGTTCAGCCCGCATATCGCGAGCCGAGGGTTCGCAATTCCGAAGCGCGAACGATAATCTTTCGCGGCGATGCGCGCGCTATCCACGATCAGCGCGGCCGTCAGGCGTTCGGTAACATCGCGCAGCGGAATATGGATCGTGATGGGAATAACCGCGAGCTCCTCGCTCCAGATCAGCATGACCGGCAGGGCCGCATTGCTGAGATGAGCGAGATATTCGGTATGGCCGGGAAACTGAAAGCCGCCCGACTGCATCACGTGCTTTGCGATCGGATTGGTCACGACCGCCGCCGCCTTGCCTTGCATCACAAGCTGGACTGCGAGATCGATCGAAGCGCGGGCTGCCGCGGCGCTCGAAGCATCGGGCTTGCCTGGCGTCGCCGTCGCCGCGGTCTGCGGCACCACCAGCGGGAGAGCTTTATAGAATACAGATGCCGCATCCGCGATAGAACATTCAGCAACCGGCACATTCAATTTGAGCGCACCCGCTCGCGCGGCGACGAAGGCACTGTCCGCAACAAAAGCGAATGGCGGAAGGTTTCGCGCTTTCCGCTCGAGCCAGAGTTTAAGCGTGAGCTCCGGGCCGATCCCGGCCGGCTCGCCGAGCGTCAGGGCGAGCGCTCGCATTACTGGTCGGAGAGGATCTGAATGATCGAAGTCTGGCGCATCTTGTCGAGAATGCGCTTTTCATAGGCCTGCAAGCGCTGGCCGAGCAGTTCGTTTCGCAGTTCGCGGTTCGACGAGATGTCAGCAGGGACTTCCCGGCGGTCGCAGATCGCGACGACTTCGATACCGTTCGCGGTTACTTCCGGCGGCGTCATGCGGCCGTCGGGAAGGGACTCGAGTAGTTTCTGCAAGGCGGGCGCGAGATCCGACGAAACCCGGCGGATCGGCGGCTTGACCACGACTTCGGTGAATTGGCGCGCGACTTCCGGAACCTGCTCGCAGGAAGTGATGCGGCTCCGCAGCGCTTCGGCTTCCTTCAATCGCGATTGCTTCTGGCCATCGGTGGCGTTGCGCCGGACCACGAAGATCACCTGCCGCATCGTGTATTGCGTGGATTTGAGGAGCATATTCTGGCCGCGCGCATTCATCGCCGCGACGAGATCCGCGTCGCGAACGATGATGTTGCCCGCGTTGGCCTGCACATACTGCTGCCAGGCGAGGTCCGATTTCACGCGCGCCCGCAGCCGCGCGACATCGACGCCGCTCTGGGCGAGCGCCTGTTCGAATTGCGCGACGCTTCGGCCCGAGCGTTGCGCCATGCTCGCGAACGCGCGGTTCACTTCCGCATCCGTCGGCGTGATGCTTGCGCGTTGCGCGATCTGCAATTTCAGCTTGAACTCGATCAGTTCTTCGAGCACTTCTTTCCGCGAGACGTTTTTGCCGCCGCCGCGATGCAGTTTCTGCCGCTCCGAAATGTCGAGGATCGTGATCGGTTCGCCGTTTACGATGGCCGCAACCTGCGCGCGAACGGGTGCCGGATTCAGCATCGCAAGCGCGAACGCAAGCGCGGCAAGGCCGAATAACGTCGTTCGATTGATCAGGGTTTTATGGGTCATATCGGGCGTTCAGGCGGCTCGTTTGGCGTAAATCTTACCGTACATCACCCGCTGCTGACTATGGGCGCGTCCTGTGGCGGCAATGGGACAGTCTTGTTTACCGGCTGTTACGGGTTGGTAGCAGGAGTGGCGCTCGTTACCTGGTTACCCAGGTTCTGCTTGAAGCCGGTTTCGCCGAGCGTGCGCAGGTTCACCCGCAGCAGGAATTTGTGCACCGATGTCGCCGTGATCAGGTTGGTATAGTCCGCGACATAGGTCGCGGTGATCGCGAAACATTCGTCGGTATAGGTCAGGCCGAAAGTAGCCAGATCGAACTTGCCGCGCTCGAGATCGTAGCGGACGCCACCCGAGACGCTCCAGAAGTCGTGAAACTGGTAGCTGGCGGTCTGGTAGACGCCGTTCCGGCGCTCGAGGTAGCCGATCATCGGCTGCGCCTCGTAGCGCGCGTAGATCGTCGACAGCGTCAGGCGGTCCCACCGCGAGGTGGTTTCAGCTTCGAAGCGCCGCAACGTCAGATCGTCCTTGTCGAAGCGGAAGCGCGTGACGAAGGAGAAGCGGCCGGTCGGCTGGAAATAGATACGCGAAACGTAGTCGGAAGTGCGCTCTTCAAGACCCGACTGCGCGCCGGTGTTCGTCAAATCCTGGATTGCAAACGAGTTCTGCCCGAACATCTGATAGGACTGGCCGAACAGCACGTTCACAAGACCGAAGCGGTGGACGTTCGCGGAATATTGCAGGCCATAATTGAGGCGCGAGCCGCCTTCGACGCGGTCGTAGCCGGAATATTTGTCGATCGCAAAAAGGTTCGTGTCGTCGAACACGAGGCTCTGCGCGTCTTCGTTCGGGAAGCGGCCGATCTTGGTTTCGTTGGGACGGACGATCATCTGCACGATCGGCTCGAGCGTCTGCGTGCCCCAGGAGTGAACCGAGATAAACGGCCAGCGTGCTTCCATGCCGACGGTCGGCATCGCGCGAATGAGGTTGTCTTCCCCCGTGGTCGTGAAGGCTGCAACGCCCGCGGCGGTCGTATTGGTGTTGACACTGGCTGCATCTGCGCGCACGCGCGCGAATGGCGTGAACAGGATGCCGGTAACGTCGCTAGTGACCGTGCGGCGCCAGTCCATTTGCGCCGTGAAGCGCGTGTAATCGCCGGGCAGACCGCGCACCAGACAGGTCGCCGGATTCGCAGCGGTCGCAAGACACCGCGAGGAGTCTGAGTTGCCCGCAGGCGTAAGCGCAAGTGCCGCGAGCTGGCTTGTCGGCGAGAAGTCCGCTTCGCGGCGCGACAGGCTGGTGAAGTTGATCTTGTAGGAAAGCTCGCCGCCCATAATCGGGTTTGCGAAGAAGTACGAATAGTCGATCACCGGATGGATGAGCGGAAGCTGACGATTCACGTCGAGTTCCGACAACCCGTAGAAGCCGATGCCCCGCATATCGAAATGCGATCGGTCGCCCTGGCCGGTCAAATAGAGATGCGAAACACGTTCGGTCAGGCGGGTTCGCGAGACGTAATAGTCGTTCAGGAAGGACTTGTCTGAAAGCAATGCGCCGTCGAAGCCCCAGAGCCAGCGCTTGTTGATGTTGAACTCGCCGGTCGCTTCGATCGCGCCACGGAATTCACGGTTGCCCGACAGAACCGTGAACTTCTCCGGGTTGGTCTGGTCGATGCCCGCCGCCTTGATCTGATACGCCCCGTTCACGAGGCGGTGGCGGAATTCGGCTTTGCCGAGCACGCCCTGACCGGTGAACGGCACGACCGCAATCGTCGCGTCCATGTTGGGCTTGATCGACCAGAAATACGGTACTTCGATTCCGACGCCGACGCGGCTGTTGGAATTGATATGCGGCGGCAGGAAGCCGGACTGCCGCTTCACGGTCGGATCGGGGTGATAGAAAAACGGCAGATAGGCGACCGGCAGGCCGAACAGCTCGAGCGTCGCGTTCTCGTAATAGACTTTGCGCTCGCCCTCGTTGTGGATGATGCGCGCGGATTTAACCTGCCATAGCGGCGGCTTCTTCGGGTCGTCGCGGCAGGGTTCGCAGGCGGTGTAAACGCCGTTCGAGAAGACCGTGACGTTGCCTTCGGTGCGGTCCGCGCGCGAGGCGGCGAAGCGCGTGCGCTGCGGCGTCTCCACCAGCATCGAATCGACGAAGGCTTCGCGGAAGTCCTGCGTCATGTCGAGCGTGTTGGCGTGAATGACGTTGCCGTCCTTCGCTTTGTAGCGGACGTTGCCCTCGGCAAGCATCTTGTTGGTCACGCGATCATAGGTGACCTTGTCGGCCTCAAGCACGCCGCCGTCGTAATAGATCTGAACGCCGCCGACCGCGTGCACCCGGTTGTTCTTGGTGTCGTAGATCATCTCGTTCGCAGTCACGAGCATCTTCGCGTTCGGGTCGCGCGTGGTTTTTTTCTTCAGGAACCGCTTGGTCAGCGAAGGCTCGGCCGATTGCGATTGCGGCACCTGCTTCGGCAGCGTTTGCGCATAGGCGGCGCTCGAAGCGAACAGCACGCAAACAACCGCGAACCCGGCGCGGCGGAAATGCCGGCCGAGCGAAGACGCTCCGGAACTGATGGCGAATTGCGAAACCATCTAGCCGTCTTCCTGATGCAAAAGAATCGAACAGCCGATCATCCCGGCGCAAACCACCGGCAGCCAGCCGGCGACAACCGGATGCAGGAAGCCGCCGTCGCCGAGCTGTTCGGAAAGCTGCGAGGCGACGTAAAGCAGAAAGCCCGACAACACGCCGATCGTGACCATCCTGCCGACGCCGCCGAGACGGAACACGCGAAGGCTGACCACGGCCGCGATGATGACCATGGTTGCGAGCAAGAACGGACGCGCGAGCAGGAGTTGGTACTGAATTTCATAGCGCGCCGTGGAGAGTCCCGCCGCGCGGACGAGTTCGATCGCGGACGGCAATTCCCAGAACGAAAGCGTGGCCGCGTTCGAGAAGGTGCCGCGTACCTGCTCCGGCGTGAGGCTGGTCGAAAGGAGATGGGTCGCCATCGTCCTCGGGCTTTTGGTCGGCGAGAAGATCGATACCTCGGTGAGCCGCCACGAACCCGGCTGCAGCTCAGCCGTTTTCGCTTCGATGCGCTCGAGAAAATCGCCGCTGGTGTCGAACGAGAAAATACGCACGCCGGTAAGCGTCCGGCCCTGATTGCTCGAAGTCTGCGCGTTGATGATGGCCTGACCGTCGTTGCCGCGCTGACGAACCCAGATCGTGCCGGGAGCCTTTTCCTGATTCCAGCCGATCGCGGCGGCCCGCGCAGCCAACAATTCGCTCTCGATACGATCCGCGTTTTCTTTCATGGCTGCGGAAAGCGGATTGTAGATCGTCGTCGCGGCGATACCGATCAGAAGTGCAACCGCGACGGCGCTGCCGATGAATTGCCATGCGGAAATGCCGGAGGCGCGGGCGACCACGAATTCGAGCCGGCGCGACAGCGCGAGGAATGCCGACATCGCGCCGATCAAAGTCGCAAAGGGCAGCATCTGTTCGGTGAAAGAGGGCAGGCGCAGCAGAACGAGATAGCCGATCTGCGCTGCCGAGCTGTCGGCGCGGTCGCCGACGCGGCGCGTCAGTTCGAAGAAATCGACGACCGCGATCAGCGCGACGCAGGTGAGAAACGCAACCGCAACCGCCGTCAGAAAACGGCGGCCGAAATAGCGACCCAACATCCCGAACGCGACCATGATGCTACGCCGCCTTCAACCGTTCGAAACGCGCGGCAAGAGTGTCCGCGAACTGTTCCAGGAAGGCTGGAATCTTGAACTGCGCGTAGCCTGCGATCATCAAGAGGCCGTAGCCGATGCCGGCGAGCGGCACGAAGTAGGTGATCCAGACCAGCGAAGCATTCTTCGCGATGAAGCCTGACGTGCCGAAGCCGAGGATTTCCACAAGGCCGAACAGGCCCGCGGCCCCCGCGATTGCGAGTCCGCGGTTCTGGCGCGTGGTACGCGCCTCGCCGAGAAACGCGAAGGCGATGATGAAAGCTGCGATCGGCAACAGCGGCGAGGAGAGGCGCTTGTGCAGCTCGGCCCGGAAGCGGCCCGGATCCTGTTTGTACATCTCGTCGGATTCGTCCGCCGTCATCAGGTCGTAGAGCGGCCGGTCGGTCGCGCGATAGAGCACGCTCTGGTTCGGCGTAAGCTGCGACATATCGAAGGCGTAGCGCTGAAACTCGACGAAGCTCGGAGATTTGGTCTGGCCCTGGCGGCGCTGCATCAGGCCCTGGTCGAGAATGAGATAGGAACCGCGCTCGGACTGCGTGATGCGGCCGCGCTCTGCGATGTAGGTGGTTTCGCTCTCGGGATTGCGGGCGTCAAAGACGAAAATGCCCATCATCAGTCCGTTGGGGCCGCGCTCGCGAATGTGGAAGGTGAGGCCGCGATCCATCGCCATGAAGCGGCCGGGTACGGCGACGTTGCTGACGATGTCGGCGTTGACCTTGGAAACCTGTTCTCTGAGCGTGCGCAGCGTCCACGGACCGACTTCCGCGCTGACGATGATCGTGAGAGTCGCGACGATCATGGTGAGCGCGAACAGCGGACGGAAAATGCGCCAGCGGCTGACACCGGCTGCGTTCATCACGATCAGTTCGGAATCGGCGGAGAGGCGGTTCAGCGTGAAGATGATTGCGATGAAGAGCGCGATCGGCGCGATGACCAGCATCAGCATCGGCAGCGCAAGCGCGGTGACGTTCAGGAAAACGATCAGCGACTGTCCTTGGGTTGCCAACAGGTCGAAGCGGCGCAGCACCTGCGTCAGCCAGACCATCGTGGTAAGGCTTCCCAGCACCGCGAGGAATGCGATGGCGGCAGTCGAGAATAAATACCGGTCGAGCCGCCCCATTCGCGTCGCTACTCACGGCTGCGATTCTCCACCAGAATCGAGGCCGCCCCCTACTGAACTGACCGGCGGAAAATGGCCGGAAATTGAGGCTTCAAGGGGGCGCTCGCCCCACAATTAATCCCCGGTTATTACTGTCCCATCAACCCCTTAACGGACTTCGACATGGCCAATTCCCCCAAGATCGTCATCACCGACCTGAAGACCCCCGTCAACGGTACTATGGTAGTTTTTACTGATGAGGATCTGGCCTTCGGAGCTGTCGCGAAGGCGGCCCTGAAGCCTTCCGGCGACCTAGTCCAGCGGGTCGCTAAAATCGAGAAGTTCAAGGGCAAGCGGAACAAGGTTTTAGACCTCGCGGCACCCTCGGGTCTCAAATTGGAACATCTGCTGATCGCCGGGCTCGGCAAACCCAAGGATATGCAGGCCGAGGACTGGCTAAAGCTTGGCGGGACCATCATGGGGCGGCTTCCGGCCGCAGCCCGGAATGTGACCGTGCTGGCCGAAATCGCCGGTGGAAAACTCTCTGCGGATGCCGCCGCCCAGATCGCGCTCGGCATGAAGCTCCGGGCCTACAAGTTCGACCGCTACAAGACCCGGAAAAAGGACGGCGAGGACGAGGCCAAAACGCCCGCCGCCGAGATCAAAATCGCGGCCGGCAATGTCGCGGACGCAAAGAAAGCCTGGGCCGCTGCCGGCGGCATCGGCGACGGCATCGTGCTCGCCCGTGAACTCGTCAACGAGCCGCCGAATGTGCTGTTCCCGGTGGAGTTCGCACGTCGCGCTTCAGAGCTGAAAAAGCTCGGCGTGCAGGTCGAAGTGCTCGACGAACCGGCGATGAAGAAACTCGGCATGAACGCGCTGCTTGCGGTCGGACAGGGTTCCGAGCGCGACTCGCGCCTCGTCATCATGCGCTGGAACGGCGCGAAGAAAAAATCCGAAACACCGATCGCGATCGTCGGCAAGGGTGTGTGCTTCGATACCGGCGGCATTTCGATCAAGCCCGCCGCCAGCATGGAAGACATGAAGGGCGACATGGCGGGTGCCGCCTGCGTCACTGGCCTCATGCACGCGCTCGCCGCGCGCAAAGCCAAGGCGAACGTGATCGGCGTGATCGGTATCGTCGAGAATATGCCGGACGGAAAGGCTTATCGCCCCGGCGATATTCTGAAATCTTATTCGGGCCAGACCATCGAAGTCATCAACACCGACGCCGAAGGCCGTCTCGTGCTGTGCGATGCGCTCGCCTACACCAACGAGCGCTTCAAGCCGAAACTGATCATCGATCTTGCGACGCTCACCGGAGCAATTCTGGTGGCGCTCGGTCAGGAATACGCAGGGCTATTCTCGAACGACGATAAGCTCGCCGAGCGCCTCACGGAAGCGGGCAAAGTTACCGGCGAGCACGTGTGGCGTATGCCGCTCGCACCCTATTACGACAAGATGATCGACTCGAAGTTCGCCGACATGAAAAACACCGGCGGACGTTTCGGCGGCTCGATCACCGCCGCGCAATTCCTGCAGCGCTATATCGGCAAGACGCCATGGGCGCATCTCGACATCGCCGGCACCGGCATGGCCGCGCACAATAGCGAGATCGGGGACAGTTGGGGTCCGGGCTGGGGCGTGCGGCTCTTGAACGAATTCATCGCCGCGCATTACGAGAAATAAGTCAATAATGTCAGAGGTTTACTTCTATCACCTGCAAAATCAGCCGCTCGAAAAAGTGCTGCCGACACTGATCGAGAAATGTCTCGAGCGCGGCTGGAAGTGTGTGGTGCAGACGCAGTCGGACGAGCGCGCGGCAGCGCTCGACCAGCACCTCTGGACCTGGCGCGACGATTCATTTTTGCCACACGGCACCGACAAGGAAGCGAACGCTTCCGAGCAACCCGTGCTGATCACGACAACGGAGGCGAATGCGAATGCCGCGGATGTCCGCTTCTTCGTCGAAGGTGCGAGCAGCGAAAATCTCGCAGGCTATGAGCGCGCGATCCATCTGTTCGACGGCAACGATCCCGATGCGGTCGATAACGCGCGCGCGCAATGGAAGTCGGCGCAGTCCGCCGGTCACACGGTGACCTACTGGCAGCAGGACGAAGCCGGGCGCTGGCAGCAGAAGGCGTGAGCTAGTTTTTCTTCCGGCCGCGCAGCACGCGATATTCGAGCACGTCCTGCACGGCTAACCGCTCGATCATGAGCCCGCCGATATTGGCTTGCGGAATCATCCGCAAGGCGCGCGATAAGCGCGTTCATCTCTTCGACCGGGCGGTGGTAGATCAGTTTCGACAGATCGCGCGAGTGTTCGATTTCGAGTCCTGCTGCTTCGAAAGCGGCGCGCCATCCACGTTCGGTCGGCATCACCGGGCAGCGCCACATCTCGCGTACGATCTCGAGGTCGCATTCGAGCGCCAACGGAAAATTCTCGATCGGCATATCGTCCACGAGCACAAATATGCCACCGGGTTTCAGCGCGCCCGCAATGTTCGCAACAGTCGCGGCCGGATTTGCGGAGTGCACCATGCTTTCGATCGCGATCGCCAGATCGAAACGCTCCGTGAATGGTTCGTCGTAGGAACGAAGTTCGAACCGAACGCATCCTTCAAGTTCGCGCCGTTTCGCCTCCTTGCGTGCCCGCGCAATCTGGATCGGCGAGATCGTTCTGCCGAGCCAGTTGCCGCCGATTTTCGGGAACAGGTCGAACACGGTCCCGCCGTAACCGCATCCGGCATCGAGGATGCGTGGCCGGGCCGGAAGCGAAAGGCCTTCGAGTATGAGATCGTGAACGACCAACGGGCCGTTCTCGCCGGTCACCGGATCGTCCATAAGCCGGTGGACGGTCATGGTGTCGTAACCGGAATAGCGGCGCACGATCCTGTGCCAGCGCACCCAGCGATCGAGCCAGCGGTAGTAGTTCGAGACTTCGCGCAATTGCGCGGCGCGAGCGGCTGCGCCGCCAGCCTCCGCCGTTTCCCCAGAAATCGGCATTCTATTCCCTACGCCAAGCCCGTTTGCCTAGGGGAAACACCTGTTTCGGGACATCGGATGCGGGCCTTCGTGCAATCGGCAGAATGCGTCATTGAAGCCGGCAACAAAAAACCCCGGACGTTCTGTCCGGGGCTTTTCTTGTTGACGTATGCGAGTACGCGATCAGTAACCCGAGTTGAACCGGTAGTTCACGCCGAGCTTGATAAGCGAGACTTCGAAGCCCGTGCCGAGATCGTGGTGGAGATATTCGGCCTTTGCGCTCCATTGGTTCGAATAGGCCCACTCCAGGCCGCCGCCTATCACCCAGCCAGTATCGGTGTCGTGGAAGCCCGCGGCCGCCGCGCGCGAGAACGCGAAGCCGCCGGTGCCGTAAATCATGGTGCGGTCCCACGTGTAGCCGATGCGCGCACGCGCAGTGCCGAGGTAGTCGACGTGAACCGGAATGCCGCCGGCGAAACCGTTGATGTCGGTGCCGGAGATGTCGACCTCGAGGCCGAACACGATATTCGGCGAGAACTGCCAGTTGTAGCCGGCCTGCACGCCGCCGGCGAAGCCGTCGATGTCGATGGTGCCAGCATCGCCGAAGCCATAAGCGAGATGGCCGCCGACATAGAAGCCGGACCAGTTGAATACGGCTGACGGCGGCGGCGCATATTTGTACGGGCCGCGAACCGGCATATCGGCGGCATTGGCGGTAGTCGCGATCGCGAAGGCGGTAAGCGCGGCGCAGATCGGCAGAATCTTTTTCAAGGTAGCCCCCTAAGAGCGGTGGGAAAAAATCGGACTCGCGGGGAAGCTAGGTTTTTATGGTTAATGGCGGCTTAGCGAACGCTTAACACAAGGTTAAAACGCGACTGCCGCTCGCATCATGTGGTGACGCGGCAACAAAAAACCCCGGCGCGGAGGCCGGGGCTTTTCGATTTCGTTTTGCCTCAGATCAGAAGCGGTAGTTCACGCCGAGGCGAACCACGTCCGTGTCGAGCGTCGTGACGGGGCCGAGGAACGCGAAGATTTCGTCGCCGAAGTCATAGTGGAGATATTCGACGCGCACCGACCAGTTACGGGCCCAAGCCCATTCGATGCCGAGGCCGTAGACTGCGCCGATGAAGCCGGAAGACACGCCGCCTGCATCCAGTCTCGACGCGGCAACACCGACCGTACCGTAGATCAGCGTGCGATCCATGGCGTAGCCGAGACGAGCACGGCCGCTCCAGATCCAGGGTTGATCGACCGCGCCGGCGCTGATGCCGGTAGCGGAGATGTCAGTCTCGAGACCGATCACCCAGTTCGGCGACAGGTGGACGTTGAAGCCGATCTGCGCGCCACCGACGACACCGTCGAGTTCGAGGCCGCTGGCATCGCTCGAGCCGTAGCCAAGATGTCCGCCGACATAGAAACCGTTCCAGCTAAATGCAGGCGATGCCTTGTATCGGATCGGCTGATCCGCTGCCTGTGCAGGCACTGCGAACGAGAACGCCGCAATCACGGCGCCGACGAGTGCGAATTTTTTCACGGTAGTAACCCCATTGCGTCGGCCTTGCCGACTCAGCCCTAAGCTGTAGCCAATCCGCATAACGTAACGGCAATGTCCGGTATCGGATAGAGCAGATTTGCAACACTGGATCAGTAACTTAGCCCAAGGTTAGCGAATTTCTAGGGGCGCAAAGCATTGCGTTTCAAAGGTTTGGTATCTGATTACTACCCGGTGACGACGCCGCCAGCCCCGGTCTCGCGCTGGTAAACGATGAGGTCGAGGGAAGGAGCGAAGTCCCGTCCGCGCATTCCGGTCAGGATCGCATGGGCCTGCCCGCGGTGATGGGTCTGGTGGTTAAAGAAATGATCGAGCGCGGGCGCGAGCGGCTGCGTCACCGTCTTCGGATTGACGATCGTCAGATAGCTGAAGGTCGCGGCGAGTTCGGCTTCCGTGAGTTGCCCGACATAGGCGGAAATGCGCGCGTCCTCGCGATCTCGCGCTGCGCGTAACGAAGCGAAGTCTTCGTGCAGAATTACATCGAGCCGGGTTGGCGCTTCGCCTTGACCCGTGAAGCGTTTCATCCAGATGCGGTCGGAAACGAGCAGGTGATTGAGCGTGCCGTGGATCGACTTGAAGAATGCGCCGCGGTCGGCGCGGTATTCGTCGACGCTCAGTTTCTCGGCGGCGTTGTAAATCCGCTCGTTCGACCAGGCGTTGTAGCCCGCGAACATTTTGTAGCGCGTAAGGTTCATCGCAGCCTCATAGGAAAACACGCACAGCGATCTCGCGGAACGCGATGACCCCTGCGATCAGGATAAGCGGACCGAAACGCAGCAACAAAGGAAGGTCTTTGCGCATCACGACCCTTGCGATCACAACCGGCGTTGCGACCAGCGCAGCCAACATCGTCCAATAGATATAGCGATATTCATGCGCGATGCCGATCACGAATAGGGCGAGCGTGTAGAGCGTGCCCGATGACACGAGCGCGAAGGTGAGATGCCTCGTCACCCGGTCGCGGATGCCGGTCGACGCCCACATGAAAGCAAGACAGACCAGAAGATAGACGTAAGGCGGTCCGAACGCGGAAAGGCTCCAGTTCACCGAGAGCCATTCGATCAAGTTGTAAACCGGGTTCGGCGTGAAAGTGACTTCCTTCTGGTTGTTCGATTGCCAGCCGGTCTTCACCGGCTCCTCGCAGCCCTTGCAAAGAAATTGCAGAAAGCGGTTCAGGTGCGCGATGCGGTGCGTGAGGTAGGCGCGCGGCTCGGCAAGGATTCCGTCGATCCATAGCTTTGTGAGTTCGGGGCCGAATTTCGGTTTGAGATTTTCGTAAACCTCGTCGCAGCCGCCCTTGAGATCCGGGTCCCAGCCATAGGTATCCCAGTGGCGAGGCGTGTAGCAGCCGCGCTTGCTTTCAGGCCGGTCGTCGAAGTTGCGGTTTTTCGCGACAAAGCCCGGGCCGAAGAAGCCTTTGAAGGCATCGCGGCCAGAGAAATAGGTGATGCCGCCGAGATCGAAGATTTGCAGCGGCGAGATCGGCTTCACGTCGCGTACCTTGAACAGATGCGTGTCTGCGATCAGGTGTGCCGGAATAAAGAGCAGCGAAAGCAGGCCCGCGATGATCGTGCGTTTGATAAATCCTAGCGCTCGCCAGCGCGGGCTCATCGCTGAGATACAGAGATCGATCAGCGGCGGCATACCGAACACGGCGTTGGCGCGAAAAAACCCGCCGAGCAGAATGAACAGCCACATGAAGCCTGCGGCGAGCCGCGTGCGCCTGAAATAGCCGCGCAACAGAAGTGCCGCGATGCCGGCCGCACACAGCATCGAGATCGCCATCGCGATGTCTTTGACGAGCTGCGCATTGTAGTTGAGCGCCATCGGGAAGAACGCGGCGCCGAACACCAAGTAGGGCAGCGTGCGGCTTTCCTCGTCGCGCATTCCGAGCGCGATCAGGACGAACGCGCTCCAGTAGCCCGCGAGAAATATCGCGAACATCGGCTGCGGCCCGGTCCAGAACCATTGCAGCGGAATCCATAAGATTCCGAGCAGTGGCGGCTGCCAGTTGTCCCATTTGCTGATGCGGATCGCGTTCACATACGACCAGGCGTCGTGATGATAGAGCCCCGGATAGAACGCATAGAAATTTACGAGCGCCGCGAGAAGCGCGGCTACAAACAAACGCCGCTTCATCTGAAGCGGCGGAAGGGCTCTGGCGTTCATGGATAGCGGGGCGTCATGGCCGGTTACTGGAAAGCACTTGATGCCAGCGACTTATGGCGAAGAAAAGCCCGCCTTGAAGGCCGCGCCCCGCGCCGCTATAGACCCGCCAACTCGAAATCCCCGAACAAGCAGGAAGTAATCATGGCGTCCGAGCGCACTTTTTCGATCATTAAACCCGACGCGACCAAGCGCAATCTGACGGGCGCGATCAACCAGAAGATCGAGGCCGCGGGCCTTCGGATCATCGGCCAGAAGCGCATCAGGATGAGCCAGACACAGGCCGAGGGCTTCTACGGCGTTCACAAGGAACGCCCGTTCTTCAAGAGCCTGGTTTCCTTCATGACCTCGGGTCCGGTCATCGTGCAGGTGCTGCAGGGCGACAACGCCGTTTTGAAGTATCGCGAAGTCATGGGCGCGACCGACCCGGCCAAGGCGAATGCGGGAACCATCCGCAAGGAATTTGCCGAGTCGATCGAGGCAAATTCGGTGCACGGCTCCGACAGCGCCGAAAACGCGAAGATCGAGATAGAATTCTTCTTTAAGCCGGAAGAAATCGTCGATTGATTGCTGCCCGGTCCGGAGCAGTTCCGGGCCAGATTTGTCGCTTATTGCGCTGCAAACGTCCGGTTTTGCTTGGCAGAGCCGGGCGTTTTCTTTATGCCCGTTACCTAGAAGTTATACGCCTGTACAAATACAGGGTAATAAAACAGACAGGTAACGGGAGCGGCGCGTGGACTTTCTTCTCACTGACATGATGCAGGCGGCATTCTGGATCGCCGCGCTCAAGATCATCGGCATCAACATCATTCTCTCCGGCGACAACGCGGTCGTGATCGCACTGGCCTGCCGGATGCTGCCGCCGAAGGAACGCTTCTGGGGCATGGTCCTCGGCGCGGGCGTCGCCGTGCTGCTGCGCATCGTCTTCACGCTCGTGGTCGCTGAAGCCATGGGCTACCAGTGGCTGAAGCTGATCGGCGGCGTGTTGCTCTTGTGGGTCGCGGTCAAGCTGCTCGTTCCGGAAGACGAGGGCGACGAGAAGATCGAAGCCGCGAGCAACCTCTGGAAAGCGGTTCGCATCGTCGCGGTCGCCGATATCGTGATGAGCCTCGACAACGTGATCGCGATTGCCGCTGCCGCCGAAACCGCGGCGATGGCGCTCGATCCGGCGCACGCGCAGTCGATCAAGGCCGTGCTGATCGGTTTCGGTCTGGTGACTTCGGTTCCGATGATCATCGCGGGCAGCGCGCTCTTGATGGCGCTGCTCGACCGTTTCCCGATTTTGGTCTGGGCCGGTGCCGCGCTGCTGGGCTGGGTCGCGGGCGACATCATGATCAAAGACGGCGCGCTCGCACGCTGGTTCAATCCGGCGCTGCTGGATCAACTGCACATTCCCGCAGCTGCGGCGGGTGCGATCTTCGTGATCCTGCTCGGCTCATTGATCCGCCGCTCGCGTCACCTTGCGTCGATGGAAGAGCCGTTCATTACGCGCGCAGGCCACATCGGCGAGCCGCCGGCGAAGAAGCACTAATTTCTCCCAAGGCCGACTGAAGGCGTACCCAAGCCGGATAAAACCGGCTTGGGTTTTTCTTTTTGGGCTTCAGATCTTCGCCTTGCCCTCTGCGACGAGGCGCAGCGCTTCCGGATAAATCTTGTGCTCCTGTTCGAGCACGCGGCTCGCAAGCGCGTCTTCATTGTCGCCCGGTAGCACCGGCACTTTCGCTTGGAGGATTACCGGGCCGTCATCGAGTTCCGCTGTCACGAAGTGGACGGTCGCGCCGTGAAGTTTTTCTCCGGCCTCCAGCGCACGCTTGTGCGTGTGCAATCCCTTGTAGGCGGGCAGCAGCGACGGGTGGATGTTGATCATCCGCCCATGCCAGCTTTCGGCAAAGCGCGGGGAGAGCAGACGCATGAAGCCCGCGAGTGCCACGATCTCGGCGTTCGCAGCCTTCAACGCGGTGTTGACCGCGTTGTCGAAGATTTCCCGCGAGGGAAATTTCTTGTGCTCGATTACTTGTGTTGGAATTTTGTGCGTTCGCGCGAAATCTAAGCCGCCGGCATCGGCGACGTTGGATAACACGAGCACGATTTCCGCCGGATAGTCTTTTGCTTTCGCCGCTTCGATCAGCGCGCGCATATTCGAGCCGCGTCCGGAAATCAGGATCGCAACGCGCTTCTTCATGAAAGCGCGAGCTTGCCGTCGAACAAAGTCACCGGCTCGCCGTTGTGCGCGACAATCTCGCCGATCTTGACCGGATTTTCGCCTGCATCCTTGAGCGCGCGTTCGACATCACCGGCCTTCGCGGGATCGACTGCGATGATGAGGCCAACGCCGCAGTTGAAGGTGCGGAGCATTTCGAGCTCTAGCACGCCGCCAACCGAAGCGAGCCACTTGAAAACCGGCAGCACCGGAATCTTCGAAAGATCGACTTTCGCCGCCAGGTTTTCCGGCAGCACGCGCGGAATGTTATCGACGAATCCGCCGCCGGTGATGTGCGCGAGCGCCTTGATGCCGCTCGTCGCATGAAGAGCAGCCAGCACGGACTTCACATAAATCCGCGTGGGCGTTAGCAGCGCTTCGCCGAGTGTGCGCGATGAATCGAACGGCGCGGTTGCGTCGAGTTTCACGCCGCTCTTTTCTATGATCCTTCGCACCAGTGAGTAACCGTTCGAGTGAACGCCGGAAGAGGGCAGGCCGAGCAGAACGTCACCAGCCTTCATGTCCGTGCGTGGCAGGAGATTCTCGCGCTCGACCGCGCCGACCGAAAACCCCGCGAGATCGTAATCGTCGCCGGCGTACAACCCCGGCATTTCCGCGGTCTCGCCGCCGATCAGCGCGCAGCCCGCTTCCTTGCAGCCCTTGGCAATGCCTTCGACGACTTTCGCCGCGTGCTCGGGGACTAACTTCCCGGTCGCAAAGTAGTCGAGGAAGAAGAGCGGCTCCGCGCCCTGCACGACAAGGTCGTTCACGCACATCGCGACCAGATCGATGCCGATAGTCTCGTGGCGGTTCGCGTCGATGGCGAGCTTTACCTTGGTGCCGACGCCGTCGTTGGAAGCAACCAGCAACGGATCGCGCATCCCAAGCGCCTTGAGATCGAACACGCCGCCGAAGCCGCCGATCTCCGCATCCGCGCCGGGCCGCCGCGTCGCGCGCACGAACGGCTTGATGAGATCGACCAGCCGGTTGCCGGCGTCGATATCGACGCCCGCCTGCCGGTAGCTCAACCCGCCTTGCTTGCCGGACATAAGTTCCGCTTCCTCGCTTCTGGCCGTGTGAATAGCGCGCGGAACGCCTCTTTTCCTAGCCGAATTGTCGCGCTTCACCCCGAAATCTGCGCGGCCCGGTTGGCGTATCACGCTTTTGACGGTAGCCAAGGCATAAGGATGGGAGCGTTGGCGTGATCCAGAGTTTGCCGAACCTGATTACGGTCGGGCGCATTGTGCTGGTTCCGGTGGTGATCTGGGCGATCACCTCCGGGAATATGCTGCTCGCGTTCTGGGTGTTCGTGGCGGCCGGGATTTCGGACGCGGTGGACGGTTTCATCGCCAAGCGCTTCAACGCCCAGACCGAATTCGGCGCCTATCTCGATCCGCTTGCGGACAAAGCGCTTCTGATGTCGATTTACGTGACGCTTTCCATCGAGGGGCTGCTGCCGCGCTGGATCGTGATCGCGGTGGTCTCGCGCGATATCATGATCATGGGCGCGGTCCTCTTGTCCTGGATCATGAACAAGCCGGTGGAAATCCATCCGCTGGTTGTCTCCAAACTGAACACCGCGGCGCAAATCGGCCTCGCGGCTCTGGTGTTGGCCTCCAGCGGCTTCAAGTTCGACGCAGGGCAGGCGAAGGATGTCCTTCTGGTGGTCGCAGGTGGGCTGACATTTATTTCCGCCGCGGCCTATCTGATCGAGTGGATGAGGCACATAACCTCTGATGCACCGGAGGCTAGCAAGTGACTATTCAGCGGCAATTTCTGTTCTGGATCGGAGCACTGATCCTGTTCGTGCTCGCGATGTGGCTGGTGCGCGAAGTGCTGCTTCCCTTCGTTGCTGGGATCGCGCTCGCGTATTTCCTGAATCCGGTGGCCGACCGGCTCGAGCGCCTCGGCGTGAGCCGCATGATTGCGTCGCTGATCATGGTTGCGCTGGTCATTCTCAGCTTTGTCGTGCTTGCACTTTTGTTCCTGCCGATCTTGGGCACGCAGATTTCCGCCTTCGTGCAGGGACTGCCGAGCACGGTGACGCGATTGCAGACCGTGCTCACCGACGAGACCCGCGAGTGGCTGGTCAGGATTGTCGGCGACCGCTTGCCCGACCTGAGCAAGTCGCTCGGCGACATCGTCAGCGAGGGCGCGAAGTGGACGATTTCTTTCCTTGCTTCGATTTGGGCGGGTGGGCAGGCGCTGTTCTCGATCGTAACGCTTTTGGTGATCGCGCCTGTGATCGCCTTCTACGTGCTTCACGACTGGCACAAGATGCTCGCGAAGGTGGATAGCTGGGTCCCGCGCCGGAACCGCGAAACAGTTCGCGAGCTTGCGCGCGAAATGGACCGCGCCATCGCAGGCTTCATACGCGGGCAGGCGGGCGTCGGGCTCATACTAGGCGCGTTCTATGCGGTTGCGCTCACGCTGTCCGGATTGAATTTCGGTTTCCTGATCGGAATGATCTCCGGCCTCATCAGCTTCATTCCCTATGTCGGTTCGCTCACGGGCTTGTTGCTTGCGACGGTCGTTGCGGTTGCGCAGTTCTGGCCGGAGTGGAAATGGATTCTGCTGATCGTCGCGATCTTCCTCAGCGGACAATTCATCGAAGGCTATATTCTTCAGCCGAAGCTCGTCGGTGAAAGTGTCGGTCTGCATCCGGTCTGGCTGATGTTCGCACTCTTCGCCTTCGGCTATCTGTTCGGCTTTGTCGGTCTTCTGCTCGCGGTGCCGCTTGCGGCCGCGATGGGCGTGCTGATCCGCTTCGGGCTGAAGCAATACATGGCGAGTAGCCTTTACACCGGCGCGGCACCGCGAAAGCGGGACCGCTGAGATGCAAAGCAATGCCGCGCGGCAACTGCCGCTCGATCTCCCGCACGTCGTAAGCTTTCACCGCGAAGATTTCCTTGAAAGTAAATCGAACGAGGCAGCGCTTGCACTGGTCGAACGCTGGCCGGATTGGCCTTCTTACGCCGCCGCGATCGTGGGTCCGCATGGCTCCGGCAAAAGTCATCTCGCGTCGATCTGGGCCGAGCGTTCCGGCGCACGGGTGATCCCAGCACACCTGCTTGCACGCCAAGACGTGCCGCGGGCGCTCACGACCGGCGCATTGGTCGTAGAAAATCTTGTCTCCGGCGATTTCGACGAGCACGCGCTGTTTCATCTCTTCAATCTCGCGAAAGAAGACGGTGCGTCGCTGCTGTTTACTTCCGCGCAGCCGCTCGAAAGCGGGATGGCGATGCTTGCCGATCTCGCTTCGCGTCTGCGCACGGTGCCGTCCGCGAAACTGGACGCGCCGGACGATGCGCTGATTGCAGCCGTGCTCGTGAAGTTGTTCGCGGATCGTCAGATCGCGGTCGATCAGGATCTGATCGCGTATCTTCTGCCGCGCATGGAGCGCTCGCTCGGCAGCGCGCGGGCATTGGTTGCGAAAATCGATGCGGCCGCGCTCGCGGCGGGCAGGCCCGCAACAAGGGCCTTCGTTTCACAACTTCTTCGCGAGTAGCACAGTCATCTATCTGTAATACTTGCATAATTTACGGTCATTATATTTTCGTCAATTCGTTTTATGATCTGCTGAAGCGCTATCAAGGCGCGTGAGGCGAAATGAATCTCGAAATCAAACCGCAAACCGACTTGCCCCTGCCGGAGGCAAGCACGCCAGCATTGACTGCTGAGGCTGCGGAACTGCGCTCAAAACCCGAGCGCTTCATCAACCGCGAGATTTCCTGGCTCTCCTTCAATCGCCGCGTGCTCGAGGAAGCGGAGAACGAAAAGCATCCGTTGTTGGAGCGCCTGCGCTTCCTTTCGATCTCGGCTGCGAACCTCGACGAATTTTTTATGGTGCGTGTCGCCGGCCTGAAGGGTCAGGTGCGCGAAGGCGTGACTACGCCGAGCCCGGACGGACTTACACCAGCGGAGCAACTGATCGAGATTATCGCTGAAGCCGCGAAGCTCGCGTCATCGCAGCAGCAACAACTGCGCGAACTCCGCAAGCTGCTTGCGCAGAACGGCATCGTCATCGTCGATGCTAGCGATCTCTCGAAGAGCGATCTCGCAACGCTGGAGCAGACTTTTTTACACGAAGTGTTTCCGGTGCTTACGCCGCTTTCGGTCGACCCGTCGCATCCGTTTCCGTTCATTCCCAATCTCGGTTTTTCACTGGCGCTTCAGCTCCAGCGCGTAAGCGACCAGCGCGGCATGAACGCGCTGATCCGCGTGCCCGCGCAGATCGAACGCTTCGTGCGGTTGCCCGAGGGCGACAACAAAGAAACGCGCTTCATCGCGCTTGAAGCGGTGATCGGCATTTTCACCGCGAAACTGTTTCCCGGCTATGTCCTGAAGGGGCAGGGTGCGTTCCGCGTCATCCGTGACAGCGACATCGAAGTCGAAGAGGAAGCCGAAGATCTGGTGCGCGTGTTCGAAACCGCGCTGAAGCGCCGCCGCCGCGGCTCGGTGATCCGTCTCGAACTCGAAGCCTCGATGCCGCCGGAGCTGCGCGCCTTTGTCGTGGCCGCGTTGAACGTGCTGGAATACGAAACCTTCGTCGGCGAGGGGATGCTCGCGCTGAACGAACTTTCGCAGCTCGTTTCCATTGAGCGGCGCGACCTAAAATTCAAAACCTATAATCCGCGCTTCCCGGAGCGCGTCACCGATCAGGGCGGCGATTGCTTCGCGGCGATCCGCCAGAAGGACCTGATCGTTCATCATCCTTACGAGTCGTTCGACGTCGTCGTGCAGTTCCTGCGGCAGGCGGCACTCGACCCGAATGTGATCGCGATCAAGCAGACGCTCTATCGCACTTCATCGGACAGCCCGATTGTGAAGGCGCTGGCGGAGGCGGCGGAAGCCGGGAAATCGGTCACCGCGCTCGTTGAGTTGAAGGCGCGTTTCGACGAAGAGGCGAACATTCGCTGGGCGCGCGATCTTGAGCGCGCGGGCGTGCAGGTCGTGTTCGGTTTCATCGAACTCAAAACCCACGCCAAGATGTCGATGGTCGTGCGCCGCGAAGGCAAGTCGGTTGCGACCTACTGCCATCTCGGCACCGGCAACTATCATCCGGTCACCGCGCGCGTTTACACCGATCTTTCTTTCTTCACGTCCGATGAAGCGATTGCGCGCGACGTGTCGCGTATCTTCAACTTCATCACCGGCTATGCCGAGCCGCAGAATCTCGAGGCGATGGCAATTTCGCCGATCAGCCTGAAGCAGCGCATTCTCGATCACATTCAGCAAGAGATGGCGCACGCCCACGCTGGCAAACCCGCCGCGATTTGGCTGAAGATGAACTCGCTGGTTGATCCGGTCGTGATCGACGCGCTTTATGACGCAAGCCGGGCGGGCGTCGAGATCGATCTTGTCGTGCGCGGCATCTGCTGCCTGCGTCCGGGCGTCGCGGGCCTCTCGGAAAACATCCGCGTCAAATCCATCGTCGGCCGATTCCTCGAGCACAGCCGCATTTTCTGCTTCGGCATGGGCCACGGCCTGCCGCACCGCAAAGCCGCCGTTTACATCGCATCCGCCGATCTGATGCCGCGGAACCTCGACCGCCGGGTCGAAACGCTGGTTCCGATTCTCAATCCGACCGTGCACCAGCAGGTGCTCGACCAAATCATGGTCGCAAACCTCAAGGATAACGAGCAAAGCTGGCGGGTCTTGCCCGACGGTAGCTCGGAACGCATAAGGCTTGGTGAGGGCGAAGAATCGTTCAACGCCCATCAATATTTCATGACCAATCCGAGCCTTTCGGGACGTGGCAAATCTCTCAAAGACTCTTCTCCGCGTAGTCTCGTCCGTAAAACGGAACGGGCAAAGCAATCCAATTGAGGCGCCGGGGCGATTGCCCGCGAGCAAGCCGATTGCCGTCTTCGACATCGGTTCCAACTCGGTCCGCCTCGTTGTCTATGAGCGCCTGAGCCGCAACCTGACACCGCTGTTCAACGAAAAGGCGCTCTGCGGCTTGGGCCGCGAAGTCGCGACCAAAGGCAGGCTCGCGCCTGAAGCGGTCGAGAAGGCGTTGGCCGCTCTCTCTCGCTTCCGGGCGCTATGCGACGTGATGCAGGTCGGCGACGCGATTGCGATTGCAACGGCGGCTGTGCGCGATGCGAGCGACGGCCCGGAATTCATCGAGCGCGCGAAGAAAATCTGCCGCTGCGAAATCGAACTGCTTTCAGGCGACCGCGAAGCGAGACTAGCAGCCTTCGGCGTGCTTTCCGGCACAAGCGACATCGATGGCGTGATCGGCGATCTCGGCGGCGGCTCGCTCGAGCTCGTCGACATGAAAGGCGAGACGATCGGCGAGGGCATCACCATGCCGCTCGGGAGCCTCTCGCTCCTGGACGCGTCGGCCCGCTCGATCAAGGCCGCCGAAAAAATCGTCCGCGACAAGTTAGAGAACGAACCGCTGTTGAGCGCCTTGAAGGGCCGCACCTTCTATGCCGTCGGCGGCACCTGGCGCGCGATCGCACGACTGCACATGATGCAGAAAGGCTATCCGCTTCACGTGATGCATGGCTATTCGATCCCCGCGAAAGAGGCGATGGAATTTTCGAGCTTGCTCCATCGCGTCGATCCCGAAACGCTCTCGCGTATCGAAGTGATTGCCGAGGCGCGGCGGCCGCTCTTGGCTTACGGCTCGCTGGTGCTTGAGCAGATCGTGAAGATCGGCAAGCCCGCGTCGATCATCGTGTCCGCGCTCGGCGTGCGCGAAGGCTTACTTTACGAGCAGCTTGATGAAGCCGAGCGCAAGCTGGACCCGCTGATGGAAGCGGCGCGCGAGTTCAACTTCCTGCGCTCGCGCTCGCCGGAGCACGGCGAGGAACTGATTTCCTGGACCGACAAGTTCATGGAGAGCACCGGCATCGACGAAACGCCGGAGGAAATGCGGCTGCGCCACGCCGGATGCTTGCTTGCCGATATCGGCTGGCGCGCGCATCCGGATTATCGCGGCGAGCAGAGCCTGAACATTATTTCCAACGGCGCGTTCTCCGGCATCGACCATCCGGGCCGCGCGTTTCTCGCGCTTGCCGTGTTCTATCGTTACGCGGGCCTGAACGACGACGATCTGTCGCCGCGCATCCGCGAAATCGCGACGACGCGGTTGCTCGACCGCGCTCGTATTCTTGGCGCCGTGATGCGGGTTGCCTATGTCGCGAGCGCCTCGATGCCGGGCGTGCTGCCGCGCTCGCCGATGATGGTGGAGAGCGGCGTTCTGAAATTGCAGCTCTCGGGCGAACTCGCGGCACTCGCGAGCGGACGGCTGAATAATCGCGTGCGTCAGCTCGGAAAATTGATCGGCCGGCAATATCAGATCGTGACGGCTTAGTTCGATTTTGCGACCACGCGGCCGTTTTCGATGGCGAGCGAAACCGCGCCGTGTTTCAGCTTCAGCGCCTGTTCGCCGAACAATTCGCGCCGCCAACCCTTGAGCGCTTCGATATCCGCATTGTCGTCGAGCGCAATCGCTTCGAGATCGTCGGAGCTTGCGATCACCCGCGCAGCGACGCCGTTTTCTTCCGCGGTCATGCGTAGCAACACGCGCAACAACTCGACGGTCGCGGACGCGCCGTTTGAGAGCGGCTTGTAGCGCTCGAATTTCGGCAGCGTCTCCGGATCGCGCGCAAGTCCGGCCTGGATCGCCGAAAGAATCCCTTCGCCGGATCGCGAGCGCTCGAAGCCTTTCGGGATCGAACGCAACTGGCCGAGCGCTTCGGCGGTCTTCGGCTGCTGGATTGCTATCTCGCCGATCACATCGTCCTTGATGATTCTTCCGCGCGGAACGTCGCGCGACTGCGCTTCGCGCTCGCGCCATGCCGCGACTTCCATGAGCACCGCGATTTCCTTCGGCTTGCGCACACGGGTCTTCAGCCGCTGCCAGGCATTCTCGGGATGCTGCTCGTAAGTCGAAGGCGAGGTGAGGATTTGCATCTCGCTCTCGAGCCAACTGGTTCGGTTCCTGGCTTCGAGGTCGGCTTTAAGTTTCAGATAAATGTCGCGAAGGTGCGTAACATCGGCGACGGCATAGGTGATCTGCTGTTGCGTCAGCGGACGCCGCGCCCAGTCGGTGAAGCGCGAGGACTTGTCGATCTGTCCGCCGGTCGTGCGCTGCACGAGCTGGTCATAGGAAATCGAGTCGCCATAGCCGAGCACCATGGCCGCGACCTGGCTGTCGAACACGGGATGCGGAATGATCTTCGCACGGTGCCAGACGATTTCGATGTCCTGCCTGGCCGCGTGAAAAACCTTCATCACTTTTTCGTTGTTCATCAGCGTGAAGAAGGGGGCGAGATCGATTCCGTCAGCGAGTGTGTCAACAACGACGGCTTCGTCGGGGGAGGCGAGTTGCACGACGCAGAGCTTCGGCCAGAACGTGGTCTCGCGCAGAAACTCGGTATCGACGGTGACGAAAGGATGTTTCGAAAGCCGCTCGCAAGCCGCGTTCAGCGCGGCGGTGGTCGTAATCAAATCCATGGCGTTCTGATAGCGGCCGGAAGAAGCGTCGTAAACCCGCTTGAATGTCACACGCCGCGGTTCTTCGGCATCAGGATGAATTCCCAGGGGCTCGGCATCGGCCCGACCGGCACGTCGATCAGCGTTGGCATTTCGCGGCGCTTGAAAGCGCGCCGGAGGCTAACGCGAAGCTCCTCTGCGCTTCGTGCGCGTTCGGCAGCCGCCCCGAAGCTCTCCGCGAATTTCACGAAGTCGGGGTTTGCGAGATCGCTCGCGATCAGCCGGTTGCCGAATTGCTCTTCTTGTATGCGGCGCACGTTGCCGAACGAGCCGTCGGAGAACACGATGGCGGTGAGCGGTATTTTGTGACGCATCGCAGTCGCAAGCTCGTTCGCGGTGTACATGAAGCCGCCGTCGCCGTTGATCGAGACGACCGGCACTTCGCGCCGCGCATCCTGTGCGCCGAGCGCGGTCGCAAAGCCCCAGCCGAGATTGTCCTGATAGCCGGGCGATAGAAACGTGCGCGGCTTGTAAACAGGGAACATAAGGCGCGCGGCGAAGCCCATCTGCGTCACTTCATCGACGAGGATGCCGTCTTCCGGCAACTCGTCGCGGATCGCATCGAGAAACGCTTTCTGCGGTGAAATCTTTTCAAAGCGCTTATTCATCTTCGCGTGGCGCTCGCGCATTTCATCGCTGCGCGTATCGCGTTTCGAGAGGAAAGAAGGAAGCACTTCAATTAAGCGCCGCAGTATGGGTTGCGCGTCACCGATCAGCGAGACCGCGGGCTGCCGAATGCGCGCGGGCTCATCTTTATCGGCATCGACACGAATAACCTGAATGTTGTCGTCCATGCCCCAATGCATCATCGGGTAGAGCATATGCGTGCCAATGCCGAGCGCGACATCGGCTTCGCCCCAGAGTTCGCGGCCAAGCGGCAGCGTCACGCTGAAAGGCGACTTCGAGGAGAGCACGCCGCGCCCGCGCCGATAGCCCAGCACGGGCGCCTGCAACATCTCAGACAGTTTCGTTATTTCTTCGGACGCACCCTGTGCGCCGCCGCCGCAGATAATGAGCGGACGTTTCGAGTTTGCGAGACGTTTGGCGGCATCCTTGATCGCATCTTCGTCGAGCGCCGGTTGTTGCGCGGAGAGCGGCGCTACGATGTTCTCGTCCGCGCTTTTTCTTCCCCACATATCGATCGCGCATTCGAGCGCGGCGGGGCCGGGGCGGTTCGAATACAAAGACTGAATCGCTTGTGCGATGAGCGCTGACGCTTCCTCCGGCTTCTTCACGCGCGCGGAGAAATCTACAAGCCGCGCGATAATGCCGGCTTGATCTTTTATCTCGTGAAGATGCGAAAGCCCCTTGCCGATATCGCCGTCGGGAATCTGTCCGATCAGCGCAAGCACCGGCGCGTTCATCGAGTAAGCGGTCAGCAGCGCGGCCGAGGTATTCAGGAGACCCGGTCCCGGCACGACCGCATAAGGCTGGGGCTTGTTGGTAGCGAGTGCCGCCCCCAGCGCCATGTAAGCCGCGCCCTGCTCGTGACGCGAATGCACGGTGCGGATTTTGTCTCCTGCGCGGAACACGGCGTCGAAGAAGTGGTCGTTATGGACGCCGGGGAGCGCGTAGAGGGTGTTAATCCCGTGGGCGAGGAGCGAGGCCACGGTCAGATCGGCGGCGGATTGCGACATTCTTCTTGAGCCTTCAGCAGACGCTAAACATAAATCCCTGTGAGCCCTTGTAAAATCGCCGCGAATAAGCCACATGGGCGCTATCTAAGGACTTACACGGGCCGCGTGACGAAGCCAAAGCAGGCTTACCGCCCGTCCTTATCAGAACGATTTTCCTGACTTCCCATGCCACGCGGGGTGTCTACCAACCCCCGCGATTCGCGGATTCCGCCCCACCGGGTGGAGGCCGCTCGTCGCCTGTTAGAAAGAATGAAGTTGAACTCCTTTTCAGAACTTGGCCTTGCCGATCCGATCAACCGGGCGCTGGCCGACGAGAATTACACCACTCCCACACCCATTCAGTCGCAAGCCATCCCGCCCGTCGTTTCGGGCCGCGATCTTGTCGGCATCGCGCAGACCGGCACCGGCAAGACCGCCGCGTTCGCGCTTCCCATCCTCAATCATCTTGCGAAGAACCGCGGCAAGCTCGAGCGCAAATCCGCGCGCATTCTCGTGCTGTCGCCGACGCGCGAACTCTCCGGCCAGATCGTCGAGAGCTTCCGCACTTATGGCCGCCATCTGCGGCTTTCGACCACGCTCGCCATCGGCGGCGTGCCGATCGGCAAGCAGATCAGGGCGCTCGCGAACGGCGTCGACATTCTGGTAGCGACGCCTGGCCGCCTGCTCGACCTCGTGAACTCGAATGCGTTCCGTCTCGACCGCATCGAAATCTTCGTGCTCGATGAAGCCGACCGTATGCTGGACATGGGCTTCATCGGCGACATCCGCAAAATCGCGGCGAAACTGCCGAAGCAACGCCAGACGCTGTTCTTCTCGGCCACCATGCCGAGCGAAATCGAGCATCTCGTTTCCCAATTCCTGAACGAGCCGGTGCGTGTCGCCGTGACGCCGGTCGCAAAGACCGCCGACAAGGTCGAACAGCGTGTCATTCTGATCGAGAAGAACGGCAAGACCGGTTTGCTGGTTGAGCTTCTCAAGGCGGAACCGATCGACCGCGCGCTGGTCTTCACGCGCACCAAGCACGGCGCCGACAAGGTCGTGAAGTCGCTTGAGAACGCGGGAATCGCCGCGCAGGCGATCCACGGTAACAAATCGCAAAATCAAAGAGAACGCGCACTTGCCATGTTTCGCTCTGGCAAGGCCCGCATTCTGGTTGCGACCGACATTGCCGCACGCGGTATCGACGTCGATGGCGTGAGCCACGTGATCAATTTTGATACGCCGAATTTGCCGGAAAGCTACGTCCATCGCATCGGCCGCACCGCGCGCGCCGGCGCCGAAGGCATTGCGATTTCGTTCGTCGCGAACGACGAACGCGCGTTCCTTCGCGACATCGAACGGCTGGTGAAGATGTCGATCCCGTCAACGGATCGCCGTCTGAACCCGTCATTGGGTGAGCCCAAAGGCGAGAACCGTGGCGGCCGCAATAACCGCCAAGGTCCGAAGCGTCATCGGCGCGGCAATAATCCGCATCGCGGGCAGGGCCCGCGCAACGACCAGCGGCCGCAGCATAACGGCGAAGGCAAGCACGAGCAGCACGCCGACAACCGCGCACCGCGCCCGCAGCACAACGGCGAACGCAAGCACGAGCAGCGTGCGGACCACCGCGCACCGCGTCCTCAAGGCGAGCGCAAGCACGAGGGTCGTCCGGAGCATCGCTCCCAGCGCCCGGAGAAGCATTCCAAGCCGGAACACCGGCAGCACAACAACAACCGTAACCAAACTCAGCCGAAGGCCGAAAACGGCGGTCAATTGACCGGCGTCGCCTTCATGGACCGCAAACCGAAGCGCCGCGGCGACCGCCAGTCCCGCCCCGCGCAACAATAAGGAAACGCATGGCGAAAGAAGATCTCATCGAATTCGAAGGCGTCGTCACGGAAGTGCTTCCGGACGGCAACTACCGCGTGAAGCTCGACAACGAGCACGTCATTCTGGCGTACGCGGCGGGCAAGATGAAAAAGCATCGCATCCGCACGCTGGAAGGCGACCGCGTCACCGTCGAGATGTCGCCTTACGACCTCGGCCGCGGCCGCATCTCGTTCCGCCACAAGGGCGACGCTCCGGCCATGGCGCCGGGCGCGCAGCGCAAGCCGAACTTCAGACGGCGGTAATCGTTCCCTCATCCTGAGGAGCCGCGCGCAGCGCGGCGTCTCGAAGGATGGAGATGAACGCATCATGGTTCGAGACGCGCCTGCGGCGCTCCTCACCATGAGGCAGCAATCAAGCCGCGTCGTCTTTCAGCACACCGCGCCTGATTTGATCTTCTTCGATGCTCTCGAAGAGGGCGCGGAAGTTGCCTTCGCCGAAACCGTCGTCGCCCTTGCGCTCGATGAATTCGAAGAAGATCGGGCCGATCGCGTTCGACGAGAAGATTTGCAAAAGCACTTTCGTTTCGCGTCCGTCGACCACGCCTTCGCCGTCGATGAGAATCCCGTTCTTCTCCAGGCGCTTTAAGTCCTCGCCGTGGCCCGGCACGCGGCCATCGACTTTTTCAAAGTAAGTCTTCGGTGGCGCCGGCATGAACTTCAGCCCGTCCGCGCGCAGCCTCTCGATTGTCTTGTAAATATTCTTCGAACCGCAGGCGATGTGCTGAATGCCTTCGCCGTTATAGGCGTGAAGGTATTCCTCGATCTGCGATTTTGCGTCGGCGCTTTCGTTGATCGGGATGCGGATTTTTCCGTCCGGGCTGGTCAGCGCTTTAGAGAACAAACCCGTCAGCTTGCCTTCGATGTCGAAGAAGCGGATCTGCTTGAAGTTGAACAGCCGCTCGTAAAATCCGGCCCACACATCCATGCGTCCGCGCTGCACGTTGTGGGTGAGGTGATCGAGATAATAGAGCCCGACGCCTTCCGGCTTGGGATTAGGCGCACCCAGCCACTCGAACTCTACGTCGTAGGCGCTACCTTTCTCGCCGTAGCGCTCGACGAAATACAACAGCGATCCGCCGATGCCTTTGATCGCGGGAACCTCTAACGACTTCGCGCCGTCCTTCGGGTCGGCCGCTTCAGCACCCATTTCGATTGCGCGCTTGAACGCATGGTTCGCATCGACAACGCGAAACGCCATCGAGGGCGCGCAGGGGCCATGCTTGGAAACAAAATTGAAGCCGTGCGAACCCGGCTCCTCGTTCACGAGATAGCTGACATTGCCCTGCTGATAGACCGTGATCTTTTTTGTCTTGTGTTTCGCGGTCGGCGTGAAGCCCATGAGCTTGAAAAGCTGATGCAGCTTTTCGGGTTCGGGGTGTGCGTATTCGACGAACTCGAAGCCGTCGGTGCCCATCGGATTGTGCTTCGAAATCTCGGCGGGCTCGGCGTCGTGCGGGAAGGGACCCATGATGCATTCCTCCTACGATTCCCTGATTTAACGCACAGAATTGCAGGAAGTTCTTGCAAAAGGCGGTCATTTGAGGCGTTCTACAGCCAGTAAACGCACGAAACGCGCATAAAGAGATTGTTCAATGCAAGAAACCGTCGCTCTGGACGCGCAAGACCTCGCGATCCTTACCGCTCTGCAGGAAAACGGCGCGCTGACCAACGCCGAACTTGCCGAACGCGTCCGTCTCTCCGCATCGCAAAGCTCGCGGCGCAGGACGCGGCTGGAGGAGGCAGGGGTGATTAAGGGCTACCGCGCCGAAATCGAGCCCACGCGCGTCGGCCTCACCGTAACGGTCTATGTGCAGGTGACTCTCGCCACCCATTCCGGCCAGAACGCCAAACGCTTTCGCGATCTGGTCGCCCGCACGCCTGAAATCCTCGAGGCCCATGCGCTTACTGGCGACGCCGACTATCTAATGAAGGTCGTGGTCGAGGATTTGGCCGCCCTTGGCCGCCTCGTGAACCAGGTGCTGCTCCCGCACGAGTCCGTCGAGCGCGTCCGCTCGAACGTGGTGCTGGAGACGCTAAAACAGGGCACCAAACTGCCTCTCTGACGGAGAGGGGCGATTTCCTTGACAAGCATGGCCCCCCATGCGCTTTTCCCCGCGATTTCAAAGGCGAATCCAGACCTCATGCATCGCTACCGCTCCCATAACTGCGGCGCGCTCCGCGCCTCGCATATCGGCGAAACCGTCCGGCTCTCGGGCTGGTGCCACCGCATCCGCGACCACGGCGGCCTGCTCTTCATCGATCTGCGCGACCACTATGGCGTGACACAGGTCGTAGCCGACCCCGACAGCCCCGCGTTCAAGATCGCCGAGAAGCTGCGCTCCGAGTGGGTGATCCGCGTGGATGGCAAGTTGCGGAAGCGCCCCGAGGGCACCGACAACAAGGACCTCCCCACTGGCGAAGTCGAACTGTTCGCGACCGAGATCGAAGTCTTGGGTGCGGCCGGCGAATTGCCGGTGCCGGTGTTTGGCGACGCGGAATATCCCGAAGAGCTGCGCCTGAAATATCGCTTCCTCGACCTGCGCCGCGACCGCATCCACAACAACATCATGAAGCGCGGGCAGATCATCGACTCTCTTCGCCGCCGCATGAAGGAGCAGGGCTTCTTCGAATTCCAGACGCCGATCTTGACCGCGTCATCGCCGGAGGGCGCGCGCGACTTCCTCGTGCCGTCGCGGCTGCATCCCGGCAAGTTCTACGCGCTGCCGCAGGCGCCGCAGCAGTTCAAACAGCTTTTGATGATTTCGGGCTTCGACCGCTATTTCCAGATCGCGCCTTGCTTCCGCGACGAAGACGCGCGTGCCGATCGTTCGCCCGGCGAATTCTATCAGCTCGATATCGAGATGAGCTTTGTCACGCAGCAAGACGTATTTGACGCGGTCGAGCCGGTGATGCGCGGCGTGTTCGAGGAATTCGCGAACGGCAAGCCGGTTACAAAGAAGTTTCCGATGATTCCGTATGCGGAAGCGCTGAAGAAATACGGCACCGACAAGCCTGACCTTCGCAACCCGATCGAAATGCAGAACGTGACTTCGCACTTCGCGGGTTCGGGCTTCAAGATTTTCGCTCAGATGATTGAGAATGATCCATCTGTAGAAGTTTGGGCGATTCCTGCGCCAAAGGGCGGCAACCGCGCGTTCTGCGACCGCATGAATTCATGGGCGCAGGGCGAAGGGCAGAAGGGTCTTGGTTATATTTTCTGGCGTCGGACGCCTCTGCCTGAGGAGGCGAGAGGCAATCTTGACCATCCCCTTTTCCAAATCGCTGAACAACAAGTGCTCAACGATCAAGTGCGACTTCAGTTGGCCGAAGGTAAGTCCGTAAAGGCCTTCTGGTACTCAGTTGATGATGTGTTAGTTGCCGATAGCAACGATTACTTCGAGGGCGCAGGACCCATCGCCAAAAATCTCGGCGAGAACGGAACTGAGGCACTGCGTTACCAGCTTGGACTCGGGGGCGGTGACGCCGTCTTCTTCGTCGCCGGCAAGCCGAAGGATTTCGTGAAGTTCGCGGGGCCTGCGCGCACGAAGGTCGGCGAAGAACTCAATCTCGTCGCAAAAGACCGCTTCGACTTCTGCTGGATTGTCGATTTCCCGATGTTCGAGTGGAGCGAGGAAGAAAAGAAGATCGACTTCTCGCACAACCCGTTCTCCATGCCGAACATGGATCACGAGGAATTCCTGAAGCTCGACAACGGCGACAAGGACAAAATCCTCGGCATGAAGGCGATCCAATACGACATCGTCTGCAACGGCATCGAATTGTCGTCGGGCGCGATCCGTAACCATCGTCCGGAAGTGATGAAAAAGGCTTTTGCGATCGCGGGCTATGGCGAGGATGTGCTGGAAGCGAAGTTCGGCGGTATGTTGCGCGCATTGTCTTACGGCGCGCCGCCGCACGGCGGCATTGCGCCGGGCGTGGACCGCATCGTCATGCTTCTGTGCGGCGAGGAGAATCTGCGCGAAGTGGTGCCGTTCCCGATGAACCAGCGTGCCGAAGACTTGCTGATGGGCGCGCCTTCGGAAGTGACGACCAAGCAGCTTCGTGAACTGCATATCCGGCTCTCGCTGCCGGATAACAAATAGCTCGAAGCGCTGGAGCGCGACCGCGCCATGCATAGCCGGAAAATTGCAGTCATCGGTCTCGGCTATGTCGGCTTGCCGGTCGCTGTTGCGTTCTCGCGCGGCGGCTCGGAAGTAATCGGCTTCGACATCGATGCTGGTCGCGTTGACGAGCTGCGCGCGGGCAAGGACCGGACCAAGGAAGTCGATACGGCGGAGCTGAAAAATCCCAGGCTGAAGATCACGAACGTCGCTGCCGACCTGAAAGCCGCCGACTTCTTCATCGTGACGGTGCCGACGCCGATCGACATCGCAAATCGTCCGGATTTGCGCGCCGTCGTCTCCGCGAGCGAGACGGTGGGTAGTGCGCTCAAGAAAGGCGACATCGTCGTCTATGAATCGACGGTCTATCCGGGCGCCACAGAAGAAGTCTGTCTGCCGATTCTGGAGAGTAAGTCAGGCCTGAAAGGCGGCAAGGATTTCAAGCTCGGCTATTCGCCGGAGCGCATCAATCCGGGCGACGCCAAGCATCGTTTCGAGACCATCATCAAGGTCGTTTCCGCACAGGACGCCGAAAGCCTCGGCATTGTCGCGGACGTTTACGGTTCCGTCGTGACCGCGGGCATTCATCGCGCGCCTTCGATCAAGGTCGCGGAAGCCGCGAAGGTGATTGAGAACACGCAGCGCGATCTCAACGTCGCTTTCATGAACGAACTGTCCTCGCTCTTCCGCAAACTCGATATCGATACGCTGGACGTGCTATCCGCAGCGAACACCAAGTGGAATTTCCTGCCCTTCACGCCGGGTCTTGTCGGCGGCCACTGCATCGGCGTAGATCCGTATTATCTGACGCACCGCGCGGAAATCGCGCGCTATCACCCGGAAATCATCCTGGCGGGCCGCCGTATCAATGACGGTTTCTCGCAGGTAGTGGCGCAGGAGTGTATGCGGCTTCTCCTGAGCACGAATTCTCCGCAGAAGCGCGTGAACATTCTCGGCATGACGTTCAAGGAGAACGTGCCGGACGTGCGCAATTCAAAGGTCGCCGATCTCGTCCGCACGCTGAAGGCGGGCGGCGCAATCGTCACGGTTTGCGACCCAGTCGCGGACACAGAGCTTGCTCGTCATGAACACGATGTCGAACTGGTTACGCTTGGCGAGCTGAACCCGGCCGAGGCCGTGATATTCGCGGTCGCGCACAAAGAGTTTCGCGAAGATAGCTGGGCAACCGTGAAGCAGGCACTCGGCGGCGACAGCGGCATCGTGCTCGATCTGAAGGGCGTGCTGGACCGGGCAAAGAAGCCTGCTGGCATCACGCTCTGGCGGCCGTAATTCGCTATCCGCGCGCGGCTGCGCGCATCAACAACGATTCCATATCGTCGAGCATCTTTTTTCGCGTATAGCCCGCTTCGATATGCGCGCGCGACGCGGTACCGAGTCGCGTGCCAAGTGCAGGATCGTCGAGCACGCGCTTGATTGCGGTGGCGAGTGCTGCCGCATCTTCCTTCGGCACGAACAACCCGGTTTCACCGTCGCGGACGAGTTCGACAATCGCGCCGGATCGCGTTGTCACGACCGGAAGCGCGCTCGACATGGCCTGTGAGAGCGCCTGCGGCACGCCTTCGTCCACGATCGACGGCAACACGAAGACATCCATCATGTTCAGCCACTTGGTCACGTCTTCCTGGCGCCCGGTGAAATGCACGCGGCCGGCGACACCGATTTCGGTAGCTTCGCGTTGCAGGTTTTCAAGCTGTGGACCGTCGCCGACGACAAGTAATTTGACGTCGCGCAGTTCTGGCCGCATCGCGGCGGCCAGGAGATACGGAACGCCTTTGCCCATACGCAGCGTCGCGACGATGCCGGCGACGCGGTCGCCCGCGGAGTAGGGGCTGCCTAGTCGCGCTTGTGTGCGATCGCGTGGCGCGAATTTCTCGGTATCCGTTCCGGTGGGAATCGAGAACACGCGCGCGGGATCGAGACCGACATTCCTGATCAGCATTTCGCGCACGGCGTGACCCGTGCCGACGACAAGTGTCGGAACGGTTTTGTAAATGAATCTGCTTGTTACGCTTGAGCGTACCGGCGCTCCAAGATGGCGCACGCGCACAATCGGAATCTTTCTGCCAAAGCCGGTTGCGAGCGCACTGATCCAGCTATCGGTCGAACTGTGCGTGACGACTACATCCGGTTTGAATTCCGTAATTACTTTTCGAAGCTCGCGGATCGCACGAAAGTTTCGATTGAAGATGGGCGCAGGAAAATAGGGAATGCCTCGCGCTGGTGCTGCGAGCGCAATCTGCGCCTCCGCGGGAGCCACGATCGCAACCTCATGTCCGCGCGCAATCAGCCCGGCGCTTTCATCTAAGATGCGGATTTCCTGTCCGCCCCAGCCGACCGAACTTTCAGTGTGAAGAATTCTCATTTCTTAAACAGCTTTTTCTTGTTCGACCTGCTCATACAGCGCAAGCATCTGTTCGGCCATGCGGTCCATGTCGAAGCGTGCGGCAATCGCGCGTGCGCGCTCTCTTGTATCTGCTTTCTCAGTGAGCGCGAGCGCAATCGAAATCGCGGCAGCGAGCCCGGCAGTGTCGTTCGCATCTCGTACGAGCCCGCGGTCGAGTTCTCTTGCGATATCCCGCGCGCCGCAGCCTTCGGAAGTAATCACCGGCAATCCCGCAGCAAAGCCTTCCAGCGCCGCCGAAGGGAAGGGATCGTAAACCGAAGGCAAAATCATCGCGTCTGCGACGGCAAGATAAGGCAGCACGTTCTCCTGCCGGCCGAGAAAAACCACATCGTTGCGAATACCCATACGCTCCGCGAGACCTTCATAGCGCGACACCCGCTTTTCGCTGCCGATTACAAGAAGCATCGCGCCGCTCTTGCTGCGTGCGAGGGCCTCTATCGATTGCGCGACACCTTTTCGTTCATAGCCGGAGCCGATCGTGACCAGAATCTTTTTCCCGGCAACAACATCAAGTTTCTTGAGAGACTCTTCGCGCAAAGTGTTCAGAGCGCTCGCCTCGAATTTCGAAAGCTCGATTCCGTTCGGGATGAGGTGAATACGTTCACGCGGATAGGAAAAATGCGCGACAATCTCATCGGCAACCATCTCGGAGTTCACGATTACGGCTTTTAGCCGCGGGCTTGCGAACATCTCGCGCTCCAGCCGCACGACATTGCGGTGATAGCCGCTTATATTCTGAAACAGCCGCTTCAGCGGGCCCATGCCGCGCGCACGATGTGCGAGATAAGCGGCGTGAACGCCGTCGCCGGCGCGATAAATGTCGCAGCAGGCAAGCCGTTCATGCGATTGCACGAGCGTATCCGGCATTCCCGCAATGATCGAACAGGCAGCTTTGGCAAAGCGCGAGTCGCGGCTCGCGCGCGGCGAGCGTGATGGATCGCAACGCTGGAATTCGAGTCCTTGCTGTGGCTGCCATTCGCGCGCGATGATCGAAATTGCGGCCCCGCGCTTCAGGAGCGTTTGAATAGTGCGGTCTAGAATTAGCTCTCCGCCGCCGAAGCGGGAGAATTTCTGGCGCACGAATGCGAGTTTCGGGAGCTTTGTCACGGGCTGGACGGGCGAACCGGGCTGCGGCATATCGTGCTTCTTCGATGAAACGAGCTGTTCGCCGCTTTGAAACAGGCTCGCCTCAGATAGCCCGAAACGGTCTGTCTTCGCAACGAAACCGATATGCCGCGTCTTTCCCTCATTGTTATCACCAAAAACGAGGAAGCCTCGATCGAGCGCTGTTTGCGCTCGGCGGCGGGTATCGCGGATGAGATCGTCGTGGTCGATAGCGGCAGCACGGATCGCACGCTGGAGATCGCGCGCGGCTTCGGTGCGAAAATTCTCGAGCCGAAAGACTGGCCGGGCTTCGGCCCGCAGAAGAGCCGCGCACAGGACGCGGCCAGCGGCGACTGGATTCTGTCGCTCGATTCCGACGAGTGGATGGAAGAAGGCCTGATCGCGGAAATAAAAGCCGTGCTGGAAGATTCTTCGGCTGCGCTAGGCTACCGGATGCCGCGCCGTAACCGTTTCTGCGGGCATATTGTTCGCTTCGGCGGCTGGTGGCCGGATCATGTACTCCGTCTCTATCGCCGCGATCGCGGACGCTTCAACAATAACCTCGTCCATGAAAGCGTGATCGTCGAGGGCGAGGTACGCACACTCAAGAATCCGATCGAGCACAACACCATCGTCAGTGCCGAGGATGCGAACGGCAAGATCGAGCGCTACGCGCAAATCGCGTCCCAAGAACTGCTCGCACAGGGCCGAAGCGCTAGCGCCCCGGAAGCGCTGCTCAGGGGTGCCGCCGCTTATCTGCGGAGCTTCGTCCTGCAACTCGGTTTTCTCGATGGCGCTACCGGCCTGCGCGTCGCTAGCTATCAGGCGCGCTATACTTATAAGAAGTGGGCCGCGGTCGCTGCCGCCAAAGCCCGCTGATCGCGGCACTTCTGATCGTTAACGCAACCTTAATCCGCACATTGTTCTTATGTTCGGAACCGGGCGGTCAAGGTCGGATTGCGTGCGCAAATCGAAGGCATGGTGGGCAGGGGTTGTGCTGGGCGGCGCTGCGGTCGCCTGTGTGCCTACTTTGCTGGTCGAATTCAATCTTAGCGGCTACGTCGAACGCAGCGCGCGCGCGAAGCTTGAGTCGCAAGCGCGCAGCGCGCTCGGCCTTGCCGAAATCCGCCTCGATAGCGCGATGGCGACCCTCGTCGACCTTTCTTCGGTGGTTGAAGGCTGCGATCAGAGATCGCTTGAGATCATGCGCAAGGCCACGAGCGCCTCGACTCCGATCAAGGAAATCGCGGTACTGGACGAAAGCGGCCTTACCACCTGCACCAATTTCGGCGACGGCGGCGAGCCGCGCGCGGTATCGCGCGAATTATTGCTGGCGGACAAGCGTTTTGAACTCTCGTTGATCCGCTTCCGCGACCGCAACGACCGCGCGCTCCGGCTCCGGCTCGACCGCAAGAACGCGAAGCCGCTGGGCGCGCTGATCCCAGCGGATTTTCTGGTGCCGGATACCATCGACGACAATTTCCAGAACGGCCGCAGCCTGCGGCTAGCGCTCGACAACTCCGAAATCGTGGCCGCCCGCCCGATCGGGGATGAAGGTCTCAGCATCGATCACACCCGCACGCTCGGCGTGCATCTGAAATCGGAGCGCTTTCCCATCTCAGTCGTGGTCGAGCGGACCCGCGCAACGCTCACCGAGGAGTACCGCGACCTGATGGTCGTCGGCCGCATCGGTTCGGCGCTCGTTACGATTCTGATTTTTGCATTCGTTGCACTCTATTTCCGCCGCAACCGCAGCGACCCGTTGGTGCAATTCCGCGAAGCAATCGAAAACGGCGAGATCGTCCCGTTCTTCCAGCCCACGATCGACATCTCGACCGGCAAGATCGTCGGCGCGGAAGTGCTGGCGCGGTGGCGCCGCCCGGACGGGACCATGGTGTCGCCCGCAAATTTCATCCCGCTCGCGGAGCGCTCAGGCCTCATCTATCCGATGACGCGCGCATTGATGAAGCGCGCCTGCGTCGAAGTAGGGGCCGTGCATATAAGCCGGCCGCAGATCAACATCGCGTTCAATCTCTATGCCGGTCATTTCGCGAACGACTCGATCATCGAAGAGCTGAAGACGATTTTCACGAATTCGCAGATCAGTCTTTCGCAGATCGTGCTCGAGGTGACCGAGCGCGAGCCGCTGCCGGACCTCGATCTCGCCCGCAATATTATCGAGCGGCTGCAGAAGCTCGGCATTCGCGTGGCCATCGACGACGTGGGAACCGGCCACGGCGGTCTGTCGTATCTGATGAAGCTCGGCGTCGATACGATTAAGATCGACAAACTCTTCATAGATGCGATCAACACCGAACGGCATTCCCAGACCATCATCGAGACGTTGCTTGAGCTTGCGCGCACGATGAACATGGAGGTGATTGCCGAGGGCGTCGAGAGTTTCGATCAGGTCGAGTATCTGCGCCGCAAGGGCGTGCATCAGGCGCAGGGCTATGTTTTCGCGCCGCCGCTGCCTGCTAGCTCCTATATCGCGCTGATCGAAGCGATGTATGCGGCCAAGACCACGCAACCCGAGCAGGCCGCAAGCGCCGCCTGAAGCTCTGGATTAGCTCGCAAAATCCGCGCTATCCGATTCATTCGACTCGATAATTTTACGTTTTCGCAGTCGCCGCGTGAACGCGCGGAATCCGTATCTGAGGCGCGCGGGATAATGGCCTGCCTCGACTCGCAAATCGGCCTCTGCGCGGGCAATATGCGCGCTTGTCCAAGGCAGCAGGAATTCCAGCATGGCTCTGAACGATCCGCTCGATCTCTATTGCGAACGGCTGCACGCCGGGCTCTGGGCCGAGCCGGTGAATGCAATCAGCAATCTCGCTTTCTTCCTCGCCGCCGCCGGCGCCTATTTCTTGTGGAAACGCGAAGGCAAAAGCGACCGCTTCATCCTGCTGCTGATCGGGCTTGCGGTGCTGGTCGGCATCGGCTCGTCGCTGTTTCATACTTTTGCGACGCGATGGGGCCTGCTCGCGGATTCGATCCCGATTGGAATCTTCGTCGTGGCGTTTCTCGTTTACACGCTGCGGCGGTTTCTCGGGCAGAGCGTGGTCGCAACCACAATATGGATTGCAGTATTCCTTGCTGTCGCCGGTGTGCTGCCGCGACTGTTGCCGCCGGGTTTCCTCAATAACTCAGGATTTTATTTCCCGGTGCTCGGCGCACTCGTGATCCTCGGCATTCTTCTGCGCATGAAGGGCGGTGAAATGCGCTGGGTCGGCGGCGCTTATCTTTGCGCGGCCGCACTGTTCGCGCTTTCCTTGAGCTTCCGCATCGTCGATCCGAGCGTGTGCGCGCAGTTTCCGCTGGGCACGCACTTCGTCTGGCACTGCCTGAACGGCGCGCTGATCTATCTGATGCTCTGGACCGTGATCAAAGAGAAGTCAGGGGCGAAATAGCGCCACAAACAGAAGAGGCGGCCCGAAGGCCGCCTCAGTTCTTTACGCCACGCCGGGAGGAGTGGAGAGAAGCGTCGCATTCGCGAATCGCTTACATGACATAAGGCTAACAGTTTTTTGACGCCGCAGTCATCGGTCTCATGCCTGAAACTGTGAATTTCAGGCGCGAATCGCCTCATCCTGACCCGCCCTGCGGAATTACGGTTTTCGCCGATGCAGAACATGAGCAGCAAGAATCATCCCGGCACGCCGCGCGACCCTGAGCCGTTCTCCGGTATCGGACTTTATCTTCCAGTCATGATCGTTCTGGTCTCCAACCTGATTCCGCTGATCGGCGTCGTGTTCTGGGGCTGGAATACCTTCGTGCTCCTGATGCTCTATTGGGCCGAGACCGTCGTTATCGCGTTCTGGACCTTGATGCGGATTCTGATCGGTGGAGACTTCGCGAAGAATTTCTTCGGCGAGGTTCTCGGCCGGGTCTTCATGTTCTGCTTTTTTCTCGTGCATTCGACCGGCTTCATGCTCGGCCACTTTATTTTTCTCTGGGCGTTTTATTCCGGAAAGCCCGGCCGCAACACGCAGTTGAGCGAAGCTTTCTTCCAGACCATGCCGAACGAGTTCTGGAACGGCATCGTGATCGCAAACGGCCTGTTGTTGCCGCTCGCGGTTTCCTTCATCGGGCGCGGCATCGCTTTCGTCATCGAGATGGCGAAGCTGCCGCTCTGGAAGCGGCTGGTGGATCAGGATTCGTTCGAGGGCAGGCAGGCGGGCGCGATCGTCGGCGGGCTATATACCCGCATCATCATCATGCACGTGGTGATATTGGCAGGTGCTGCGCTGTCGCAGAAATACGGGGCGCTTGCGCCGCTTGTGCTTCTGATTGCTGCGAAGACCATCGTCGATCTCTGGCTCTTCATCAAAATCGATCTGAAGGGGCGCGGCACCACGCCGGTCGATACCGTCACCGTGAAATGACGCAAAATAAAATGACCGGAGCGGGGGAAGCTCCGGTCATTAGAAGGCGGCTGCGAGGGGGATGGCAGCCGCGAAGTTAGAGGTGGCTTAGCCCAAGCCGCCGAACAGCCAGATCACGAGGATGATCGGTAGCGGAATGCCAATAAGCCAAAGAAGAAGACCGCGTCCCATCTGATTTCCCTTCCGGTTTTAATTTCTATTCGGGCGGATAACCCGCGCGAGGCTGGAAGGTTCCGGGTTCACGGCTTCGCGCGTTTGACACCGTCCTTAATGAACACTTCGAACGGCGTTGTTCCTTCGGCGCTGCCGTCTTTCGCGCGGAACTTGCCGTTGGTGCAGAGAATGCCGCCCGCGGTAGGTACGGCATCGAACACGACTTCGTTGTAGTAGGGCTTGCCTTCGATGATCGCGGTGAAGTCGGTCGTGCATTTGCCGCCGCTGACCACCGGGTCGTATTTGTCGATCATGACATTGTTGCCACCAGTGCTCGGAAACGGGTTCTTGAGCACGGGCCAGCTTTCATAATTGGTCTGTGCCGCCGCTCCGGCAATCGTGCCGAGTGTAACTAAGGTAGCCAATATAAAGCGCATGAATGTCCTCCCTGGGGCATGAAGCATAAACCCGAGAGCGCTGGGTTTGGATGCAGGGTTGGCCATAGGATTCGTCGAAGTATCAAGCGGCAACATAACTCCCAGAAAAGACTAACGAATACGGTCGGCTACAACACCAAGCATTACTATTACGCCCATAAGCAAAAACGAAATGAGTTTGAGATCCTGCCTAATGTGCAAATTTAAGAGCCAATTCTGAAGATCTGTAGGAGTTGAATCATAGGACTGTCGATCTTTGTCATTTGCTCTGCCTGCAAAGAAAGCTAGCAGGACTGCTAGAACGATTGCCCCGATAGTAAACATAGTCGCCCCTTCTTCAGTTAAAACTTCGGATCGATCACTTCCACCTTCGGCGCGCGGGCCTCGATCACCTCGGCGGCGTCGAAGGCTTTGGCTTCCTCGAAACGCGCGGTGACAAGCTGCACGCCCATCGGCAGGCCGTCTGCGAGCCCGGTCGAGACCGCAACACCCGGAAGCCCGAGAATAGGTGTCGAAAGCTGCGGGCTCTGCGCGTCGGCCAAGTCCATAAAGGCATTGCCGCCGTGCAGATCGGCGTCGATCGGGAAGGGCTGCTTCCAGCATGACGGCATCAAAAGCACCGGATACTTCTCGAAGAACTCGTTCCACGCGCGAAGGTATTTACTGCGGAAGGCAAGCTCCTTCACGAAGGTCTCGTAATCGAGTTGCGGGCTTAGCCCGTCTTTTGCGGAATAGGATTTCTTGATCGCGTCGTCGCCGAACTGCTGGATCGCCTGCTCCATGCCGAAGCGGCCTTCGTTCAGGACCAACCTCAGCCAGAGCGTGGTCGCTTCGCGGAAGTAGGGTGGTGCTGCGCGCTCCACCACATAGCCTGCATCTTCGAGCCATTGCGCCGACTTCTTCATCGCGTCTGCAACCTGCGGGTCCGCCTTGCAGTCTTCCCACTCGTCGAACAGCGCTACCTTGGTCGGTCCTGCATTCGGGACGCTTACCGGCGCCATCGGAATCCACAACGGATCGCGAATGTCGCGAACGGACATCGCATCGAGCGAAAGCCGCAAATCGCGGATCGAACGCGCGAGCGGTCCCTGCATCGAGGCATATTGCGCGACATGGGGGCGCTCGGAGGGCAGCGACGGATTGAACGTCGGCACGCGGCCGAAGCTCGGGCGCACGCCCTGAAGACCGCAGGCATAAGCTGGATAGCGGATCGAGCCGCCGATGTCGTTGCCGTGTCCGATCGCGCCCATGCCGGTAATCAGCGAAGCGGATGCGCCGCCCGATGAGCCTCCGGGCGTCACACCCTTGTTCCACGGATTGAGCGTGCGGCCATGCAGCGCGTTGTCGGTGAACCAGCGCATCGAGAACGCGGGCGTGTTGGTGCGGCCGATGATGACGGCGCCGGATTTGCGGATATTCGAGACGACCGGATTGTCTTCCTTGCCGACATTATCTTTGTAGGCAACAACGCCGTTGGTGTTGGCGCGACCCGCGAAATCGACATTGATCTTCACCGTGACCGGCACGCCATGGAGAAGACCGAGCGGCTCGCCGGCTTTGGTTTTCTTGTCGGCGCTTGCCGCGGATTTCAGCGCGTCATCCGCCATTAGATCGACGATCGCGTTGATCTTCGGATTGACGCTATCCACGCGCGCGAGCGTCGCCTTCGTCAGTTCGACGCTCGAAATCGCGCCGGTCCGGATCAGCCGCGCCTGTTCGGTCGCGTCCAGCCGCCAGAGATCGGTCATGTCGGGAAGCTCCTTACGGTGTTCTCGCAAGGGTCGCCGGGGAAGTGCGCTCGCGTCAAGCAGCGAGTTCGTCAAACAGGACAATGCAGTCCTGCCGATACGATCCCACCTTTTGGTGGTGCGGCAGAGCCCGCCGAAGTAGAATTGGATTCGTGTTCCATTCGAGGAAAACAAGTGCAATGCGCGTTTTGAAACTGTCGTTGATACTGTTTGCGTTCGCGGCCGCTGGCATATCCGGGGATGTCCTCGGGCAGGGGAGTGCCAGCGATTGGACCAAGCAGACCGCCGCCCAGATCGAGGACCGGATCGAGACCAAGCATCCGGTGGCCTATTTCGCTCTCGCCATCAAGAGATTCGATGAAGGCAAACGCGACGACGCCACGTTCTGGCTTTACGTCGGGCAGATTCGCTACCGGGCGTATCTGCTTTCGAGGCCGCAACTCGACTCTTCAGGCGAGCCGGCGCTATTTTCATCCCTGATGCAGACGGTCGGGTTGCCGATCAACGAATACGCTTTCGGCGATATCCCGCAACTCATGAAAATAATCGACCGCACGCTCGAATGGGACGCGAAGAACCCGGACCCGTTTACCTCGAAGTCGCCAACGCGCGACGAAGTGCGCCAGGGCCTTCTTAAATTAAAAGCGCAGGTCTTGTCGGAGCGCGATTCCATTCGCGCGCAGCGTACGAAGAACAAGCTCGAGAACCGAAACTAATAGACGGCTTCGCTATTTCTTCTCTTCGCGGGGGTGCTGCAGGCGATACACCGTCGGACGGTCGAACTTGCCCTGCCAAAGTCCGCGCTTGGCGTTCTTCGCTTCTTCTTCGGCCGCAGCATATTTTCCTTCGCCGACGTGCGCCGCGTTGATCGCCCAGCCCTGGCGGACCATCGCTTCGGCAATGTCTGGAATGTCGCGCGCCGAGCATTTCGCGATGGTGCGGCCGTAGCGGTCTTTCGCACGCGGCTCGCATTTGACATCGCCCTTGCGCAGCATTTTTAGAAGCTGGTTGCGTGCTTCGGGCCCGCAGCGCCAGATCGAGCCGTCGGCCGAATAGCAATTCTGCTTGATCTCCGGCGCGTCGATGCCGTCGAGACGGATCGTGGTCTGCTGGATCACGAAAGAGTCGCCGTCCTGCACGGCGATGCCGCGGCCGTCTTTATCGATCCGCGGTTCGCGGTCGAAGTAGAAATTCCACGCGAACACACCGATCACAAGTATTGCAACGAAAATCCATGGGGCGAGCCGGCGCAGGGTCATTTCATTTTATTCCAGTGTTACGGACGGTAGACCGTGAATCTGCGCTCGAGCAGGAGCTTTTGCTCGCTCCAGACCTGAAACGTCCAGACGCCTTCGTATTCTTTCGACGAATCGCTGTTCATGCGCCAGCCTATATGCAGGTCCGGGCCGACCGTGTCGCTGTCGGCGATGGTCGAGGTTTCCTGCAAGCCTCCGTCTCTGCCTGGAACGCCTTTGCCGGGAAAACGGATGATGTGAATGGTGCGGACATTGGTGCCGTTCGGCACACCGGTGAGGCGATAGCCGAAACCGAAGCTCGTAACACCGCTGGGCGCGATCGCGATGCGGTCGGAATTGACCGCCGGTCCCTTGGTGCCGGTGCTGAAGTGTTTCTTGCCGGTAGGAGAATTTGGATCGTCGAACGACTTGACCTCGCCGGCGGTGTAATTTCCGAACCAGATCATTTCCGCGCGCAGGCTTTCCTGCGCGGCGGCGTTAACGCCGAAGATCGAAAGCGCGAGTGCGGCTGCTAAAAGAGTTCGTTTCATTTTTTGCGCTACCGGTAAAGTTCGAATCTGCGTTCAAGCAGCACGCGGCCGTCGTGCCAGACCTGAAGCGTCCATGTCCCAATGGCAGTATTGTCGCCCATCGAAATCCCGATGAAGAGATCGCGCCCGGTGCTGAGATTCAAATTGTTGTCGATCTTCTCGAACAGTTTTCCTGTGCCGTCGCGAACGCCCGGCGGCGGAAAAACCTGCACGTGCCGCACGGTGATGGTTTCGCTGCTCGCTGCGCCGGTCAGCACATAGCCAAATCCGAAATAGGAGCCCGGCGTATGCCGGATTCGGGTTGCATTGACGGCAGGCTCCCTGATCTTGCCGCCAACGCGCCGTTTGCCGCCGGGCGCCGAGGCATCGTCAATCGTCTCCACGCCTTCGACGGTATAGAGCCCGAACCATTGTTCGGTGGCGCGAATTGTCTGCGCGGCTGCCGGCAGCGCAAGCGAGAGTAAGAGCGTCGCGGCAAGAATAATGCGCTTCATTGTCTTGAACCTGCGTTGTCTCGGACTCGCGTCCTGTATCCGGCCTGTTGAACCGCGGCCGCAACGGTGTCACCTAAGGGCAAGTTTAGCCCGAAAGCGTTCTTAGCGTCATGCCTCTTGTCGAATCCGCCGGGCGCGGAAAGCTCGTTTTCCACCAGCCGCTCGGCTGGATAACGCGCGTGTTCCTCGCAGGCGGCGGCGTGCTCGCATTGTCCGCGCCGCATGAACTCCTGATCCGTCCCGGCGTGCCGCTTTTTCAGTGGGGTATGCTGCCGTTCTGGCTGATCGGCGTGGTTGCAGGTCTGCTTGGCGCGGTGCTGCTGCTCGCGGCAATTTTAGGCCTGACCCGGACCGTGACCTTCGACGCCGGAAAGCGCGAGTTGCGTGTGGACGGCAACGGCTCTTTCGGCATCGGCTGGAGCGAGCGTTACGGCTTCGCGGATGTGTTGGAGCTCGACATCATCAAGGACGAACAGACCGAAGGGCCGCCGCGCTTCGTGCTGCAAGCCGTGATCGCGCGCGCGAAGGGACCATTGGAGATCGACACCTTCCGGAACGAGAACGAGGCGATTGCGGCGGAAGCGAAAATCCAGACGCTGATGTTGGGTGAAGAAGGCGTGTAAATCTCCGAAACCTTCGCAGATGAGGGAACGAAGGCGAGGTTCGGGTGTTCTCGCGGCAAAGGGATTCCCTAGATATGCGAATGAACGAACTTACGCGCTATTTCGATAAATACGCGGACTTCGATGCCATCGGCGAGCGCATCGACGCGCTGCAAGATCGCCTGTCGAAGCTGCGCGACAATCTGCCGGACGTTCCGGTCCGCAAAATCCGCGATAATTTGCCGAGCTATCGCAACGTTCGTAGCAGGCTGCCTTATGCGCAGAAGCCACGAAACTACACATTGCCGGCGGCGCTCGCGGTCGGTGGCGTTGCGATCCTGGGCGCAATCATCGTGACGGCGGTCGTGATGAGCGATGCATACAAGAAGACGCCGAAGAAGAATGAAGACATGATCTAAGCGCGCAGCAAGCCTGCTTCATCGGCTGCCTAATCTGACCTTCGCGACCTTGTCCTCATAATCTTCCTTCGGATCGCCCGCGCCAAGCAGCATCTTCACACCCGCGATGAGCGAATTTTCATTAAGCCAGATTTCGCCGCGCTCGGCATCGAAGCGCAGCAAAGCGAGCTTGGGATCGTCCTTGCCGCCTTCGAACCACGCCGAGATGAACGGATTCCAGAGCTTCTCGATCATCCCGCGGTCCATATCGAGCTGGATCGTGCCGTGGATGGTCGCGAACAGCTCAAAGCCTTTGGCGGAGTAGGCGGCCATCGCGCGCTTTTTCATGTTGCGCACGGCCTTCGTGACCGCGCCGTCCTGCGAGGTAAAAATCCAGATCGGCCCGCCGATCTCGTGTTCTAAAATCGCGGTCATCGGGCGGAAGTGGCCGTTATCGGCGCCATCGACGCCGAGCATCAGCGTGCGGTCGCCGTGCAGCGACTTCCAGAACCTCTCGGTGATTTCCTGCGGGGTGGGCATGGTTCGCTCCTTCTCAATTTCACTCTGGAGCGAACCGCGGAACCGGCGCGTGGTTCCGCGTATTGTGAGCCGGCTTCGCGGCGATTACAGCCCGAGAAACTTCCGTACGAGCGCGGCGTTTTCCTGCGCTTCGGCCTTGTCGTTCGCGCCGAAGGCCCAGGCGGCACCGTCCCTGAAGATAATCATGGTGTTGCAGACTTCAACGCCGGAGGCGCGGTCCACGCCGGTGTCGATCGCGATCTCGGCGATTTTCGAAAGCGGTTCTTCGACCGGCTTCGGCTTCCAGAGAAAACCTTTTCGTTGCAGACGCGCCTGCTTTTCCTGCTTGTCGAAGCTCAAGGTCGCGCCGCCCGACTGCAGCACGAGCCGGTCCTTGGAGTTCTCGGTAATTCCCATGGCAGTTCCTTCCCTGCAAGAACCGCCCCCGCAGCCAATCTAGCGTTGCAAGGAGAATTCCGGCACCGGATGACTTGGGGAGGAGTATTGGGGATGGGCGCCTACTCGAAATCGCTTGTCGCTTTCCTCCTGCGCCGCGCCGCCCACATATTATCGACGAGGTTCGGATAGCGGCGGCCGGCGCGTTCGGCACGCGCTCTCGCGGCCGCCTTGTCCTCTTCGGAGAGCTTGATCTTTTTCCCGATCTTCGGCCGCGGTTTTTTCCAGGGCGGCTTTTTGGCGGGGTCTTTCATGGCACGCACGATCCTTTCCGCGCTTTGTAGCCGAGATGCGAATGTTCGCGCCAATCGCGAATTCGGACATTCCGGGCATGATAAGGGGGAGGGATTATGGCAATCTTCGCATTCGCGTTATGCAGGTGAAATCGCTATTTCGAGAATTCAGATGGAAGTGCGCAGCCTGCCAGCTTTTCTTCACACGGCGGAGCCGTTTATTCCGGAGCAGTGGCCGAAGGTCATCCACCTTCCGGAACGCAAAATCCTGCACGCCCGTTTTAACGATCACATCGCCAGCTTTACGAAGCAGGATCTCGATTACTTCGAGGCGCTGGTTTTTCTGAAGGCCGGCAAGATCGCGCGGCCGCATACGGCGCTGATGCGCGCACCTGCGATGAACCACAAG
>LNFM01003983.1_pt1 | contig 49338 bp, 40 predicted proteins | sample 596031 | NCBI WGS metagenome assembly LNFM01 (sample SAMN04254537, study PRJNA301005) | activated carbon metagenome | isolation source: dual media filters at the Ann Arbor, Michigan drinking water treatment plant | place: USA: Ann Arbor
CCGCTCTCGTCGAGCGAACGCTGATGCGGGAAAAGCCCCTCTTCCCAGCCCGGCAGGAAGACCGTCTCGAACTCGAGGCCCTTGGCGGCGTGCAGCGTCATGAGCGACACGCGATCGCCGTCGTTACCCTGCTCGACATCCATGACCAGCGCCACGTGCTCGAGGAACCCACCAAGGGTCTCGAACTGATGCATGAAGCGGATCAACTCTTTCAGGTTTTCCAGCCGCGACTGCGCCTGCGGGCTCTTGTCCGCCTGCCACATGGCCGTGTAGCCGCTCTCGTCGAGGATCAGCTCGGCAAGCTCGGTGTGCTTCACGCCTTCGGCCTGCCCGCGCCAGCGCAGGAAGGCCGCAACGAGATCGCCGAGCGCGCGACGCGCCTTGGGCTTCAGCTCGTCGCTCTCCGCGAGCTGGCGTGCGGCCTCGAACATCGGGATGCCGCCGGCGCGCGCGAGATCGTGGATCTGCTTGATCGTGGCATCGCCGAGACCGCGCTTCGGCACGTTGACGATGCGCTCGAACTTGAGATCGTTCGACGGATTGTGCGTGATTTCCAGGTACGCGATGGCGTCCTTGATTTCCTGGCGCTCGTAGAAGCGCGGGCCGCCGATCACGCGATAGGGCAGGCCGAGCGTGATGAAGCGATCTTCGAAGACGCGCATCTGGAAAGAAGCACGCACCAGAATCGCCATCTCGTTCAACCGATGTCCACCCTTGGCGAGACGTTCAATTTCCTCGCCGATCGCGCGCGCTTCCTCCTCGTCGTCCCATACGCCGAGAACGGATACCTTCTTGCCGAGCTCGTCATCCGTGAAGAGCGTCTTGCCGAGGCGGCCGGTATTGTTCGCGATGAGCCCGGCAGCAGCGCCGAGAATGTGGCCGGTCGAGCGATAATTGCGCTCGAGGCGGATCACGACGGCGCCGGGAAAATCCTTCTCGAAGCGCAGGATGTTGTCGACCTCGGCGCCGCGCCAGCCATAGATCGACTGATCGTCATCGCCGACGCAGCAGAGGTTCGGCTGCCCGCCCGGCGCCTGCGCGATGAGCCGCAGCCACTGGTATTGGACGACGTTGGTGTCCTGGTATTCGTCGACGAGGATGTAGCGGAAACGGCGCTGATAATCGGCCAGCACGTCCGGATGCTCGCGAAACAGCCTCAGCGTTTCGAGCAGGAGATCACCGAAGTCGACGGCGTTGAGCTCCTTCAGGCGCTGCTGGTAGGCCGCATAGAGCCGGGCCCCGATGCCGGCGAACACCTGCGAGTCGCCGGTGCTCACCTTATCCGGTGTCAGGCCCTTGTTCTTCCAGTTGTCGATCATCGCGGCGAGTTGGCGCGCGGGCCAGCGGTCCTTGTCGAGCCCCTCGGCCTCGATGACCTGCTTGATGAGCCGGAGCTGGTCGTCCACGTCGAGGATCGTGAAGCCGTTCTTGAGATCGACCAGCTCGGCGTGGCGACGCAGGATCTTCACGCCAATCGCGTGGAACGTGCCGAGCCACGGCATGCCCTCGACAGCACCCCCGATGAGAGCGCCGATGCGCTCCTTCATCTCGCGCGCGGCCCTATTCGTGAAGGTGACGGCGAGCACCTGCGAGGGGAATGCTTTCCGGCTCGCGAGGATGTGGGCAATGCGCGTCGTCAGCACGCGGGTCTTGCCGACCCCGGCACCTGCGAGCACGAGGACCGGCCCGTCGGTCGTCTCGACGGCCCGGCGCTGCTCCGGATTGAGGCCCTGGAGATATGGCGCGGGCGCCTGGGCGATCGCGCGCTCTGATATCGAGGGCCGCGATGCAGACTGGCTCATCGCCGACGCCCCCCCGGGTGCCTCCGGAAGGTCGAACGGAGGATCGTCGTCCTCGTCGGCGGGCAACTGGCCCATTTTCACCTGATTCGCTGACATGACAGGGCCTTATAGCACGCCTTGGGCGGCAGCAATTCGGCGTCCATACCTCCTATTTGGTCCCCCGTTCCGGGGTGACAAGCCGGCTTCCTTTGCCCGTCGGGCCGGCGTAGTGTTCCGGCCCAGATTATACGTTTGGTGGGGAGAAAATGCCGTGCAGCTTCAAATGAGTGGGCGCAATGCGCTCGTTACGGGCGCGAGCAAAGGAATCGGGCTCGCCATTTCCAAAGCATTCCTCGGGGCGGGCGCCAATGTGGCCATCGTCGCGCGGAGCCAGGAGGGCCTCGACGACGCCAAGAAGGAGCTGGCCAAAGCTGGCAGCGGCAAGATCGTTACAATCACAGGTGATGTGGGCAAGGCTGAAGACTGCGCCCGGGTATTCGCGGCGGCGGAGAAGGCGCTCGGCCACCTCGATGTCCTCGTCAACAATGCCGGCACCTCCAAGACTGGCCAGTTCGAGACCATCACTGACGAGGTCTGGCAGGCCGATCTCGACCTCAAGCTCTTCGCTGCCATTCGCCTCTGCCGCCTCGCATTTCCTGGCATGAAGGACCGCGGCCATGGCCGCGTGATCAACGTGCTCAACACGAGCGCCAAGGCACCCGCCGCCGGTCGCGCACCGACGGCCGTCTCCCGTGCAGCCGGCATGGCCTTGACCAAGGTCCTCGCTGGCGAGGGCGCGCCTCACAATGTGCTCGTCAATGCCGTCCTCGTTGGGCGCATCGAGAGCGATCAGTGGGTGCAGCGGCATGCCCAGGAGAACAAGGGCCGCAGCCTCGCTGCGTATTACGAGGACATGGGTAAGGACATTCCCATGAAGCGAGTCGGCACGGCCGAAGAGTTCGCCAATATGGTGCTGTTCCTCGCGTCCGACGCGGGCTCCTACATCACCGGCACGGCCATCAACATCGACGGCGGCGCCTGCCCTGTCGTCTGAGTCGTCCCAGCCCGACATCTGCATATCGGAGCACTTGTAATGCGTATCGACGTTCGGTGGATGGCGTGGATGGCGGCCGTCACCGCCATGACGGCGACACCACTGGCTGCGGCCGAAATCGCTGGAACCTCCGCGATCTCGGCCGTGACCATCTTCTCGCGCGGCGCCGAGATTACGCGCTCCGCTCAGCTCAAGATCGCCCAGGGCGAGCACGTCATTGTGTTCAAGGATCTGCCGGCGCAAGCCATCGATGGCTCCATCCGGATCGAAGGGCGCAGCACCGGCCGGCTCGACATCGGCTCCGTGGACACGCGCCGTGTCGAAATCCCTCGCCTCGATCCGGCTGTCAGCCAGAGCGAGCGGCGCAAACTCGAGGAAGCCATCGAGAAACTGCAGGACGAGCGCGCGATCGTCGCTGCGGAAGTCGAGGCCGCCGAGGCGCAGAAACGGTTCGTCGAAGGCCTGGTCACGCTCCCGACGCGACCGGCTGCCAAATCCGGTGAAACCGCAGAAAAGATCGAACCGTGGAGCGATATCTTCGCGTTGATCGGCAGCCGGCTCGCTGATGCGGAGAAGACGCGGCTTGCAGCCAGCCTCAAGGTGCGCGAGCTCGACCGCCGCATCGCCGATCTCGAGAGAGCGCTCTCCGATCTCGCGCCCGTGGAGGATGCGCGCACCGAGGTTCGCGTCAAAATCACGACCGCTGCCGCGCTCGAGGCGAATCTGCTGCTGCGCTATCAGGTCCCTTCGGCCTCCTGGCAGTCCCTTTACGACGCCCGACTGATGACCGGCGCGCGCAACGTTGCGCCGAGCCTCGTGCTCGTGCGGCGCGCGGCCGTGCAGCAGCGTACAGGCGAGGACTGGCGCGACGTCGCCCTCACGCTATCGACGGCGCGGCCGGCGAACGGCGCGTCAGCACCGACGCTTGAGTCGGCAGTCGTCGACTTCATGCCCGAAACCCCGCCCCCGCGCCCCGTGGCAAGCGCACCAGCGGCACAGGCGGATAGGGCCCGTCGCGCCGCCGAGGAGCGTGCCGGTGAGGCCTCCGTCGCCGCCGATAAGCGGCAGGACGAGGAATTTGCAGTCGGCGAGCAGCAGGCCAGTGTCGAGGCTTCCGCCTATCAGGCTCGCTTCGATATTCCCGGTAAAACGACGGTCCTCGCGACTGCCGAGGTCAAGCGCGTGCTGATCGACCAGGCAACAATCGAACCGAGCCTCGTCGTGCGCGCGGTACCACGCCTGCGGACGCAGGCATATCTCTATGCCAAGCTCGCCGCTCCGAAGACGACCGCCTATCTCCCCGGCGTGATCTCCCTCTTCCGCGACGGCACGTACGTCGGGAGCGGCAAGTTGCCGTTACTGTCACCCGGCCAGGAGCACGAGATTGGTTTCGGCGCCGACGACTCGGTCCGCGTCCGCTATGCGACGGTCGAGGACAAGCGCGGCGAGAGCGGCCTCATCTCCTCCCAGCAGACCGACACACGCGCCTTCCGCATGTCTTTGAAGAACATGCACGAGCGCGCGATCAACGTCTCAGTGCAGGATAACATCCCGACCTCCCGCCAGCAGGACATCAAGGTCGAATTGACCGGCAAGACGCCGCCCACCCGACGTGACGTCGACGACAAGCGCGGGGTTCTGGCGTGGGATGCGTTGCTCCAGCCCGACGAGGAACGGCAAATCGACTTCGGTTATCGGGTGTCGTGGCCGACGGGGAAGCGCATCATATATGGGCGCTGAGCCACTGTTGCAGATTTGGCAGAATAAAGGGGCCGCTCAGCTAATGAACGGCCCAAGTCTAGGGAGGAAACGCCCGAAGTGGGCAATAGCGACGATAGATCGTCATCGCAGCTACAATTTTGAGCATGCCTACGCACTGCCGATTCGGCAATCGTCAAGGGCGCATCGGTTGCGGATAGCAGGATGTTGGCAATCTCCATGCGTCAAAAGTGTCACATATCTTCAGACTGAGCATTGATCAAAAAACCACAACGCTCCCCATACGCCCCAGCATCTCACCGTGAGACCATCCGTGACGCCGTCTAGCAAGCCGACAGCCGCATCGTTCGCCTCCCTCCTAGAGACCGCACACACGCTCGCCGACCTATCCGCCGAGGTCATCATGCGTCGCTTCCGCCGCCCGATCCCTATCGACGATAAGGGCGGCCCGCTCGGCTTCGACCCCGTCACGGCCGCCGATCGCGATGCTGAACGCGTGATCAGTCGCCACTTGGCGCGCCATCACCCATCGCACTCGATCATCGGCGAGGAGCACGGCAGCCGTGTCGGCGACGGCACGAGCACGCTGCGCTGGTTCGTCGATCCGATCGACGGCACGAAAGCCTTCATCATGGGGAGTCCGCTCTGGGGCACGCTCATCGGCCTGCTCGACGGCGAGACGCCGGTGCTCGGCATGATGAACCAGCCCTTTACCGGCGAGCGCGTGTGGACGACCCGCACCGCCACCCAATGGCGCACGGCCGACCGCAAAACCCGACGCGCCCGTACGCGCGCGTGCACTAAGCTCGAGCACGCCATCCTCACGACCACAGGCCCCAATCTCTTCGGCGATCGCGACCGCAAGAAATTCTTCGAGGTCTCCGCGCGTGCGCGCCTCACGCGCTACGGCGGTGATTGTTACGGCTACTGCCTGCTCGCCGGTGGCTACACCGATCTCGTCATCGAGGTCGGCCTCAAGCCACACGATGTCGCCGCTCTCATTCCGATCATCGAGCGGGCCGGTGGGCGTATCACGACGTGGGATGGCGGCATCGCCACGAACGGTGGCCGCATCGTCGCTGCAGGCGATCCGGCACTCCATGCTCAGGTGCTTGAGATTTTACAACATTAGCTAGTGGACTGCGGCCCTAGGCCCCACCTTGAGCGAAAGATAGTAGCCTGGCTCACGAGCCTGAATGTGGATCTCGCGGAAATTCTCGAGCGGACACGCCGCGAACGCCTCTGCAGCAATATGGAGAAAGCTCTCTCGGCTCATCGCATCACTGTAGCCCTTGCATTGCACCAACAGGTGAACATCATCCCCCACGCGAGTACCCTTGTTTTGAAGCGCCAGTATAATTCCAGCGCGATAGGCAGATGACAATTCAGCGCCTGTTGCTCCCGAGTTCTCCCCAATGTCCATCCCTTCGATTGTCTTCGAGAACCGACCGAAGCCGGACAGCGTGCCGTGTTCATTTAGCAACCTAACTCCGCACTTGTAGTCAGCCCCCCAGTGTCGCTCGCCCGGCCAAACGGGGCCAGCGGTCGTAATTTGAAGTTTCGTCACAGTTCCGCGTGCCTCAATATCAATGTCAATTGACGAGTCTTCGCCGTGGATTACTAGACGCGCATCGAGACCATAGCCAAGATTACGGCAAAGGTTGAAAGCTGGAAGAAGCTCTTCATCGCGCAACTTCATCCAACTCAACGCTGAAAGACGAAGTTGCTTATCGAGTTCATTGTCGGATCTACGGTCGGCGTACAACAGCTTCTCGTTCCTAGTAATTCCTTCGGGCGTCCAAATTTGTCCGCGACCATAGCGCGCAGCGGATAAACTCATTTTTCCCTCCGAGCCAACTTCGCAGGATTGGTGCCAGCTGCCGATTCGGTTTGGATTATAGCAGCCGTTCACAGCTTATGACGTGCCGTCCCTCTGCTTACCGGCAAGAAGCGCTCACGGCCGTGGGTGCGCAACCCGCGACATCTGATGGAAGTCGGGGAGACGCACGATCTGACGTTTCATTGCCCGCCCCTGACTCACCTGACGCAAAAGCAAACGGGGCGCCCACGAGGCGCCCCGAATTCATTCCAAAGCCCACGCGGGTTGGCTGAAGCTCAGTTGAGCTTGCCCTTGAGATCACGGATCGAACGATTGACGAGATCGGCGCCGCCAGCACCCTGGAGTTTGTCGCCAATAATCCGCTCCGCCGCCGACATCGCGACGTCGACAGCCGCCGCCCGCACTTCGCTCACGGCCTGAGCCTCAGCCCGAGCGATCTTGTCCTCGGCGAGGCGCGTGCGCCGCTCGAGCTGCTCCTTGAGGCTCTTCTCGCTCTCGGCCTTCATCGTCTCCGCCTCGCGGCGCGCCTGATCGATGATGGCCTTGGCCTCATCCTCGGCGGCGCGCTGCTTGCGCTGGTAGTCCGCGAGCAGATCCTGCGCTTCCTCGCGCAGGCGGCGCGCCTGATCGAGTTCCTTGCGCACGGCATCGGCACGATCGTCCAGCGCCTTCGTGATCAAGGTCGGCACGCCCATCTTGATGAGCACGCCAACGAAGATGAAGAACGATACGGCGACCCAGAACTCAGGATTGAAGAACATCGCTGTCGCTTCCTTCGTGCCTTTCGGCTTCAGCTCGCCTTGGCCTTGGCGAGCGCCTGGCGCACTTCATCGGCCGAGACGCCCTTGCCCGTCAGCATCGACACGATGTCCGACGCCGTGCTCGCGGCAATCTCGTCGACGCTTGCGAGCGCCCGCGACTTCGTCTCCGCGATCCGCTTCTCGGTCTCGGCGAGCTTCGCGTTGAGCTCCGCCTCGACGCGGTGGCGCTCGGCCTCGGTCTCGGCCGTAAGCTTGTCGCGCGTGTCCTTGGCGAGCCCCTGCGCCTTGCCGCGGGCATCCGCCAGCGACTGCTCGTAGGCTTTCAGAGCCGCGTCCGTCTCCGACTTCAGCCGCGCCGCCTCGTCGAGATCGCGCTGGATGCGATCGCGGCGCTCCTCGATAACCTCGCCGATTCGCGGCAGTGCGATCCGCGCCATCAGGAAGTAGAGCGCGCCGAAGCTCAGCGCGAGCCAGAAGAGCTGTTTTGGAAACGTCGTCGGATCGAACGGCGGGAACGTAGCCGGCGCAGACGCGCTCGGTAAGAACTCGCCGGTCGTCACCGCGACCGCCCCAAGAAGCAACATGGACATTGCGCCCTGCCGTCAGTTTCGCATCGGCGTGCGCCGATGCCGGACTACGCGGTGCGGCGGCCCGTTACAGGAACGGCCGCCGCGTCTCAATCCGTGGGCCTTGGCCGTCCGGATCAGACCACGAAGAGGAGCAGCAGCGCGATGAGCAGCGAGAAGATGCCGAGCGCTTCCGTCAGCGCGAAGCCGAGGAGCAGCGTGCCGCGCTGGCCGTCAGCCGCCGACGGGTTGCGGAGCGCACCCGACAGGAACTGGCCGAACAGGTTGCCGAGACCGATACCGGCGCCGGCCATGCCGAGGCACGCGATACCTGCGCCGATGAACTTTGCTGCCACTGGATCCATGATGATCTCCCTGGGTTGATCGTGTGTGTGAGTGGATGAGGTTGATGCGATGAGCCGCTTACCGCTTAGTGATGGGCTCCATGCACCGCATCATTTAGATAGACGCAGGTCAGGACCGCGAAGACATAGGCCTGCAGCACCGCGACCAGCACCTCGAGCGCGGTCAGCGCGATGGTGAGGAAGAGCGGCAGCGGCGAGAGGATGCCCCACACTCCCGCGGCGAGCAGCGATCCGACGAAGCCTGCGAAGATCTTGAGCGCGATATGTCCTGCCAGCATGTTGGCGAAGAGACGCACGGACAGGCTCAGCGGCCGCGAGAGGAACGAGATGACCTCGATCGGCACCATCAGCGGCAGGAGGGCCGGCGGAACGTCCGGCACGAACAGCTTGAGGAAGTGCGTGCCCTGGGTCGCGACGCCATAGACGATCACGATTCCGATCACCAGCAGCGCGAGCGCCGCCGTGACGATGATATGGCTCGTCACCGTGAAGGTGCCCGGCACCATGCCGATCAGGTTGACGACCAGGACGAAGATGAAGAGCGAGAAGACCAGCGGGAAGAACTTCATCCCTTCATGGCCGACATTCTCGCGCACCGTATTGGCGACGAACTCGTAGAGCACTTCCGCGATCGACTGCATCCGGGTCGGGACCAGCGAGCGCCCGCGCATGGACATGATCAGGAAAGCCGAAATCAGGCCCACCGCGATGACCATGAACAGTGCGGAGTTCGTAAAGGAGGTATCGAAACCGAAGAGCCGCAAAGGAACGAGATTCTTGATCTCGAACTGAGCGATTGGACTATGTACCCCGTCAGCGCCAGCAGCCACGTGCCCGTGCCCCTTACCTGTTCTCGTCCTCGTCGTCGTCCGGAACGGACAGCGCCGGCGGCGTCTTCTCGCGCATCGCGACCCTGATCACGTTCAGGATGCCCGCGGCAGCGCCCAGCAAAAAGAACAGGACAAACATGACCGGCTTTTCAGTGCCGAGCCACTTGTCCAGATACCAACCGATCAGACCGCCGGCCACGATGCCACCGATCAGCTCAGCAGAAGCCCGCATCGCGCGCCCTGCGGTCGACGGTCCTTGTGGCCGACGTGCCGCGTCGCGTGTCTGCTTGACCTTGTCGAGCTGCTGGCCGATCGCCTCCGATCGCCGCCTCAGAGCCTCGCGTTCCTCGGGCGTGATCTCGCCTCTCGGATCGGGTTGCTTGCTGCCGTCGACCGACATGATGGCTGCCTCGACACGCCCCGAGGACCGGGGCGCGGCCGCTTCCAACTGCGCGGGGGGACCATAGTTAGGCCCCCTGGGGGTGTCAAGAAAGCGTGATGGCCCTCTGAACACTGCAAAGGCGGCGAAAGCGCGCAGGGCCGTGCCAATCCAGCGGATGGCGGCCAGATCGGGAGATTTCGGCGGCTAGACCGAGCGCGTGATGCCACCGTCCACGCGAATGTTTTGCCCGGTGATGTAGCCCGCACCCTCGGAGGCGAGGAACGAGATCGTCGCCGCGATCTCGGAGCTGTGCCCGTAGCGGCCCATAGGGATGCGCTTGCGGAACTCCTCCTTCTCCGGAAGGCTGTCGATGAAGCCCGGCAGGACGTTATTCATGCGCACGTTGTCGGCGGCATATTTGTCGGCAAACAGCTTCGTGTAGGCCGCAAGACCGGAGCGGAATACGCCCGATGTCGGGAAAACTGGATCGGGCTCGAAGGTCGCGAACGTCGAGATATTGATGATCGAGCCCGCACGCTGCTTCTGCATGATCGGCGCCACCAGCCGCGTCGGGCGGATGACGTTCATCAGATAGACATCGAGACCGCGGTGCCAGTCCTCGTCCGTCAGATCGAGGATCGGGCCGCGCGGACCGTGGCCGCCGCTATTCACCAACACGTCGATGCGGCCCCAGCGCGCTATCACGGCATCGACCAGACGCTTGAGATCGTCGTTCGACTGGTTCGAGCCGGTGATGCCGATGCCGCCGAGCTCCTTCGCCAGCGCCTCGCCCTTTCCCGAGGACGAGAGAATGGCGATCTGGAGGCCATCCGCCGCAAGCCGGCGCGCCGCGTCCGCGCCCATGCCGCTGCCACCCGCAGTAACCACCGCCACTTTCGTCTCAGACATGGATTTTCCTTCGCGTGATTGAGAGCGGCGCTACTTCGCAGCGTCGTAGTCGCCGGAGAGAAAGAGCCGATAGGCCGGATTGTCGGTCTCATCCCAGTAGGGATAGCCGAGCGCGTCGAGCCGCTCCTTGAGCTGGTCGCGCGCGCCGGGCGCCACCTGGATGCCGGCGAGAATGCGCCCGTAGTCAGCGCCGTGATTGCGGTAGTGGAAGAGCGAGATGTTCCACTCCGGCGCCAGGCTTTCGAGGAACTTCAGAAGCGCGCCCGGCCGCTCGGGGAACTGGAAGCGATAGATCAGCTCATCCGTCAGCCCCGGCGCGCGTCCGCCCACCATGTAGCGCACGTGCTCCTTGGCCATTTCATTCTCGCTCATGTCGAGAACGGGAAAGCCTTCCTCCCGCAAGTGCACGATGACCTCGTTCTTCTCCTCCTCGCCGCGACGGAGCGCGATGCCGGCAAAGATCTGCGCAGGAGAGCCTGCGTCCGCATAGCGGTAGTTGAACTCGGTGATGGCGCGGCCCTGCAGCGTTCGGATGAAGCCGCGGTAGCTGCCGGGCTTCTCCGGCAGCGTCACCGCCAGCAGCGCCTCGCGATGCTCGCCCACTTCGGCGCGATCGGCGATCGTGCGCAGACGATCGAAGTTCAGGTTGGCGCCGCTGTTCACCGCAATGAGGCTGCCGCGATCCGCGCCCCCGCGCTCCGCGTAGATCTTGAGGCCGGCGAGGCTCAGCGCGCCCGAAGGCTCGGCGACCGCGCGCGTATCATCGAAGATATCCTTGATGGCCGCGCACATACCGTCGATGTCGACCGTGATGATCTCGTCGAGCAGCGTGCTGCACAGGCGATAGGTCTCCTCGCCCGCGCGCCGCACGGCGACGCCATCGGCGAACAGGTCCACCTGATCGAGCGTCACGATCTGCTTTTCGCGTAGTGCCGCCGCCATGCACGCTGCGTCCACGGGCTCGACGCCGATGACCTTGGTCGCGGGGCTCAGGAACTTCACGAAGGCCGCGACACCCGATGCGAGCCCGCCGCCGCCGATCGGCACGAAGATGGCTTCGATGGGATCGGGATGCTGGCGCAGGATTTCGAGGCCGATCGTGCCCTGGCCCGCGATCACGTCCGGATCGTCGAAGGGATGCACGAACGTCAGGCCTTCGGTTTTCTCCAGCTCACGTGCGCGGGCATAGGCCTCGTCGAAGGCATCGCCGTGCAAAACCGCATTGCCGCCGAGCCGCCGCACGGCCTCGACCTTGATGCCGGGTGTCGTCATCGGCATGACGATGGTCGCCTTGATGCCGAGCTTCTTTGCCGCCAGCGCCACGCCCTGCGCGTGATTGCCGGCCGAGGCGCAGATCACGCCGCGTTTGCGCGCGTCTTCGGGCATCCGCACGATCTTGTTGTAGGCGCCGCGCAGCTTGAAGCTGAACACGGGCTGCAGCGCGGCAGCGGATCGATCGGCGTTTCCTCGGCGACGTCATAGACGCGCGCGGTGAGGATAGCTTGCGCGTAGTCGCTCAGCGATCGGGGTGCGGACATGGTGGTACGGCTCGGTTCGGTGGGCGGATACCCAGGTCATGACGCGAGCTTATAGGGCAATTGCCGCTGCAGGGCGAGATTGACGCAGTGAAGCTTCAGTGAGCCACCTTAAGCCGCACATATTGCGTTAGCCTCTCGTTCATAGACTGCGCGACTTTTAAAGCCCTCGCACGTCCTCCGTTTTCGGACTGTCGCGCCTTAACCTCTGCATTCCAAGCTTCCGCATTTTCTTTAAGTTTGACGTCCGACGAATATGCCTCGAGGTCAAAAACGAGAGCGTCTAGATCCTCAAGATTGCTCAAGATAAGCTGGCGGGCCGTTATCTCGTTGGCATCTTTTGATTTCTGCTTCCATTTCTCAGAATAACGCAAGGTGGCTCGAAGGTCTTGATATCTACGAGCGCGTGACTTGAGGATGATGACATATGTGCTCGCGAGCTGGCTGGTCCGCGCATCCAACGCACTATTAGCTACGAATACAAGCGCTTCGAATTGAGAGAATGACGCAGCGCATCCCGCCGCCTTCTCCTCACCAGAAACAATTATCTTTTCGAGATCTTCCTTGCCAAAGTTACGCCATATAACCGACGCGGCCATGCTGTCGAAGCACATTTGAGCCTCATATCCAGCTTTCATCAAACTCAAGGCGAATTCCGCATTCCGCTTGGCCGCCTCCTGCGACGCCCATGTGTTATAGGCGTAGATGCCAAAGATTAGCGCGATCGCGGCGCAGATGGCTTGAATAGCGCTCGATGTCTCCGTGCTCATGGTCGCTCCGCGACGTCAACACGGGCGGGCAAATGCTGCCGCCACTTAAATATATTTGTTCCCTACGAGAAGGGGTGGCTGCACTTTAGCAACCACCCCATGCTCTGCCTTCAATACCTACCAGTCCCCCTCAACTGCACCCACTCGTGCTGCCGCACGTGTCGCACTTGAGGCAGGTGCCGTTGCGGACGAGCGTGAAGTTTCCGCACTCGCGGCAGTCCTCACCTTCGTAACCGCGCAAGCGCGCCTCGGTTCGGAGATCCGCCGTCGAGATGACCTCCGTCTTCAGCGCGAGCGAGCCTTCCGTGACGTGCGTCACCGTCTCGACCGTGCGCTGCTGATAGAGCGCCGTCGCGCCACCGCTGGCAAAGGCCGTCGCCACGTCCTTCTGCAGGGAGCCGACCGCCGTCGCCGGCGCGCTGCTGCGCACGATGGTCGTGACGTTCGGCACCGGCACGCCGCGCAGCAGACCCTTGCTGACGAACTGAGCAGGCGGCGGAGCTGCGGGCGCCGCGTCGTCCTCCAGCGCCTCATCCGAGGCGCCGAGGCCCGTCGCGCCGATGATCTGCGTCGGATCGACGTGCGCGAGGTCATGCCGCTCGAGGTAGGACACGGCCAGCTCACGGAAGATGTAGTCGAGGATCGAGGTCGCGTTCTTGATGGCCTCGTTGCCCTGCACGAGACCAGCCGGCTCGAAGCGCGTGAATGTGAAGGCATCCACGTACTCGTCCAGCGGCACGCCGTACTGCAGGCCGAGCGAGATCGCGATCGCGAAGTTGTTCATCAAGCTGCGGAAAGCGGCGCCTTCCTTGTGCATGTCGATGAAGATCTCGCCGAGGCGGCCATCATTGTACTCACCCGTGCGGAGGTACACCTTGTGCCCGCCGACCGAGGCTTTCTGCGTGTAGCCCTTGCGGCGACCGGGAAGCTTCTCGCGGTCGCGCGCCCGCTCGATGATCCGCTCGACAATGCGCTCGGCCGCAACGGCCGCACGCTGCTGCGCGGGCTTGTCCGACGCCATCTCGGCTGCGATCTCCTCGGCCTCGTCGGGATCATCGGCGAGGATCTGCGAGTTCAGCGGCTGCGAGAGCTTCGAACCGTCGCGATAGAGCGCGTTGGCCTTGAGCGCCAGCTTCCACGACAGCTTGTAGGACTCCTTGCAGTCCTCGACCGTCGCGTCGTTCGGCATGTTGATGGTCTTCGAGATCGCGCCGGATATGAAGGGCTGGCTCGCCGCCATCATGCGGATGTGGCTCTCGACCGAGAGAAAGCGTTTGCCGATGCGGCCGCACGGATTGGCGCAGTCGAACACCGCCAGGTGCTTGTCCTTCAGGTACGGCGCGCCCTCGACCGTCATGGTGCCGCAGACGTGGTTGTTCGCGGCCTCGATATCCTTCTTCGTGAAGCCGAGGAAGGTGAGCAGGTCGAAAGTCGGGTCGAGCAGCTTCTCGGCTGGCACTTTCAGCGACGTCTTGAGGAAGTCCTCGCCGAGCGTGAAGCGATTGAAGACGAACTTGATGTCGAAGGCCGTCTTGATCACGCTTTCGAGCGTCGCCAGCGCTTCGTCCGTGAAGCCCTTCGTGCGCAGCGTCGTGTGGTTGATTCCCGGCGCCTGCTTCAGCGAGCCATGACCGACGGCATAAGCCTCGATCTCGGCAATCTGCGACTCGGGATAGCCGAGCGTGCGCAGAGCCTCGGGCACGGCCTGATTGATGATCTTGAAGTATCCGCCGCCGGCGAGCTTCTTGAACTTCACGAGCGCGAAGTCCGGCTCGATGCCCGTCGTGTCGCAATCCATGACGAGGCCGATCGTGCCGGTCGGCGCAACCACCGTCGCCTGCGCATTGCGATAGCCGTGCTGCTCACCAAGCTCGAGCGCGCGATCCCAGGCGCGGCGCGCGGCCGCCGAAAGCGCCGGCTCCTTGAGCGCGGCATGATCGAGCGGCACGGGATCCGTGCTGAGCTGCTCGTAACCGCCCGCCGCACCATGAGCCGCACGGCGATGATTGCGGATAACGCGCAGCATATCGCCCGCATTCGGCCCGAAGCCGGGGAAGGGCCCAAGCTCCGACGCCATCTCGGCACTCGTCGCATAGGCGACGCCGGTCATTATCGAGGAGATCGCACCGCAGATCGCGCGGCCCTCGGCGCTGTCATAGGGGATGCCCGAGGCCATGAGCAGGCCGCCGATGTTGGCGAAGCCGAGGCCTAGCGTGCGGTAGCGGTAGGAGAGCTCCGCGATCTGGCGCGAGGGGAACTGCGCCATCATGACGGAAATCTCGAGCACGACCGTCCAGAGGCGGCAGCAATGCTCGTACGCCGCGACGTCGAACGTGCCGTCCGCCTTGCGGAAGCGCATGAGGTTCAGCGAGGCGAGATTGCACGCCGTGTCGTCGAGGAACATGTATTCGGAGCACGGGTTCGACGCGCGGATCGGGCCGGACTTCGGGCACGTGTGCCAGTCGTTGATGGTCGTGTGGTACTGGATGCCAGGATCGGCAGAAGCCCACGCGGCATAGCCGATCTTGTCCCAGAGATCGCGGGCCTTGATCGTCTTCATAGTCTTCTTGGAGAGGCGCGCGGTAAGCGCCCAATCCTTGTCCTCGTCCACGGCCCGCAGGAAGTCGTCGGTCACGCGCACCGAGTTGTTCGAATTCTGGCCGGAAACCGTGAGGTACGCCTCGGAATCCCAGTCGGTGTCGTAGGTCGCGAAATCGAGATCCTTGTAGCCCTGCCGCGCAAATTGGATGACGCGCAGGATGTAGTTCTGCGGCACGGAATCGCGCTTGGCGTCGCGGATCGCGCGCTTCAGAGCCGGGTTCTTCAGCGGATCGAAGCAGGCATCACCATCAGCTTCGCAGTTCACGCAGGCGACCATGACGGCCTTCAAGCGCTTCTGGCAGATCTTGGAGCCGGTCACGAGCGCCGCGACCTTCTGCTCTTCCTGCACCTTCCAGTCGATGTACGCTTCGATGTCGGGATGATCGACGTCGACGACGACCATCTTCGCCGCGCGACGCGTCGTGCCGCCCGACTTGATGGCGCCCGCCGCGCGATCACCGATCTTGAGGAAGCTCATGAGGCCCGAAGACTTGCCACCGCCCGAAAGGCGCTCGTTCTCGGCGCGCAGCAGCGAGAAGTTCGAGCCGGTGCCTGAGCCGTACTTGAAGAGGCGCGCCTCGCGCACCCAGAGGTCCATGATTCCGTTCTCGTTGACGAGATCGTCCTCGACGGACTGGATGAAGCAGGCGTGCGGTTGCGGGTGCTCATAGGCCGAGGTCGACTGCGTGAGCTTGCCCGTCTGCCAGTCGACATAGAAGTGGCCCTGGCCGGGGCCATCAATGCCATATGCCCAGTGCAGGCCGGTGTTGAACCACTGCGGGCTGTTCGGCGCACCCATCTGGTTCGCCAGCATAAAGCAATGCTCGTCGAAGAAGGCGCGCGCGTCCTCCTCGGTCGAGAAGTAGCCGCCCTTCCAGCCCCAATAGGTCCAGGTGCCGGCAAGACGCTCGAATACCTGGCGAGCATCGGCCTCGCCCGTCGTGCGCTCGTTGTCGGGGAGATCGGCAAGTGCGCGCTCATCGGGGACGGAGCGCCACAGCCACGAGGGGACGCTGTTCTCTTCGACCTTGCGCAGCTTCTTCGGCACGCCGGCCTTGCGGAAATACTTCTGCGCCAGGATGTCGGCGGCAACCTGGCTCCAATGCTCGGGCACGCTGAATTCTTCAAGCCGGAAGACGACTGAACCGTCGGGGTTCTTGATCTCGGAAGTGGCCTTGCGGAAGGCAATGCGGTCGTAGGGTGATTTTCCGGCTTCCGTAAAGGCGCGTGCGATTTTCATGTGCCCTGCTGCTCGTTTTTGGGCACTGCGGAGCCGACAAAGGTACGCGCCACACAACCTGGTAGCGTCACGTCAGTGCGATTGTTTCTGATGACCCTCTAGATCCGGCTGTGCCCCCACGACCGGACCACTTCACGCAACCAACAAAACGCACGCAGATTCTCACTGCCGCGAATCCCTCGACTCGCGCGCATTTCACGCCCACTGTTTGGAAACTCGTCGCGACACCCCGCGGAACGCGAGGCCCCTCATTTCCCCGGCCGAAGAGGCCCGCATCCGGGCGCCGCATCAGCTGTCATCAATGTCGGTGATTCGAGGACATTCGTCACGATCTATTGGGGTTGCGGGTGCGACCCGCCACTACATCTAGTGTGTCTGTACATCCGGTGGAGAACCTGTGTGAACGTCAAATGACGGCCGTTCGGGCAGGGCCGAAACTCACGTGAATTGAACGCCACGAGCAATGCCCAGCCCCTTTAATTTGCGGCAGTTTTGGGGCGGCAGTATCTTCGGCTGATCCCACTCGGAACGCCGTCGGACGACCTGTCAAGCCTGTTCAGCAGCCCGCGTGGCGCCTCCAAGAAAGGCTGGTTTCGACCTACTAGAGTCAAACCCGCCATGCGCATCTGCAGGCTGCCCTGTTGCGATGCTGCATCAGCGTCGCTCGGACGTATGCCGTCCGTCGCGCAACCTGCGCACGGCATCCGATCGCGTATCTCAACCCGCGATACTAGCGACCAGCATCCGCACGATGCGAATCGCGTTTCGCCTGAGCGTCACGGACAAATTGCGACACCCGCCCGATCTCCATGGGGTGGAGCAGTCGCCCGGGCTTCGCGTTCTCGATGTTGCGCATTCCTTTGGAAGCCGTGCGGTAGGTCGGCCCGCTGTGGCCCTTGCCGGCGGCGCGCTTCAGTTGCAGGGCCTTCTTGGCAATCTGAACTTGATCGGGAGCATCCGTCCGCCGCTCTCGGCGCTCTTTCTCGTTATTGAGCCGCTTCAGGGCACCGGCCAGTACAGCTGCCTTGTGTTTGGTTCCGGCATTCTCCCGCGCCGGAGCCGCGCCCGGCCGCTCGGCTTTACCGCGCATCTCGCGCCGCTGGCGGTTGGCAATATCGCGCGCCCGCTTCCGCCTCTCGCGGACCTGCTTGATCAAGTCCGCGAGCTCGCTATCTGAAAGGTCCAGAACCAGCGGGATGTGGGTCTTCACGACCAGTTCGAGCTCGTCATCGCTGAGGGCCCGAACCTCGTCACGCATGCGGATCGCCATTGCTTTTTTCCTCCCTGAACTCCCTTGCGCGGGTAGTCGTTTGCTCCATCTCAAATGGGCGATGCGCCCGAGGGTGTATGTGAGGCCCAAACTCAGTGCTTTCAACCGCTGCAGGGGCACTGGGATCGCCGCTGAACGGGCTACAACTCTTTCGCTGCACGCCCCTTTTCCGCCGGCCGATTAACCCCATATGAACAGTGCGGCGCCAAACCTGGGTCGCAAAAAGTTACCCATTCTTTCGATGACGGTGCCTTAGTCCGGGCCTCTAGGGGGCGGCGAGGCGCGCCGAGGAGGAGGACTAATGAACTTCGACATCTACACCGACCGCGCCAAGGGATTTGTGCAAGCCGCACAGTCACTTGCCCTGCGCGAGAACCATCAGCAATTCAGCGCCGAGCACCTTCTGAAGGTGCTGCTCGACGACGACCAGGGCCTGGCATCCGGGCTGATCGAGCAGGCGGGCGGCAATCCCAAGGCTGCGCTCCACGCGGTCGAGCGCGCCATTGCTCAGCGGCCAAAGGTTTCGGGCGGCAGTGGGCAGCTCTATCTGCAGCCCGAGCTCGCCCGCGTCTTCGACCAGGCCGAGAAGATCGCCGAGAAGGCCGGCGACAAGTACGTGACCGCCGAGCGGCTGCTCCTCGCCATCCTGGTGGAGGGCACGAGCCCGGCTGCCAAGATCCTCAAAGATGCGGGCGTGAGCGCCCAGTCGCTCAATGCCGCGATCAACACCGTCCGCAAGGGCCGCACGGCCGACACCGCCTCGGCCGAGGAAAGCTATGACGCCCTCAAGCGCTATGCCCGTGACCTCACGGCCGCAGCCGCCGAGGGCAAGATCGATCCGGTCATCGGCCGCGACGAGGAAATCCGCCGCACCATCCAGGTGCTCTCGCGCCGGACCAAGAACAACCCCGTGCTCATCGGCGAGCCGGGCGTCGGCAAGACCGCGATCGCTGAGGGCCTCGCCCAGCGCATTATCAAAGGCGACGTGCCCGAGAGCCTAAAGGACAAGAAGCTGCTCGCGCTCGACATGGGCGCGCTCATTGCGGGCGCCAAGTACCGCGGCGAGTTCGAGGAGCGGCTGAAGTCCGTGCTGCAGGAGGTCACGGCCTCCGACGGCGGCATCATCCTGTTCATCGACGAGCTGCACACCATCGTCGGCGCCGGCAAGACCGAGGGCTCGATGGATGCCGGCAACCTGCTGAAGCCGGCGCTTGCGCGCGGCGAGCTGCACTGCGTCGGCGCGACCACGCTCGACGAGTACAGGAAGCACATCGAAAAGGATGCGGCGCTGGCGCGGCGCTTCCAGCCCGTCTTCATCAGCGAGCCCACCGTCGAGGACACGATCTCGATTCTGCGCGGGCTCAAAGAGAAGTACGAGATGCACCACGGCGTGCGCATCACGGATAGCGCGATCGTCGCGGCGGCGACCCTGTCGAACCGCTACATCACCGACCGGTTCCTGCCCGACAAGGCCATCGACCTCGTCGACGAGGCGAGCTCACGCCTGAAGATGGAGATCGACTCGAAGCCCGAGGAGCTCGACGCCATCGATCGCGATCTCATGCAGATGAAGATCGAGCGCGAAGCACTGCGCAAAGAGACCGACGACGCCTCCAAGGACCGGCTCTCCAAGCTCGATAAATCCATCGCCGATCTCGAGGCGCAGTCGGCCGAGCTGACTCGCCGCTGGGAGAACGAGAAGGCGAAGCTCGGCTCAGCCCAGAAGGTCAAGGAAGAGCTGGAGCAGCGCCGCGTCGAATTGGAGCAGGCCATCCGCCGGAGCGACTACGCTCGCGCGGGTGAGCTGCAGCACGCCGTCATTCCGAAGCTCGCCCAGCAGCTCAAGGAGCTGGAGAGCAAGGACGGCGCGCAGACAGGCCAGGTCATGGTCGAGGAGGCCGTCACGCCGGACCACATCGCGGGCGTCGTCTCGCGCTGGACGGGTGTGCCTGTCGACAAGATGCTCGAAGGCGAGAAGGACAAGCTGCTCCGCATGGAGGAGGCGATCGCCAAGCGCGTCATCGGCCAGGAAGAAGCCGTTGCCGCCGTTTCGACCGCCGTCCGCCGTGCGCGCGCAGGCCTGCAGGATCCGAACCGGCCGATCGGCTCGTTCATGTTCCTCGGTCCGACCGGCGTCGGCAAGACCGAGCTGACGAAAGCGCTCGCGTCGTACCTGTTCGACGACGAGCACGCGATGGTGCGCATGGACATGTCGGAGTACATGGAGAAGCACTCCGTGGCTCGCCTCATCGGCGCGCCTCCGGGCTATGTCGGCTATGACGAAGGCGGCGCGCTCACGGAGGCTGTCCGACGGCGTCCGTATCAGGTCATCCTGTTCGATGAGATCGAGAAAGCACATCCGGATGTGTTCAACGTGCTCCTGCAGGTGCTCGATGACGGCCGCCTGACTGATGGTCAGGGCCGCACCGTGGACTTCAAGAACACGCTCATCATCATGACGTCGAACATCGGCGCGGAGTATCTCGTCTCCCAGAAGGAGGGCGAGGACACCGACACGGTGCGCGAGTACGTGCTTGCCGAAGTGAAGCTCAAGTTCCGGCCGGAGTTCCTGAACCGGATCGACGAGATCATCCTCTTCCATCGCCTGAAGCGCGAGCAGATGGGACAGATCGTCGATATCCAGCTCGGTCGTCTGGCGAAACTGCTGGCCGATCGCAACATCACGATCGACCTCGACGACTCCGCGGCCTCTGAAGCGGGTGATCCAGAAGTTCGTGCAGGATCCGCTCGCCGAGGCGATCCTCAGCGGCCGCGTCAAGGACGGCGAGATCGTCTCGCTCACCGTCCGCAACGGCGATCTCGTGCTGATCGACGCCGCACAGAGGAAGGCGGCGTAACTAGGCGCTGCTATCCAATGCTTGATTCCTATCCCTCCCGCGCGGAGGGGTAGGGATGCGTTGAAAACATCCCCTTTGGATCATAGACGACCCCGGAGAGAATCAGGATCAGGTCGCCGACTGCCGGCAGCTCCGATTGTAGAAGCTCGCACGTAGATTCGTCACCAATCACTCGATCAGGTGCGGCCTATCATAAACTGTCGGCTCTGCCGGTGTGCCGTCGACGTTTGCCGCATGTTCGCGAAAGGTATCGTAGCCAGCAGGGACCACGGTTCCGGTCTGAGCAAAATTCAGGAAGATGTGCCGTGACTTCTCAGGTGGCCGCGAAAACCAGTTTGGATCATCGAATGTTCCGCCGTAGACACCATAAATTTCAGGAAATCTTTCTATGTCCAGATACAGCTTGGTGCCACAATTCTCGCAAAAATTCATCGTGATGCGCTTCCCACTGCCAGCCGAAGCTTGCGAATAGGTCCGCGTCGCTCCTTGCACTATTCTTAGGTCCGATTTCTTGAATATGGGCTCAACCAGATAGGCGCTGCCTGTTGCTCGTTGGCAGAATCGACAATGACAGAACGTCACTCTGATCGGATCAGCTGAGACTTCGTATCTAACGTTCCCGCACAGGCAACCACCTTGTTGTCTCAACGGCATAAAACAATCTCCTCTATTCCGAACGGCGCAGGGACTCTCACCCTCCCTTCGACACATGCAGCTCGGGCACGCGCTTGGCCCAGGGCATGGCCTTTTCCAGCGCGCCGCCGAGCGCGATCAGCACGTGCTCCTCGGCCGGACGACCGGCGAGCTGCACACCGATCGGCACTCCCGTCGAGTGCATGGCGAGCGGCAGCGAGAGCCCCGGCGTGCCCATGATGTTGTGTGGCACCGTATACTGGCACGGCTCCTTGAAGAGCTTCTCGACGAGGCTCGATGAATCCACACCTGCCCTGCTCAAATGATACTTGCCCCAGGGCTCGGATACCCGCGCATTGGTCGGCGAGAGCCAGACGTCGTGATCGGCGTAGAAGCGCGCGAGCTTGCGACGTGCGACATTGACCTCACTCAGCGCCGAGACAGGATCACCGGCTCGAGCGTATCGGGCCCGACCTTCTGACCAGTGCGCGCGGCATAGCCGTCGAGCCGGCCATCGAAGCCGAAGAAGAAGAGGTCATTGATCTTGTGCAGCGTCGCGATGCCGCCGAAGTCGACCTCGGCAACATCGACATGGTGCCCCATGCCTTCGAGGACCTTGGCCGTATCTTTCACGGCCTGCGCGACTTCAGGATCGACCGGAACCCCGAAAATCTCGGTCAGCACGATGCCGATCTTGAGGCGCGGGCTCGGCGCGTTGACGAACGACGCATAGGACTGCGTCGGGCGCGGGATCACGAACGGGTCGCCGATCTGCGGCTTCGAGACCCAGTCGAGCATGGTCGCGGAATCGCGCACCGTCTTGGCCTGGATGTGGTTGCAGGAAAATCCGAGCCCGCCCTCGTCCACAACCGGTCCGATCGACGCGCGGCCGCGCGAGGGCTTCAAGCCCACGCCGCCGCACCAGCTCGCCGGAATGCGGATCGAGCCGCCGATGTCCGAGCCGTGCGCGATCGGCACCATGCCGCTCATCACCGCGGCCTGCGCGCCGCCCGATGAACCGCCCGCCGAATAGCCTTTCTTGAAGGGGTTCGACGTGTTGCCGAACATCACGCTCTCGGTCGTCGCCGACATGGAGTACTCAGGCGCCGCCGAGCGCCCGAGGATGTTGACGCCCGCCGCTTTGAGCTGGTCGGTGAAATAGGTGTTCGCCGTCACGGTCATGCCGCGGCAGAGGCGCGAGCCGAACTCGATGAGCCGCCCCTTCTCGTGGCCGAACACATCCTTCATGAGGAAGGGCACGCCCCGGAACGGTCCATTGCCGAGCGTGCTCTCGTCGAGGCCGTCGATGCGGTCGGTATACGTTTCGATGACGGCTTTGATCTCGCCGTTGACCGCCTCGATGGCCGATGCCGCTGTGCGCGCCAGCTCCTTGGGCGTCACCTCGCCTTTGGCAACGAGCTCGCCAAGGCCAAGGCCATCGTAAGATGCATATTCGTCGAGCTTCATGGTCACACGCTCCGCAAGCAAGGTGAATCCTTGCCGACAAAGCTATGCCCATCAAGCTGGGTTGTAAAAGTGAAAGCCTCGGGCAGCTCGCCTTACGATCGGGCGCTCAGGATGATATCGGCGCCATCGCGGAGCACCTCGAGGCGCATCCGGCACTGCTGTGCGAGTCGGCACGTGTAATACGTCTGCACCGTCAGCGCGTCGATCGGCGGCATGTTCTGGCCGGTCAGGAACTCGATGAGGTGCGTCGGCGGCCGCGCGCCCTGGCCGCGGCAGCGCACGGCAACCGCCGGATGATCCGGCCGCTGGTCGATCATCACGGTGAGCTCACCGCCCCTCAGTAGCGCCGAAAGGCCGAGCGAGACGAGATTAAGTACGAGCTTGACCTTGTCCTTGGCCATGTAGCCGACAGGGCCCTGCCACACGAGTGCGTGCTTGCCGCCCTTGGTCGCGTACTCGCGTGAGATTTCCTCGGCCATGCGCAGGTCGATGGCATCGCCCGCCGAGCCCGCCGCGCCGTAAGCAAAGCGGGCGAACTTGAGCCGCGCCGTCGCCTGGCTCGTGACATTGCGGATCATATCGAGGGCGTAGTCCCGCGACTCGGGATCATCTTCCTCGTCCAGCATCTCGAGGCCGTTATTGATGGCCCCCACTGGATTGATGACGTCGTGGCAGACTTTGCTGGCGATCAGCGCCGCAAGCTCCATGTCGTTAGGAAATGCGGGCTGGCTCATAGTCTCCGGCTCGGTGAGAGGGTCGCTCGCGCCCTGGCTCAAGCGAATGCTACGCGAGCAACGGTGGGACGACGGCTTGCGAATTCGATCCTTATCCTGATACACGCCCATGAGATTCGCGCCAAGGGTGCACGAACAATGCTCGGCAATTGACAGAACTCTGGTGCAATATCGCCGCATCTCCAGGCGAATCACTCAAGTCCGGGCCGCAACGCATCGAATCGCCGCAATTATCCGGGGCGCGCCCTGCAGAGGAAGCAATGCCGGCCATCGACCATAAGCAGTTCGCCTCAGCCCTGCTGCCAGCCGTACTGGCCGCCGGCGCCATCGAGATGCGCCATTACCGCGCGGGATGTCCTGTCGAGACCAAGGCCGACGCCAGCCCGGTGACGCTGGCAGACCGAGAGGCCGAGGCCGTGCTCGTCGCGGCGATCGCGTCTGCTGCGCCCGGCGTGCCGATCATCGCCGAAGAGGCGGTGGCTGCGGGCCGGCTTCCGACCTGTGGCACCGAATTCTTCCTGGTCGATCCGCTGGACGGCACGCGCGAGTTCATCGCGCAGCGCGGCGAGTTCACGGTCAACATCGCGCTCGTTCGCAACGGCGCTCCGGTGTTCGGCATCGTCTACGCACCTTGCTGCGACGAACTCTATGTCACGCTCGCTACCGATGTCGCGGCCATGGCCAGCATTGCGCCGCGCGAGGGCCCGATTGCGCTCGACGACATCGGTCTCGCGACGATCCACACGCGGACACCCGATGCGAGCGCGCTCGTCGCACTCGTCAGCCGTTCCCACGCGACACCCGAGACGGAAGACTTCCTCGCGCGTTACGCCATCGCATCGCGGACGAACGCCGGCTCGTCACTCAAATTCTGCTCGATCGCGCGTGGCGCTGCCGACATCTACCCGCGGCTCAGCCGCACCATGGCGTGGGACACCGCAGCGGGCCATGCCGTTCTCGTCGCGGCCGGCGGCAGCGTCACCACGCTCGACGGCGAGCCTCTACGCTACGGCAACACTGCGGACACGCTAAGAAATTCCAGCTTCGTCGCCTGGGGCTCGCCGCATCCGATCGTGCCACACGCCTAATCCCACTTCCGCTTCCAGCCGAGCCAATCTGCTATGCCGCGCCCCATGATCAGCGGCAGGTCTGCGGCCGGAATCCATGTCTGGTGTTCGGTGAATGCCGTCACGCACTCGCGCCACGAGCACGGCATCCGCGTGATATCCGTGCCCCAGAACATGCGACGTGGTCCGAAGGCGTCGTAGAGCGCCTTGTAGCGCGGCGTCAGGCTTTTGAACGGGTAACCGTCGCTCACGTACTGCGGCCCGCCTGTAACCTTGACCGCAACGTTCGGGCACCGCGCCAACGCGACGACCTCCGGCAATGTCACGAACGCGGCATCGTCGACGTTCAACCGCCGTACGCCGAAGTGGTCGACGATGAGCTTGAGGCCGGGATGGCGCTCCGCGATACTCCCAAGCTGCGGCAGGAAATCGCCTGCGAGCAAAGCAATGGGAATGCCGAGACGCTCGGCTGCCGGCCACAGCCAATCCATTGTGCCGTCGTGCGGCCAGGACGCCATGTGCGGCTTCAGGAACGTGTACCGCAAGCCGACCATGCCCGGCTGCTCGAGCCATGTCTCGATCAGCGGGCGTTGGTCCGGCGCGTCGAGCGGAATGCGCCCGAGGATCGCGAAACGATCGGGGTGCGCCTTCGCGGCCGCAATGGCGAGCTCATTGGAATGCGGATCCCAGCTCGGCGGATGGATGATGGCTCCGGTCACACCGGCGACGTCCATGTCACCCAGCGCCTCGTCCACCAGATAGGGCGTCGAGCGATGCGGTGGCACGACCGTGCCCTCGCCCCAGAGATGGATCTGCGCGTCGATGATCTGCATGCGGCGTCCTCCGGCAGGCTCCCTCACTATAACCCCTCCCGCAGGCCACGATTGGTGAAACGATCCTCCGGCAGGGTTGAGTAATCAGAAAATGGAATATACTTAGCAGTTAGAAAGATAACGGCAGTCGCTGCCGGAGCGGAGGACAGGCACGACGTGCAGGAACAAACAAAAGCGAAGATTGCCAGCACAATAGAGCAATCCTCACGCAGCGAGCCCGACGCCCACGGCGTCATCCTCAGCGAGAATCCCGCCGACAGGATCGAGAAGACGACCTGTTACATGTGCGCCTGCCGCTGTGGGATCAACGTCTATCTCAAGGACGACAAGGTCCGTTACATCGAGGGCAATCGCGATCACCCCGTGAACAAGGGCGTGCTGTGCGGCAAGGGATCCGCCGGCATCATGCAACACTACTCACCGGCGCGGCTCAAGGCGCCGCTCAAGCGTGTCGGCCCCCGCGGCTCCGGCGAATTCAAGGAAATCTCCTGGGATGAGGCGCTCGAGACGGCGACCGGCTGGCTCGCCAAGGTCCGCGCCGACGATCCAAAGAAGCTCGCCTTCTTCACGGGGCGCGATCAGTCGCAGTCGCTGACCGGCTGGTGGGCCATCAAGTACGGCACGCCCAACTACGCCGCGCACGGCGGCTTCTGCTCGGTGAACATGGCGGCTGCCGGCCTCTACACGTTCGGCGGCTCGTTCTGGGAGTTCGGCGAGCCGGACTGGGACCACGCGAAATACTTCATGCTCTTCGGCGTCGCCGAGGACCACAGCTCGAACCCGATCAAGATCGGGCTCGGCAAGCTCAAGGCGCGCGGCGCCAAGGTCGTCTCCATCAATCCCGTGCGCACGGGCTACAACGCCATTGCCGACGAATGGGTGGGCATCCGACCCGGCACGGACGGCGCGTTCGTCGGCGCGATGATCCACGAGTTGCTGCGCACGCAGCGCATCGATATCGACTATCTCGTGCGCTACACGAATGCGCCCTGGCTGGTCATCGAAGCCCCCGGCGCTGCCGATCACGGCCTCTTCGTCCGCGACGAGAAAGGCAATGCGCTCGCCTTCGACAAGCGCGCCGGCGCACTTGTTCCGGCGGAAGGTCCGGATGTAGTGCCGCAGCTCTCGGGGCCGGTAACGCTTCCCGACGGCCGCACCGCTATCCCCGTCTTCCAGAAGATCGCCGAGCGGTATCTCACGGACGAGTACTCGCCCGAAACCGCTGAAAAGCAGTGTGGCGTCCCGGCCGACACGATCCGCCGTTACGCGGACGAGATGGCCAAGGTCGCCTTCGAGCAGACCATCACGCTCGATGTTCCATGGACGGACATCCACGGCCGCCGTCACGAGAAGATGGTCGGTCGTCCCGTGGCGATGCACGCCATGCGCGGTATCTCGGCGCACTCAAATGGCTTCCAGACCTGCCGGCTCATTCACATCCTGCAGATCCTGCTCGGCTCGATCGATTGCCCCGGCGGCTTCCGCTACAAGCCGCCCTACCCGAAGGAGATCGCACCGCGCATCAAGCCGACCGGCAAGCCCGGTCAGGTAAGAGCCGGCCAACCGCTGCCTGGTCCCCACCTCGGCTTCCCGACGGGCCCCGGCGATCTGCTGATCGATGCCGTCGGCCATCCGCAGCGCATAGACAAGGCCTATAGCTGGGATGCGCCGATGGCCGCCCATGGCCTCATGCACATGGTCATCACCAACGCGGCGCTCAGCGATCCGTACCCGATCGACACCCTGTTCATGTACATGGCGAACATGAGCTGGAACTCGTCGATGAACATCCGCGATACGCTCAAGTATCTGACGGACAAGAATCCCGAGACCGGCGAGTACAAGATCCCGCGCATCATCTACTCGGATGCCTACTACTCCGAGATGGTGCCCTATGCCGACCTCATCCTGCCCGACACGACCTATCTCGAGCGGTGGGACTGCATCTCGATGCTCGACCGGCCGATCTCCGAGCCCGATTCCGCCTGTGACGCCATCCGCCACCCGATCGTCGAGCCGGACCGCGACGTGCGGGGCTTCCAGTCCGTGCTGCTCGATCTCGGCGCGCGTCTCAAGCTGCCCGGCCTCGTGAAGGAGGACGGCTCACCGCAGTTCCCTGGTGGCTACGCCGACTATCTCGTCAATCACGAGCGCGCGCCCGGGATCGGACCGCTCGCCGGCTGGCGCGGCAATGGCGACAGCTTCGGCAAGGGCGCGCCAAACCCCGATCAGCTCAACCGCTACATCGCCAATGGCGGCTTCCACGCGCACCACATTCCGCCGAGCCAGCGCTACTTCAAGCACGCCAACAAGGAGTATCTCGACTGGGCGGCATCGGTCGGCTTCCGCGCCGCCGATGCTAAGATGACCTTCCAGCTCTACTGCGAGCCGCTGCAGGCCTTCCGTCTCGCGGCCCAAGGCCACGGCGCCGTGCAACCGCCGGAGAGTCATCGCGAACGCATCGCGAAATACTTCGATCCGCTACCCTTCTGGTATCAGCCCTTCGAGGGCACCATCGTCGATACTGAGAAATTCCCGATGCACGCTATCACGCAGCGCCCCATGCACATGTACCATTCATGGGGCTCGCAGAATGCGTGGTTGCGCCAAATCACCGGCCAGAACCGGCTCTACATGAGCCGCGCACGCGGAAAGAAGCTTGGCGTGGCAGACGATGACTGGGTGTGGATCAGCAGCCATCTCGGCCGCGTGCGCTGTCAGGTGCGCCTCATGGATGGCGTGAACGATGAGACGGCCTGGACCTGGAACGCGATCGGCAAGCGCAAGGGCGCCTGGGGCCTCTCGAATGATGCGCCGGAAGCGGAACGCGGCTTCCTGCTGAACCATCTCATCTCCGAGCTGCTCCCGGCCAAGGGCGGCGGCTACCGCTATTCGAATTCCGATCCGATCACCGGCCAGGCGGCGTGGTACGACCTGCGCGTCCACATCGAGAAGGCCACGCCCGAGGAAGTGGAGCACAGCGAGCCGCGCTTCGAGCCCTTCGACAATCCACTCGGACGACCTCAGCCGGATTCCATTTCCTACGGTGCCGAGTTCAAGAGGGCGCGCCCATGACGTGCCTTCCCACACATACGGAGCGCAAGCTCGGTCTCGTCATCGACCTGGACACGTGCGTCGGCTGCCACGGCTGCGCAACGAGCTGCAAGGAATGGAATACCGGCGGCTACTCCGCGCCACTCTCCGACATCGATCCCTACGGCGCCGACCCGGACGGGGCCTGGCTCAACCGCATTCACAGCTATGAAGTCGGCGACGGCACGGAAAGTCGGACGGTCCACTTCCCACGCTCCTGTCTCCACTGCGAGACACCAGACTGCGTCACCGTCTGTCCCACCGGCGCGTCCTTCAAGCGCGCCGAGGATGGCATCGTGCTCGTCGACCCCGATCTCTGCATCGGCTGCAAGCTCTGCTCGTGGGCCTGTGCCTATGGCGCGCGCGAGTACGACCCAACCCACGGCGTCATGAAGAAGTGCACGCTGTGCGTCGACCGCATCTATAACGAACATCTCGCGCCGGAGGACCGGACGCCGGCGTGCGTGCGGGCCTGTCCGACGGGCGCGCGCCACTTCGGCGATCTCGGCGATCCCGACAGTGCCGTCTCGAAGCTCGTCGCCGAGCGCGATGGCTTCGATCTGCTCGGTGCCTTCGGCTACAAGCCCGTGAACAAGTACCTGCCGCCACGCCAGCGGCGCGATGCGCGCACCGTCTCGGTGGACGCGGCCGACAGGGCAGCGAAACCAAAAGTCGGGCCCCCGACGAACGCGATTGAAAATCTCTTCTCCTGGGTCGATCGCGCGCTTTCGCGATAGATCGCTCACGCTCTCGACACGGCTTCCCATGCATCCCGCCTATTCGGTCATCCTGTTCACTACCGCGTCCGGCGCCGGCTACGGCCTGCTCGTCTGGCTCGCGGTGCTCTCCGCCTTCGGTGTGATTCCGGCCGATCGCTGGCTCGGCTTCACGGGCCTCGCCCTGTCCCTCGGGCTGATCTCCGTCGGGCTACTCGCCTCGACATTCCACCTCGGCCATCCGGAACGCGCGTGGCGCGCCTTCTCGCAGTGGCGCAGCTCGTGGCTCTCGCGGGAGGGCGTCGCGGCGGTCGCGACCTACGTTCCCGCAGGCCTCTTCGGTATCGGATGGGTCTTTCTGGAGCGGACAGATGGCATCTTCGCGCTCTTAGGCCTGCTGGCCGCGGCGCTCGCGATCGTCACGGTCTACTGCACCGGCATGATCTATGCCTCACTGAGAACGATCAGACAGTGGAACCAACCACTGGTGCCGTGGATCTATATCGTCCTCGCGCTCGCGACGGGTGCAATGCTCATGCTTGCGCTCATTCACGTCTATGGCATGAAGAGCCCGTGGTTTTCACTCGTCACGGCGGTGCTGATCGGCCTCGCGCTCTTCCTGAAGCAGCGCTACTGGGCGACGATCGACTGCGAGAAGAAGACCTGGACGATCGGCGATGCGACGGGCCTCGGCAAGCACGGGCAGGTGCGCGTGCTCGACCCGCCGCACACACAGGCCAACTTCGTCATGCGCGAGATGGGTTACACCGTCGCCCGCAATCACGCCGAAAAGCTACGGGGCTACGTGCGGCTGCTGGCATTTCTCATGCCCGGCGCGCTTAGCCTGATCACCCTCGCGCCGAGTACGCTGCTCGCGACGCTGGCGGCCATACTGGCCGTCGCCGTAGCGGGCGTCGGCGTCTCGGTCGAGCGCTGGCTGTTCTTCGCCGAAGCCGAGCATGTTTCCATGCTCTACTACGGGCGCCCGGCGGCCTAACGCTCGACTACCGCGCGTTCGTCTGCGCGGACATCAGCCGATCGAAATATTCGATCGTATGCTTGAGGCCTTCGCGCAGCGGCACTTTGGGCTGCCAGCCGAGCTTGCCTTGGGCGAGGGAGATGTCGGGTTGGCGCTGCTTGGGATCGTCCTGCGGCAGAGGCATGAACGTCAGCGTCGACTTGGAGCCCGTCATCTCGATGGTCTGCTCGGCAAGCTCGCGGATCGAGAATTCGCCGGGATTGCCGAGGTTGACAGGCCCCGTGACGTCGGCCGGACTCCCCATGAGCCGAACGAAGCCTTCGATCAGGTCATCCACATAGCAGAACGAGCGGGTCTGGCTGCCGTCTCCATAGATCGTGATCGGCGAGCCGCGGAGCGCCTGGACGATGAAGTTCGAGACAACGCGGCCGTCATTGGGATGCATGCGCGGCCCATAGGTATTGAAGATGCGGGCCACCTTGATCTCCAGACGGTGCTGGCGGTAGTAGTCGAAGAAGAGCGTCTCGGCGCAGCGCTTGCCTTCATCGTAGCATGAGCGCGGTCCGATCGGATTGACGTTGCCCCAATACGCCTCGGTCTGCGGATGGACCGCGGGATCGCCGTAGACTTCCGAGGTCGAGGCCTGGAAGACGCGGCACTTGAGGCGCTTTGCCAACCCCAGCATGTTGATTGCGCCGTGCACGCTCGTCTTCGTCGTCTGCACGGGGTCGTGCTGGTAGTGGATCGGCGAGGCGGGACAGGCCAGATTGTAGATCTCGTCGACTTCGACATAGAGCGGGAACGTCACGTCATGGCGCATCAACTCGAATCGAGGATGCGAAATAAGATGCTCGATGTTCTGCTTGGCGCCGGTGAAGAAGTTGTCGAGGCAGATCACATCGTGGCCGTCGGCGATCAGCCGATCGCAGAGATGCGAGCCAAGGAAGCCTGCACCACCCGTTACCAGTACCGTCTTTCGCGAAGCAGAGGTTTCTCGGTCACCGTCAGTCCGTACGCTGGTGCGTGCCTGCAAAATCTTTCTCCGTCAGCCCAATATCGTGCGCAGGCAAAGCTACAGCACATCAGATGAACGCCGCACAACCCTCTGTGGACGCGATACCATAGGCGCCGGCCGCGCGCCACAACGCGCCGAACGAGGGCTCTAGCAAGATGCGTGATTATGATATATCACTCATCTATTAGTCAGCGGGCGGGGGCTGCAACAGCGGCAAAGCCGGCGACTGGAGGCGCGGACTTGCCGTCGGCACCGGCGGCCAGACGGACGAGAGGAGGAAAAAATGATCACGGAACGCCAGAAGCAATTCCGGGCACAGTACCGCGACCGCATCATGGGCTTCTACGACGGCTACCTGCACATCGCGATCATCTATGCGATGGGTGCCGCGGCCTTCTACATCTACCTCCAGCACATCAATGCGCCGACGTGGCTCGAGCTGCTCACCATCCCAGTCACGTTCCTGTTCACGAACGCCTTCGAATGGTTCGTGCACAAGTACGTCATGCACCGGCCGATCAACATCAAGGGCCTGCGCGCGGTCTACGAGCGTCACACCCTCAACCACCACCAGTTCTTCACCGACGAAGAGATGCGCTTCCGCGACCACAAGGACTGGCGCGTCACCGTGTTTCCGCCCTATGCGCTTGTCGTCTTCATTCTGATGTCGATCCCGGGCGGGCTCATTCTCGGACAGCTCTTCTCGCCGAACGTCGGCTGGCTCTTCATGTGCACGACGACGGGCATGTATCTCATCTACGAGTTCATGCACTTCTGCTGCCATGTCGACGAGAACTGGTTCGTGCGCACCTGCCCGTTCGTCAACACGCTGCGCCGCCATCACACCGCCCACCACAACGCGCGGCTGATGATGGAGGTGAACATGAACCTCACGTTCCCGATTGCGGACTGGTTCTTCGGAACATCGGACCTGAAGCGCGGACTTCTTGGCCACATCTTCAACGGCTACGATACCAGCCATCTCAAGAAGGATTTGAGGGGTACGCCGAAGAGGCCGGACGAAGCAGCAGCAGCGACCATGGGCAACTACTGAGGCACCCATGCCGAACGATGTCAAAGCGATCGTCTCTGTCATAACGCTGCTCGCCGCGCTTGCTTTCGCCTACTGGGAGGCGACCATCGGCCGAGCCGTGCCGGCATGGTTCGTGATCGGCTTCGCGATATTCGCCGTCGTCGCGATGTGGATCTTCCCCGAAGCCGGCGTGAAGAAGGGGGACATGCCCCCGAAGCGGCCGCGTTGAGGTGCATGGAGGCCTGAGCTCGCAGCATGACGATCACCTTGCCGACGAAGATGCCGGATCAGCTTGCGGCGGCGAAGTCCGAAACCCTGACCGAGCAAGCCTACAACCGGCTCGAGGAGATGATCGTCACCTTGCGGCTCGCGCCCGGCGCTGTCCTCTCCGAACAGGCGCTCGCCACGGAGCTCACCATCGGCCGCACGCCGGTCCGCGAAGCTTTACAGCGTCTCTCACACGAAGGGCTGGTGCTGGTGCTGCCGCGCAAGGCGATCATCGTCACCGATACGGACCCGCGGCGGCAGCTCCTCGTTCTGGAGGTCCGACGCGAGCTCGAACGGCTCCTCGCGCGCGCCAGCTCAGAGCGTGCCACCGACGCCGAACGGGCACGTTTCCTGGCCATTGCCGACGGCATGAGCGCTGCCGCTGCAGCCAACGACGACATCGCCTTCATGCGCCTCGATCGCGAGATGAACGGGCTGCTCATTCAGGCAGCCCACAACGACTACGCCGCTCGCTCGATGCGCTTCCTCAATGGGCATTCGCGGCGCTTCTGGTACCAGCACTACAAGGAAGCTGCCGACCTGCCGAAGTGCGCCCGCCTCCATGCGGACGAGGCCCGCATGATCGCCAAAGGCAACGGCCCGCGGGCCATGGCCGCCTCCGACAAGCTGCTCGATTATGTCGAGAGCTTTACCCGCGCCACCGTCGGCGTCCGCCGCTGACGCTGAGGGTTCGCCGGACATTATAACTTCATATAATTAATGCGATTTATGGAATCGGAATGACCCCATAACGTCGCGCCGTGCGCTGATCGTCATGTTAACGTGACTTGACGGATGATAGCATCTCGAATAATTACCGTCCGGACGGATATAAATACGGACCGCTTAATGGCACGCACACGAACCATCGACCGGACTGCGATGTTGGACGCCGCTGAGCGCGTGGTCGCGCGCGACGGTGCCACCCGGCTGACGCTCGACGCGGTCGCGGCGGAGGCGGGCATCAGCAAGGCCAGCGTCCTCTACGACTACAAGACCAAGCAGGCGCTTATAAAGGCCGTGATCGAGCACCGCATGGCGACCGAGGTTGCTCGCATGCGTTCGTTCATCGATCGGGAAGGCGACAAGCCGAACGCGGATATCCTCGGACTGATTGCGGCCGTGGAAAAGGACGACGGCGCGTTCGATCGCAACGTCGCCCTCGACCTTGCGGTGTCTCTCAACCAGCACGATGATCTGCGCATCTCGATCCGCGAGAACTTCGGCGCATTTTTAGATGGCATTGAGCGGACGGCCGCCGACCCACGTCGGGCCAAGATCGCGTTTCTGGCCATCGAAGGGCTCAAGCTCATCGAGTCCTTCGGCTTCTACGAGTGGGAGCAGAGCGAGCGCAATCAGATCATCGAAGATGTTCGCGCGCTGCTGCGCGCCGACGCACCGGGCAATGCATCAAGCAAAGAAACGACCGAGCGACCCTGATCGAGGGGCGCAGGCCATAGGCAACCCACATCGCAGGACTTCCAACATGCCGAGCAACATGTTCACGAACGCAGTCGCCGCGGTGAGCGCCGCGATCATGATGGCCAGTGGCCCAGCCAACACACCAGCCTCCGCGCAGATGCCGCCGAACATGCCGGTGCCGGTCAGCGTGCTCACGGTGGCGCCAGAGGATGTGCCGATCATGAACGAGCTGCCGGGGCGCATTGCACCGACACGGATCGCGGAAGTGCGTCCGCGCATCTCCGGTATCGTTGTCGAGCGCGTGTTCGAGCAAGGCAGCGTCGTCAAGCAGGGGGACGTCCTCTATCGGATCGACTCTGCACCGTTCAAGGTTCAGGTCGACAGCGCACGCGCCACACTTCAGCGCGCGGAGGCGACGCAGCTGCAGGCGCGACAGAATGCCGATCGACAGACCGCACTGCGTCAGCGCGATATTTCAAGCGCCCAACAGTACGAGACCGCCGCAGCAGTCCTTGCGCAGGCCGATGCCGATGTGGCTCAAGCAAAAGCCGGCCTCGCGGCAGCGGAGCTGAACCTGCAGTACACCGATGTCAAGGCGCCGATCAGCGGCCGCATCGGTCGCGCGCTTATCACCGAAGGCGCGCTGGTTGGAACGGGTGCGGCCGATATCCTGGCCACCATCCAGCAGCTCGACCCCGTCTATGCCGACTTCACGCAGTCGGCGAACGAGCTCCTTTATCTGCGGAAAGCGATGAAGGCCGGCGACCTCGGGAGCAACAAGTCGGGCGAGGCCATGGTGCGACTTCACTTCGACGACGGCTCTCCCTATCAGCACGCCGGTCGACTGCTGTTCTCGGAAGCCGCTGTCGATGCCATGACAGGCCAGGTCACGTTGCGCGGCGAGTTCCCCAATCCGGACGGCGATCTCCTGCCCGGCATGTATGTCCGCGTCGTTATCCAGCAAGGCATCCAGCGCGGCGTCGTCGCGGTCCCACAGCAGGCCGTGCAGCGCGACGGCGGCGGCCGCTCTCAGATCTATGTGGTCAAGGACGGCAAGACGGCTGAGCTCCGCATGGTGATGACGGGGCGGATCTTCGAGAACCGCTGGGTCATCGAAAACGGCCTGCAGGCCGGCGATCAAGTCATCGTCGAGGGTTTCCAGAAGCTTCGGCCGGGCGCTCCCGTAGCGGCTCAGCCATGGAAAGGTGCTTCGGGCAAAGGCGCCGCCAAGCAATAGGCAATACCTGCACGCCGCACCTCAGCAGCCGAGAAGATCAGAACCATGCCAAGCTTTTTCATCAGCCGCCCCATCTTCGCTTGGGTGGTCGCCATCTTCATCATGATCGCCGGTGCGATCGCTATACCGCTGCTGCCGATCGCCCAGTACCCGAACGTGGCGCCACCTCAGATATCGGTGCAGACGAACTATCCCGGTGCCTCGCCGGAGGACATGTACCAGAGCGTGACACGGCCGATCGAGGAGGAGCTCAACGGCGTTCCCGGTCTCATCTATTTCGAGTCGACCTCCGACTCTTCGGGCCGCATCCAGCTCACGGTGACCTTTGCCCCCGGCACGCCCGTCGGCGAGGCGCAGGTCGAGGTGCAGAACCGCATTCGCCGCGTCGAGCCACGTCTACCGCAATCCGTCACGCAGCAAGGACTACGCGTCGAGCAGGCAGGCACGGGCTTTCTCCTCGTGGTCACGCTGCGCTCGCCGGACGGAAGTCTCGATGCCGTCGGCCTCGGCGACTACATGAATCGGAACATCATCGGCGAGCTGCGCCGCATTCCCGGCGTTGGCAGCGCGACGCTCTTCGCAACCCAGCGGTCCATGCGCATCTGGATGGATCCCGACAAGATGCTCGGCCTGAGGCTTACGGCTGGCGATATCCTGACCGCCATCCGCGCGCAGAATGCACAGGTCGCTGCCGGTGCTATCGGCGCCCAGCCCAATCCGCTTACACAGCAGATCTCTGCGACCGTTCTCGTCCAAGGGCAGCTTACCTCGACGGAGGAGTTCGGATCGATCGTCCTTCGCGCCAACCCCGATGGCTCGTCCGTACGGCTGCGCGATGTCGCGCAGGTCGAGATCGGTGGCGAGAGTTATGCCTTCTCCTCACGCCTCGACCGCCAGCCAGCCGGCGCGATCGGTGTGCAGCTCTCGCCCACGGGCAATGCGCTCGCAACCTCCACCGCCATTCACGCGAAGATGCAGGAACTGGCGCGCTTCTTTCCGCCGGGAATTGAGTACGCGATCCCCTACGATACTTCGCCCTTCGTGAAGGTCTCGATCCAGAAGGTGCTCGAAACACTCGCGGAAGCGATGGTGCTCGTCTTTCTCGTGATGTTTCTGTTCCTGCAGAGCTTTCGCTACACGATCATCCCGACGATTGTCGTGCCGATCGCGCTGCTCGGTACCTGCGCGGTTATGTTTGCCGCCGGCTTCTCGATCAACGTGCTGACGATGTTCGCGATGGTGCTCGCCATCGGCATCCTCGTCGATGACGCAATCGTCGTCATCGAGAACGTCGAGCGCATCATGGCCGAGGAGGGATTGTCGCCACGCGAAGCCACGGTCAAGGCCATGGGCCAGATCACCGGCGCGATTGTCGGCATTACACTCGTGCTGACTGCCGTGTTCGTGCCCATGGCATTCTTCCCGGGCGCGGTCGGCATCATCTATCAGCAGTTCAGCCTCACCATGGTCGTCTCGATCCTGTTTTCGGGCTTCCTGGCGCTCTCTCTCACGCCGGCACTGTGCGCGACCTTCCTGAAGCCCATTCAGCCGGGCCACCATGAGAAGGGCGGTTTTTTCGGTTGGTTCAACCGCGGCTTCAATCGCGCCTCGCATGGCTACAGCGGCGTCGTCAGCCGCATAGTGCGCCGCACCGGGCGCTTCATGATCATCTATCTCGCCCTGGCCGCGGCCCTTGGCTGGGCCTACATGCGGCTGCCGACGGGGTTTCTGCCAAACGAAGACCAAGGCTACTTGATCGTCGACATTCAGACGCCACCGGAAGCCAGCGCCAACCGCACAACCGAGGTCATCCGTCAGGTCGAGGATGCCTTCCTCGCAGAGAAGGGCGTCGCCCGCATCTTCGGCATCTCCGGCTTCAGCTTCTCAGGCGCAGGGCAGAACGCCGGTCTGGCGTTCGTGCCACTCAAGGACTGGAGCGAGCGTGGACCGGAGGATTCCGCGCAAGCGATTGCCGCTCGCGTCAACGGCAAGCTCATGCAGATCCGCGACGCGCTGACTTTCGCGCTCTCGCCGCCCGCCATCCAGGGTCTCGGCACGACGTCCGGTTTCTCGTTCCGCCTTCAGGACCGCGGTGGCCTCGGGCAGACCCAGCTCGCTGCAGCGCGCGACCAGCTTCTTGCCGCTGCGCGCGCGAGCCCCGTACTTGCCGGTGTGCGCGTGGAGGGTTTGCCGGACGCGGCCCAGGTCATGCTGATCATCGATCGTGAGAAGGCAAATACCTTCGGCGTCACCTTCGCCGACATCAACTCGACGATCACCGCAAACCTCGGATCCAGCTACGTCAACGACTTCCCGAATGCGGGACGCATGCAACGCGTCACCGTGCAGGCCGGGGAAGGTCAGCGCATGCAAACCGCAGACCTCCTCAAGCTGAATGTGCGCAACGCCGCGGGCGGCATGGTACCTCTATCGGCCTTCTCACGCATCGAATGGGCGAAGGGACCCTCACAGGTCGTAGGCTACAACGGCTATCCTGCCATTCGCATTAGCGGCCAGACGACACCGGGCCACTCGTCAGGCGATGCCATCCAGGAGATGCAGCGCCTCGTCGCCGCCTTGCCGCCGGGCTTCGGCTATGAATGGACGGGACAGTCGCTTCAGGAAATCCAATCCGGATCGCAGGCGCCGTATCTGATCGGGCTGAGCATCCTCTTCGTATTCCTGCTGCTCGCGGCACTCTATGAGAGCTGGTCGATCCCGCTCTCGGTCATGCTCGTCGTGCCGCTCGGCGTGATCGGCTCGGTCCTCGCCGTGACGATGCGCGGCCTGCCAAATGACGTCTACTTCATGGTGGGTCTGATCACCATCATCGGTCTCTCCGCCAAGAATGCCATTCTCATCGTCGAGTTCGCCAAGGATCTGCACGCCGAGGGCAAGTCGGTCATGGAGGCGACGATCGAGGCTGCACATCTGCGCTTCCGACCCATTCTCATGACGTCGCTCGCCTTCACACTCGGTGTCGTGCCGCTCGCGCGGGCGACCGGCGCCAGTGCGGCGAGCCAAAACGCGATCGGCACGGGCGTCCTCGGTGGCATGATCGCCGCCACGATATTCTCGATCTTCTTCGTGCCGGTGTTCTACGTGTTCGTCATGCGCTGGCTTGGGCCACGCGAGGAGACGGCGACAGCCGTGGAGACGACCGCCGCAGGCGACGCACCGCCCTCGTCGCCACAGCCGTAGAGCTGATCATGAGGCGGCGCGTGCCCTTTACAGCACGCCCCGCTGCGCGATGCGATCGCGGTCAGATGCCATCGATGTTGCGCGCGACGGCCTCTGCCACCTCGGCGGCATGGGTTGCGATCATGAAATGGGCCGCTCGCTCGATCATCTTCCGCCGCGCACCTGGAACTTGATCGGCCAGTAGCTCATTGGCGCGTTGCACGGCGCGCGGACTCGCCCCGCCATATAGAACGAGCGTCGGGATATCGATGGCTGCCAGCTCTCCCGCAATCTCGGGAAAGGCATACCCGCACGACCAATCGAGGATGTTCACGTGCGTTGTCTCGATGGCATAGGCGCGCAGTCGCGGTGGCCAGGAGGCGAACGTTCCTGCACCTCCATAGAAGTCGATCATCTCGGCAACCGCTTCCGGCTCGCCGCGATCGAACGCCGCGAAGTAGATATCGGTCATGCGGCGGAAGCAGGCGTAATGCTCATTCTCTCCGAGGTGGCGCAGCAGAGGCGCCATTGGCGCTTCGACAATGCTGAGGCTGGCGACAGGAACCCGATTGCGCAAAGCCGTGGCAATCGCCACCGAACCGCCGAAAGAATGGCCGACCAGATGTACAGGACCACCCGCGCGGCGGATAACGGCCTCGATCACGTCGATCTCTGGCTCGATGACGGGCGCCTTCGGATCGCGCCGCTCGGCGGTGCCGCCGTAACCGAGCAGACTGGTCGTGACGCAGCGGAAGCGGCCGTTCCAGGCCGCCATCATCGGTCGCCACGCCGCACCTGTGCTGCACGACCCCGGCACCAGCACCACCGTGGGGCCAGTGCCGATCTCTTCATAGTCGACGCACCCGCGAGGATCCTCGATCATTGTCGTTTCTCCGCGCGGGCATCGTTCTGCTCAGGTCGCCGGGAACTGCACGCTCGGCGTCGAGCGCGAGATCTCAATCTCTTCCGGCGTCATATCGGCAGGCACATTGCCGAACAGCGGCGTGCTGAGATAGCGCTCGCCTGTATCCGGCAACATGCACAGGATGGTCGAGCCCTTCGGCGCCTCGGCTGCGACACGCAGCGCGCCCGCGAATGACGCGCCCGCCGTGATGCCGACGAAGATGCCCTCCTTCTGCGCCAGCTCCATGCTCATCTTCAGAGAATCCGGCCCGGGAATGCGGATGATCTGGTCGATCACCTTCATGTCGACGACATCACCCGTGAGCTTCGGTATGAAATCCGGCGTCCAGCCCTGCATGGGATGCGGCTTGAAGGCAGGATGAGGAGCGGCGGCGGAGCCATCCGAATTACGTTCTTGCGCGACACCGCTCGTCAGCAGGGAGGCATCCTCAGGCTCGCACACGATGATCTTCGTGTTCGGCATCTCCTTCTTGAGCACGCGCGAGACACCCTTGAGCGTGCCACCGGTGCCATAGCCGGTCACCCAATAGTCGAGCTTGTCGCCCTTGAAATCGTCGACGATCTCGCGCGCGGTCGTGCGCGAGTGCATGTCGGCGTTGGCTTCGTTCTCGAACTGGCGCGTGAGAAACCAGCCGTGCGTCTTCGCGAGTTCGACGGCCTTGGTTACCATCGCGACCGCGCGCCCGGCGGCCGGCGTCAGCACGACCTTGGCACCGAGGAAGCGCATGAGCTTGCGCCGCTCGATGCTGAACTGCTCGGCCATGGTCACGACCAGAGGATAGCCCTTCTGCGCGCACACCATGGCGAGACCGATACCGGTGTTGCCACTCGTTGCCTCGATCACGGTCTGGCCGGGCTTGAGCTCCCCGGACTTTTCCGCCGCTTCGATCACGCCGAGTGCGAGGCGATCCTTCACCGACCCGAGCGGATTGAAGGCTTCGATCTTCACATAGAGGTTCACGCCGGCAGGCGCGAGGCGATTGATGCGCACAACCGGCGTATTGCCGACCGTTCCGAGGATGCTTTCAAAGCGGGCCATCGGTGTCTCCTCTTATTGTTCAAAGCGATTGGATTTACGTGTTGGATGAGCAGCCGTGACGCCAAGCTATCATTGCCGCGGTGTTTCCGACATGGCGGAAAGCAGAGCTGATTGGACACCGGCCTGCTCCCGGTATCAACCGGAGGCAGGCCGGTGTTGCTCATGACCCCTCATTTTTTGCGTGGGTCATCTGCCGGGTTCACGTAGGTTACACCCCACGGCCCGACGCTATGGATCTGGACGATCGTTTCCTCGGCGGTCCAAGCGAAGTGCCTGGTCCCGACCTGCATGATGGCGAAATCACCGACTTTCAGCGGCGTAGTCTTCTCCATGTCGAGCTTGTCGCCGGTCCCCATGTGGAACGTGCCGGAGAGGACGGTGACATGCTCGATGGCCGGGTGCGTGTGTGCCGGCAAGCGATAGTTCGCCGGGAACTTGATGCGTGCCGTGATCGGCCCCGCCCTGTCGAGCGGGCCTTCGATCACAGTGATCTGAGCTCCGGCGGGGAGAGAGGGAACGGGTCCCCATTTCATCTCGGCGGACGAGACCATGATGTGATCGGCATGGTGCTGGGCCAAGGCTGCCAGGACGACCGTCGCTGACATCAGCCCAACCAGCCCAATCAAGCGCACTACGTATTTCATGAGTATTTTCCTCCCATAGTTCAGGTTGGCGTGTGTCGAGCTGTCATCTTCACCGCTTGGTGACGACGATCTCGAGATACTCGCTCGGCGCGACCATTGTGACGTCGCCGGAGCGGTTGAAGCGCGCGATCAAGTCCATTACGTCAGCATGGAGCGCGGCCTGCTTCGGACCCTCGAGCGCATCGAATGCCTTGAGCAGCGGCCCGTAGTACGTGCGGAAGACATCGACGAAGTGCATGGGCGAGCGATACCGGAAGGTGAAATGGCGCGGCTCGGCCACGATCGCGCTCGCGCCCGCGCCGAAGAGCTCGGCCATGCGCTCGCGCTTGCCCCAGAGTGCCGGCGACTTCACCCCTGCCGGCGGGGGCAGGTGCCCGCCAAGCGTCTTGAAGAGCTGGCCGATGAAGCCGTCGGGCGTCCAGTTGGCGAGACCGATCTTGCCGCCGGGGCGGCACACCCGCATAAGCTCGGACGCGGCCTTCTCCTGGTCCGGCGTGAACATGACGCCGAATGTAGAGACGACAGCATCAAAAGTGTTGTCGGCGAACGGGAGAGCCTCGGCGTCGGCTTCCTGGAACTTGATCGTGAGCCGATCGGCGGCGGCGCGCTGGCGGCCCCGCTCGAGCAGCGCCGGCACGTAATCCGTCGAGGTCACGTCACACCAGCGGCGAGCGGCGGCGAGCGATACATTGCCGTTGCCGGCGGCAACATCGAGCACCATCTGTCCGGCGCGGAGATCCATCGCCTCGCAGAGGTCTTCGCCGACGATCTGCAAAGTTGTGCCAACAACGGCGTAATCGCCCGAGGACCAGGCGCCCTGCTGACGAGCCTTCACGGCGGTCAGATCAGGCTTGGCCGATTGGGTATTTTGACTGATGGCTGAGGGGGATATAACCATGGCAGTACCCTTTTCGATTGACTGGATCGCTCGTTCGACTGTTCATCTCCGCCGCGCCCGCCCCGGGTCATTTCGGGCGGCCGGCGGCTGATTGCAGAATTAGAGGCCTGCCATGGGTGCGGGCGTGGGAAGCAGCGTGGAAAAGCGCGTGGAAACGCATGAGGTGGCCGCCGCCGGCACTGCCGGCGGGCTCGATGTGCGCCTCCTCGGCCGCATGTCCGTTCGCCGGGACGGCGTGGAAGTAGCGCTGCCCTCCTCCCGAAAGGTCCGTGCGCTCCTCGCCTATCTTGCTATCGCGCGCCTGGCCGTACCACGCAGCCGCCTCTGCGAGCTGCTATGGGACGTACCCAATGATCCGCGCGGCGAGCTGCGCTGGTGTCTCAGCAAACTCCGGCGTCTCGTCGACACGCCCGAGCGCCGCCGCGTCGAAACTGCGGGCGATACCATCCGGCTCGATCTCAGCGACTGCTTCGTCGATGTTCTGGAAATCGCCAGCGCCACCCAGAACGGAATCGAGGCGCTCGATGCCTCGCGTCTCGCGTCCCTTTCGGCACTATTCGTCGGCGACCTCATCGACGGCCTCGATGTCGACCGGAGCCCGCATTTCAATGCGTGGCTGACGGCAGAGCGCCGCCGCTTGCGGGCCCGGCAGACCGCCGTGCTCGAGCATCTCGCCCGACGCGCGCCAGAGGAAGATGTGCTCGGCTACCTCGACAAGTGGCTCGAGCTTGCGCCCTTCGATCAAAGTGTCCACGAGCTCATGTTGCGCGCGCTCGTTCGCCGTGGCCGCATTCCCGATGGCGAGACGCATCTTGCGACGACAGTGCGGCTCTTCGAGTCCGAAGGCCTCGACGTAACGCCGCTGCGCAATGCATGGCGCGCCGCCCGAGCGCAATCTGTAGTTCCCCCCAAAGCCACGTCGTCGATTCCGGCAGCACCGGTAACTGCGCAATCCACCGCCAGCGAGCCAGCCGCACTGTCACAGCCGACCGCGCTGCGCCGCGCCTCGGTCGCGGTCATGCCCTTCGTCGATCGAACGCAGGGACAAGGCGCTTATGCAGGCGGCCTCGTTCACGACATCATCACGCGCCTCGCTCGGCTGCGCAGCCTTTTCGTCATTGCCCAAGGCACTGTCTTTGCGCTGCAGGAGCGCCGCGTCGACCCGGATGCGGCGGCGCGCGCGCTCAACGTCGATTACATCGTAACCGGATCGGTGCAGCTCGAAGGCACCAACATCGCCGTCGCGGCGGAGCTTGCGGAGACGCGCACCGCGCGAATCGTGTGGGCCGAGGTTTTCGTCCGCAAACTCGGCGAGGCGATCGCCGCGTTCGACGAGGTCGGAAATCGCATCGTCAGTTCGATTGCAAGCGAGGTCGAAACCGCGGAACGCAATCGGGCCATTCTCCGGCCGCCCAACTCGCTCGATGCCTGGGAGGCGCACCATCGCGGCCTCTGGCACATGTACCGTTTCAACAAGGCCGACAACGAGCAGGCGCGGCATTTCTTCGAAATGGCCGTGCGCCTCGACCCGACGTTTGCTCGTGCGTACGCGGGCCTCTCGTTCACGCACTGGCAAAATGGATTCCAGGGTTGGAAGCCGCGGGATCACGAGGCCGACCTGGCATTCGAAGCGGCTGGCCGAAGTCTGATGGCCGATGATCGCGATCCTGCCGCGCATTGGGCAATGGGCCGCGCCATGTGGCTTCGGAACCTACATGATCAGTCGGTGGCCGAACTTGGAACGGCGGTGGACCTCAGCCCGAACTTCGCACCTGCCCACTACGCGCTTGCCTTCGTGCAATCTCAGGCCGGTGATGCGAGTGCGGCAGTTGGCGCTTCGGAACACTCTCGCCAGCTGAGCCCCTTCGACCCGATGCTCTTCGCTATATTTGGCGCCCGCGCCATGGCGCTCGTTCGGCTTGGAGATTTCGATGCTGCCGCCGACTGGGGCGCCAAGGCAGCGACCCGACCCAATGCACACCCCCATGTGGTGGCCATCGGCGCCTACACTCAGGCACTGGCCGGCCAAATGGATGCCGCCCGCATGAACGCGGCTGCGATCCGCAAGGTACTGCCCAATTATTCCGTCGAAGATTTCTTCCGCGCCTTTCGCTTCGACGAATCCGGAATGAAGCTATTCCGCAAGGGTGCCAAGCGCCTCGATATGGCCTGATACGTCCGATCGGGCAGTAAAGCGGTGGCCGCAGGGCCCGAGTGGGAGCTATAGTTGAGATATAACCACCGGGCGGCCGCGCGACCGTACCGGGGCATAGAATTCAGGACGCGCTGTCAGGAGGTTCGCCCATGGCTGTTGCCGAAGCCGAAATCAAGAAGCCGATCCCGTTCGATACCAAGCATCTCGACAAGCTGATGGATGACGCCGGCATCGACGTGCTGGTCGCAACCTCGAAGCACAATGTCCAGTACATGCTGGGCGGCTATCGCTTCTTCTTCTTCGACACCATGGAGGCCGCCGGCACCACGCGCTACCTGCCCGCGATCGTCTATCAGAAGGGCAAGCCCGAGAACGCCGCGTACGTCGGCTGCTCGATGGAGAACTTCGAGCGCGAGCTCGGCAAGTTCTGGCAGCCGACCCTGAAGCTCGGTACCACCGGCACGCAGGCGACCATGAGCGAGGTCGTGAGCCACATCAAAAAGCTCGGCCCCGTGCGCCGCATTGGCGTCGAGGCCGCCTTCCTGCCGGCCGACGGCGAAGCCGTTCTGCGCCGCGGCATCGCCAACGCCGACGTGGTGGATGCGGTGTTTCCGCTCGAGCGGCTGCGCGCGAAGAAGACGCCGGAGGAGATCGGCTATCTGCGCGAGGCGTCGGAGCGCGTCGTCGATTCCATGATGACGACCTTCCGCAAACACTGCATGCCGGGCGCGACCAAGCTCGAGATCGTCGAGGCCCTGCGCCGCGAGGAAGTCAGCCGCGGGCTCGTCTTCGACTACTGCCTGATGACCGCCGGCACGAGCCTCAACCGCGCCCCCTCGGAGCAGAAGCTCGCCAAGGGCGACATCATCTCGCTCGACTCCGGCGGCAACTACAAGGGCTACATCGGCGATCTCTGCCGCATGGGCGTCGTTGGCGGAAAAGTGGATTCCGAATACGCGGATCTGCTCGCGTTCGTCGATGAGGTGCAGCAAGCCGTGCGCAAGCCGATCCGTGCGGGCGCGCGCGGCGGTGAGATCGCGGCCATTGCCGATAAGATGCTCGACGCGTCGCCACACCGCAAATACTCGCACTTCATGGCGCACGGCATGGGCCTCGTCACGCACGAGGCGCCACGTCTGCAGGACCATCCGCGCATGTCCTACGAGGGCTATGACAAGGAGCGTCCGCTGGAAGCCGGCTATGTCATCTCCATCGAGACGACGATCGGCCATCCGACGCGCGGCTTCGTCAAGCTAGAGGACACGATCCTCGTCACCGACAACGGTTACGAAGCGCTCGGCGATGGCCACCGCGGCTACAACGCCGCAGGTGGCGGCGACTCAGGCGGCTGATCCGTCAGCCGAACACAACCAGCGTGTCGGGCGGTAGCCCCATCAGCAACCGCCCGATGGTGATGAAGTTCGCCGGCCGTCCCTGGATCTGCTGTGATGCGGAGTATGCGTCGCGCAGGCGCCGCTCGAACGGGTTCGTCGGGAAAATCGCAGTCTGCCCTGCCGCGCGATAGGCATCGGCTGCGATCTCGACGCCCTGATTGATCACATAGGTCGTCGCCAGCTTGATATTCGCCCGATCGATGACCGGCAGCTGGCGCGTCGCGTGCGTCTTCTCCCAGATATCATCGAGTGTCGTGTGCAGATAGGCACGCGCAGCCCGCAGACGCGCTTCCAGCAGTGCGTACTGCGACTGGAACACCTGGCTCTCGATGAGAGACGAGGGCGCGCCGCGAGGTGTCTTCGTCTTGGCCAGCGCGGCGAGATCGTCGACCATGCTTTGGGCAATGCCGAGCATCAACGCGCTGAACGATGCCGCATACGCAAACGTACTGGGAAAAATGAAGAGCGTGCCGCGCTCCATCAACTCGGATGACTGGTCGCGATCGATCGTCTCCTCCTCGGGCACGAACAGATCCTGCACCTCGTAGGTATAGCTCGCCGTGCCGCGCAGGCCGAGCGTTTGCCACATGTCGTGGATACGTGCCTTCGACACGTCGAACAGAACCGTGCGGTCGAGCTGCCGGCCATCGGCACGCCGACGTGGCGCGCCGTCCGCCTCGAAGACATAGCTGTGGCCACCGAGCAGCGTCGCATTCGCACAGCCACTGGCGAATGCCCACTTGCCCGAAATCCGATAGCCCCCATCCACGGCGACCGCCTTGCCCTGAATGCCGGCGCCCCACGCGAGCACGGCATCGGCGGGGCCGAAGAAGCGGCGCGCAACCTCCGGCTTGAGGTATGCCGCTGACATGGCGCATCCCGCCGCCTGCCCGAGGCACCACGCCGTGCTGGCGTCGACACGCGCGATGGCCTCGATCACCTCGGCAAGCGTCTTCAGGTGCAGTTCGTCGCCACCGATCGACTTCGGCAGAAGAAGCCTGAACAGGCGCGCTTCGTGCAGCGCCGCGACGATGTCGGTTGGGAGCGCACGAGCTTCCTCGATTTGATCGGCCGCCGTACGCAGCGTCTCGGCAAGGCCGCGCGCACGCGCAACGGCATCCGACGAGGGCGCCCCCGATGTCGTCAGCCCCTCGCTCCACTCCCTGCGACTTGCCATTGCCGACAGTCCTCCCGGGCTTTGATCGTTTTCTTTTTTCTACTGCACCCTGGCAGCCTTGTCTTGTTGCGGTTCGCCGCCGCAAATGAGACCCGCGAAACTCTCAGCCGTCTGAATCCGCTTGCGTTTCGGGCACCGTGCCTGGACTATGAGCCTATCTCGGCATATGCGCGCCGCCTATACTTTCGGCACCAATAGAAGTGCTTGGCTCGCGCGCACTGAGATGTCCGTCACGTCAAGTCGCATACAAAGGGAGAGTACCATGAATAGGCGAGTTCTGACGGGGCGCCGCCTCGTCGCGCTGACGAGCGCCGCTTGGCTCGGCGCGGCCGCAGGTGTAGCTCCAGCCATGGCGCAGGGAACGCTCAGGATCGCCATGACGGCGACCGACGTACCGACGACGACGGGCGTGCCGAACAACGGCTTCGAGGGCGTGCGCTTCATGGGCTATACCGCCTTCGACGCGCTCGTGAACTGGGATCTGAGCAGCGCCGACAAACCAGCCGACATCAAGCCGGGGCTTGCCGAGAGTTGGGCCCAGGACAAGAGCGATCCCAAGAAGTGGGTCTTCAAGCTGCGGCAAGGCGTGAAGTTCCACGACGGCACGCCATTCAATGCGGACGCCGCTGTCTGGAATCTCGATCGCAGCTTCAACAAGGACTCGAAGCAGTTCGATACGCAGGGGTCAGCGATCAACCGCGGCCGCCCGACCTACATTGCCGACGGCGGCTACAAGAAGATCGACGACAACACGATCGAGTTCACGACGACGCGCCCGATCTCCTACTTCCCTTATGTGCTGACGACGATCTTCTACGTGAGCCCCACAGCCTTCGAAAAGGCCGGGAACTGGGCCGAATTCGCGAAGGCGCCGATCGGCACGGGCCCCTTCATCGCACGCAACTTCAAGCCGCGCATCAGCATCGATCTCGACAAGAACAAGGACTACTGGGACAAGGATCGCATTCCCAAGGTCGACAAGGTCGTGCTCTTTCCCATGCCTGAGGCGAACACGCGCCTTGCGGCGCTCCGTTCAGGCCAGGTCGACTGGGTCGAGGTGCCGCCGCCAGACTCCATCGCAGGCCTCAAGGGCGCCGGCTTCAGCGTCGTCACCAACAGCTATCCGCACGTCTGGCCATGGGTGCTCAACACAGCCCGGGCCGACTCGCCCTTCCGCGACGTCAAGGTCCGTCAGGCCATCAACTATTGCGTCGATCGCGATGGCCTCGTGACGCTGCTCAACGGAACGGCCGAACCCTCGGTCGGCTTCTTCAAGAAGACCGACGCGCGCTTCGGCAATCCCAAGAACGCCTATAAGTTCGATCCTGCAATGGCCAAGAAGCTGCTGGCCGAAGCAGGCTACGGCCCCGACAAGCCGGCCAAAGGCAAGATCATGATCTCGACCTCCGGCTCGGGTCAGATGCTGCCACTGCCCATGAACGAGTTCCTGCAGCAGTCCATGAAGCAGTGCGGCTTCGACATCAGCTTCGAGGTCGTCGAGTGGGGCACGATGCTCGTCGCCTTCCGCAACGAGCCGACGGCATCGCAGGCGGCCAACTCGGATGCTCTCAACATCAGCCTCGTCTCATCAGACGTCTCGATGGTCGTGCGCTGGTTCTACGGCGACAACAGCACGCCCAAGGGTTCGAACTGGGGTCACTGGAAGAACCCCGCCTTCGACGGCCTCCTCGCCAAGATGGAGAGCGCCCCCAACGCGGACGAGTTCAACAAGGCCGTCACGGCTATGCATGAAATCCTCGTCGACGATGCGCCGTGGGTCTGGATCGTCCACGACGGCAATCCGCGCGCCATGACGAAGCGCGTGCAGGGCTTCGTCAGCGCTCAGAGCTGGTTCCAGGATCTGACGCGCGTTTCAATCAAGTAATCCGCGCGCCGTTCAGCGACAAGGCATAGTCCCTTTCCGCCCACCCGAGGCGGAGAGGGGCGCCCCATCCCTTGCTATGCGAGGCTCTCGGGCTCATGTGGTTCTTTATCGTTCGCAGAGTTCTCTACGCCGTTCCGATCCTGCTCGGCGTGTCGATGGTTGTGTTCGTTCTCATGAAAATGGTGCCGGGCGATGCGGCGGACATCATGATCCCGCCCGAGGCGCCGAAGGAAGTCGCGGACATGATCCGCGCCCGCTTCGGTCTCGATCAGCCCGCTCACATCCAGTACCTGCGCTGGCTCCAGGCCATGGCCAGCGGCGATCTCGGCACGTCGATCTTCACGAACCAGCCCGTCGCGGAGGAGCTTTTCGGCGCTCTGGCCAACACGATGAAGATCGCGCTCCCCGCCGTCTTCCTCGGCTTCTCGCTCGGCGTGCTGCTCGGCGCGCTCGCCGCCTACTACAACGGCTCCTGGCTCGACAAGCTCTTCTCGGGCGTTGCCATCGCCGGCGTGAGCCTGCCGCACTACTGGGTCGGCATGGTCCTTGTCGCGATCTTCGCCGTGTCCCTCAATATTCTGCCTGGTCAGGGCATGGGACCGGAGGGGTTCCCAACGACGTGGGAGCACATCCAGCATCTCATTCTTCCCGTGGTCACGCTCTCCCTCATCCCGATGGGCGTCATCAGCCGCCTCGTGCGCGCCAATGTGCTCGAGATCCGTTCCATGGAGTTCGTGTCGGCACTGCAGGCTAAAGGCCTCAGAGGTCCGCGCGTTCTGCTTCACATCATGAAAAACGCCGCGCCCTCGGCGCTGGCACTTATGGGCCTACAATTCGGCTACCTGCTCGGCGGTTCCATTCTCGTCGAGACCGTCTTCAACTGGCCTGGCTCAGGCAGCCTACTCAATCTCGCGATCTTCCGGCGCGATATTCCCGTCCTCTCCGCCACGATCCTGGTGCTCGCCACCATCTTCGTCGTCATCAACATCCTGGTCGACGTGCTGCAAGCACTGATCGACCCGCGCATCCGACGCTAGGCCCCGACTCATGGCCACGCAGGACACC
>LNFM01005690.1_pt1 | contig 49330 bp, 49 predicted proteins | sample 596031 | NCBI WGS metagenome assembly LNFM01 (sample SAMN04254537, study PRJNA301005) | activated carbon metagenome | isolation source: dual media filters at the Ann Arbor, Michigan drinking water treatment plant | place: USA: Ann Arbor
ATGTGTGTGCTCCTTGATCAGTGTGGTGTTTACAGGCCGGCGAAAGGCAACATCTGGGCCATGTGGCCCATGTTGGTTTCGTGCACGTTCACGGCGCCACGCAGGGCGCGCTTGCGGCTGGTGCTCTTCTTGGTGAGGATGTGGCGCTTGAACGCCTGACCGCGCTTGACGGTGCCGCCCGGGCGGACGCGGAAGCGCTTCTTGGCGCCGCTCTTGGTCTTCATCTTGGGCATTGCTGCTCCTTGCTATGTGTGCTGCTGCAGGCGACGCCGGGATTCCGGTGTACTTGTTGGCCTGCAACCGCTTCTTGGCGGTTGCATCGGAATGCCACCGCTTCTTCTTGCCGCCCTGACGTTGCCGCCAGGGCCGCAAAACTTCTGAACTTCTGCTGCTACGACTTCCGTTTCGGCGCCAGCACCATGATCATCTGGCGGCCTTCGAGCTTGGGCATGTTCTCGACCACCGCCACATCGGCCAGTTCGTCGCGGATGCGTTCCAGCATGCGCATGCCGATGTCCTGGTGGGTGATCTCGCGGCCCCGATAGCGCAGCGTGACCTTGCCCTTGTCACCGTCTTCGGCGATGAAGCGACGCAGGTTGCGCATCTTGATGTTGTAGTCGCCGTCGTCCGTGCCCGGACGGAACTTGACTTCCTTGATCTCGATGACCTTCTGCTTGCTCTTCGCTTCAGCGGCCTTTTTCTGTTCCTGGTATTTGAACTTGCCGTAGTCCATCAACCGGCACACCGGGGGATCCGCCGTCGCCGCGATCTCGACCAGATCGACGTCCAGTTCCCCAGCCATGCGCAACGCTTCCATCGTGCTGACGATGCCCAGCGGCTCGTTTTCGACCCCGTTCAGGCGCACATTGGGCGCCATGATTTCCCGGTTCAGACGGTGTTTGCGCTCCGCGTTGGGCACGCGGCGGTCCATGAAGGTAGCGATAGTTCCAGCTCCTGTAGCAACCCGCAGGCAAAGCGGGCCACAAAAAAATCTGACGCGCGCCCGGTGACCTACACCTTGGAGGCGATGTCACTGCTGATCTTCTGTTGGAAGTCTGCCAGCGGCATCACGCCGAGATCTTGGTTACCCCGGGCGCGCACGGCAACGGCCCCGTCTGCCTTTTCCTTGTCACCTACGACAAGGATGAACGGAACCTTCTGCATCGAATGCTCGCGGATTTTATAGCCGATTTTCTCGTTGCGCAAATCCAGGGAGACTCTAACTCCTTGTTTTTCCAGCGTTTTGGCCACTTCCCCGGCCCAATCGGCCTGGTGTTCGGTGATGGCGGACACCACCACCTGCACCGGCGCCAGCCAGGCCGGCAGCGCGCCGGCATGCTGTTCGATCAGGATGCCGATGAAACGCTCCAGGCTGCCGACAATGGCCCGGTGCAGCATCACCGGGTGTTTGCGCTCGCCCGACTCGGCCACGTAGACCGCGTCCAGCCGCTCGGCCATCGAAAAATCGACCTGCATCGTGCCGCACTGCCAGGGCCGGCCCAGCGCGTCCTTCAGCGTGTATTCGATCTTCGGGCCATAGAAGGCGCCGTCGCCGGGCGCGATTTCGTAGTGGCAGCCCGACGCCTTCAGGCTGTCGATCAGCGCGCCTTCCGCCTTGTCCCAGATTTCGTCCGAGCCGATGCGCGCGGCCGGCCGCGTGGCCACCTTGTAGATGATGTCCGTGAAGCCGAAGTCCTTGTAAACCTTCTGCAGCAGCGCCGTGTAGGCCAGGCACTCGGGCAGGATGGAATCTTCCGTGCAGAAGATGTGGCCGTCGTCCTGCGTGAAGGCCCGCACCCGCATGATGCCGTGCAGGCCGCCAGACGGCTCGTTTCGGTGGCACTGGCCGAACTCGCCGTAGCGCAGCGGCAGGTCGCGGTAGCTCTTGATGCCCTGCTTGAAGATCAGGATGTGGCCGGGGCAGTTCATCTCCGATTCCGTCGTGAACATGGCGTCGCGGTACTTTTCCCAGTGGCCCGACTTCTCCCACAGCACACGGTCGACGATCTGCGGGCCCTTCACTTCCTGGTAGCCGTTGTCGCGGTAGACACGGCGCATGTACTGCTCCACCTCTTGCCACACCGTCCAGCCCTTGGGGTGCCAGAACACCGTGCCCGGGCTGTGTTCGTCGATGTGGAACAGGTCCAGTTCGCGCCCAAGCTTGCGGTGGTCGCGTTTTTCGGCCTCTTCCAGCATCGTCAGGTACTGTTGCAGCGCTTCCTTCGTGGGCCAGGCCGTGCCGTAGATGCGCTGCAGCTGTTCGTTGGACTGGTCGCCGCGCCAGTAGGCACCGGCCACCTTCATCAGCTTGAAGTGCTTCAGCTTGCCCGTGCTGGGCACGTGCGGGCCGCGGCACAGGTCTTCGAACTTGCCTTCGCGGTACAGGCTCACGTCCTGGTCTGACGGAATGCTGGAGATGATCTCGGCCTTGTAGTGTTCGCCAAGGCTCTTGAAGTACGCGACCGCCTCGTCGCGCGGCAGCACGCGGCGCAGCACGGGCTCGTTTTTCGCGGCCAGTTCGCCCATGCGTTTTTCGATCGCCACCAGGTCTTCCGGCGTGAAGGGGCGCTTGTAGGCGAAGTCGTAGTAGAAGCCGTTTTCGATCGTCGGGCCGATCGTCACCTGGGCTTCCGGGAACAGCTCTTTCACCGCGTAGGCCAGCAGGTGGGCCGTGCTGTGGCGGATGAGCTCCAGCCCGTCGGCGTCCTTGTCCGTGACGATGGCCAACTGCGCGTCGGCTTCGATGCGGTGGCTCGTGTCCACCAGCTTGCCGTCCACCTTGCCGCCCAGCGCGGCCTTGGCCAGGCCCGAGCCGATGGACGCAGCCACTTCGGCCACCGACACCGGGCCGGGAAATTCTCGCCGGGAGCCATCCGGCAGCGTGATATTCAACATGTTGAGCGATCCTGAAATGCAAAAAGCGCGGTGGGCGCCGCGCTTTGTCTTGGAAAGGAATGACGTGACAGCGCGACCGGGTCAGAACTCGGTAAAGAAGGGCCGGGTAGTCCGCAGTGTCATAACCAAGGTGCCTTTCTCGCTCTTGTGGATGTGCTGAGGCCGCGAGTTTAGCCCAGCCCGGGCCGGTCAGGCCAGCGGCAGCGCGTCAACTGGCCGGCCGGAGGTGGCCATTTCCGCAAACTCGTCGGCCAGGCGCTGGCTTTCGTCGTAGGCGCGGCGCCACACCCGCTGGCGGCCGGCATGGTCGTCGCCCCAGGTCTTGAAATCACGACGGTCGGGCAACTTGCCACCCGGCAGGCTGGCCACCCATTCAGGGCTTGGCGACAGCAGCACCAGGTTGTCCAGGAAGGCGCTGGCACGGTGGCGGCTTTTCCACGCCTTGTCCAGCCAGCCCGGCACCACCTGCGGGATGAAGTGCGGGTACAGCACCAGCCCGTCGGCCATGGCGGCGTAGTTCAGGTGCAGGTGGTAGTCGGTGATGCCGCCGTCCCAGTAGCTGCCGGCAGGGCCGCCAGGCACGTCTTGCACGGCTTGCAGCACAAACGGGATGGCACAGCTGGCCAACACCGCGGGACACAGGTTGTGTTCGGTCAGGCTGGCCTGGTGGCTGCGGAAGTCGGTCAGCGGCAGCGGCAGCGCGTCACGGGGGTCGCTGAACACCACACGCTCCAACCAGCCGCCCAGCGATCGCCTGCGCAGCGCGTTGCTGGCATACGCACCCGCCCAGCCCAGTGGCATGCCCAGGCGACCGGGCCGGTGCAGCAGGCGCCGGCCGCGGCTGGCAAACACATGCAGCCGGTAGCGCGGATGGCTGAGGATGTCGCCCGCCCGCGGTCCCAGCCTTTCCTGCAGCCGCTGGCCGAAGATCTGGCTGACCACTGCCGCCGTCGGCAACCGGCCCGGTGCGTGGGGGTAGGACTGGGTGATGTAGTCCTCGGCCAGCGTCGCCAGGGCCGCGTCGGCGTCGGGTGTGCAGGCTGCCGCCATGCGCCAGGCCCCAATCGACGCGCCCAGCAGGTGCACGGTCTGCGTACTTTGCGGCAGCCAGTGGCCAAACAGGTAACGGTCCAACGGCAACAGGGTCAGGCCCTTGGCGCCACCGGCCGCGGCTGGCACCACCCGCACATCGGCCGGCAACAGGCCACGTTGGCGCAGGTGTTCACGGGCACGGGGGCCAGCGAACACCTGCAGCGCTTTCATGGTCGGCAATTCAGCGGCGGCCTTGCAGCTTCGAGAAAGCCGCCGCCATCGCGCTGGTGCCGGCGGGCTCGGGTGCGCGGCTGCGTGGCTGTTCACCCCGTGCGGCCGGCCTGAACTTGTTGTCGCCACCGGGCTGGCGTGCCGCACCCACCGGGGCGTCCAGCTTCATCGTCAGGCTGATGCGCTTGCGGGCCAGGTCCACTTCCAGCACACGCACCTTCACCACCTGGCCGGTTTTCACCACTTCGCGGGCGTCGCTGACGAACTTGTTGGCCAGCTGGCTGACGTGGATCAGACCGTCCTGGTAAGGCGCCGAACTGCGCGACGTTGCTCACCGTGCCTTCCAGCGTCATGCCGGGCTGCAGGTCTTTCAGGTCGGTGACACCGTCGTTGAAACGCGCCACCACGAAGTCGGGGCGCGGGTCGCGGCCGGGTTTTTCCAGTTCGACCAGGATGTCCTTGATGGTGATGGCACCGAACCTGTCGTCGGCAAAGGCCTCGGGCTTGAGCGTGCGGATCACATCGCTGCGGCCCACGAACTCGCTCACCGGCCGCTTCACGCTGGCCAGCATGCGTTCGACCACCGGGTAGGTCTCGGGGTGCACACCGGTCATGTCCAGCGGGTTGTCGCCGTCGCGGATGCGCAGGAAGCCCGCTGCCTGCTCGAAGGTCTTGGGCCCCAGGCCACCCACGTCCAGGAGCTGGCGGCGGTTCCTGAACGAGCCGTTGGCATCGCGCCAGCGCACGATGCTGGCCGCCACCGCCGGGCTCAGGCCCGACACGCGCGACAAGAGCGGCGCACTGGCCGTGTTCAGGTCCACGCCCACGGCGTTGACGCAGTCTTCCACCACGGCTTCCAGCGACTTCGCCAGGCCGCTCTGGTTCACGTCGTGCTGGTACTGGCCCACGCCGATGCTCTTCGGGTCGATCTTCACCAGCTCGGCCAGCGGGTCCTGCAGGCGGCGCGCGATGCTCACCGCACCGCGCAGGCTGACGTCCAGGTCAGGCAATTCCTTGCTGGCAAACTCGCTGGCGCTGTAGATGCTGGCGCCAGCCTCGCTGACCACCACCTTGTCCAGCTTCACGTCGGGTGCGAGCGACGCGATGCGCTTGATCAGGTCGCCCGCCAGCTTGTCGGTTTCGCGGCTGGCCGTGCCGTTGCCGATGGCGATGAGGTTGACGCCGTGCGTGGCCACCAGACGGCCCAGCGTGTGCAGCGAACCTTCCCAGTCCAAACGCGGTTCGTGCGGGTAGACGGTGTGGGTGTCCAGCACCTTGCCGGTGTCGCTGACCACCGCCACCTTCACGCCGGTGCGGATGCCGGGGTCCAGGCCCATCACCACGCGTTTGCCGGCGGGTGCGGCCAGCAGCAGGTCGCGCAGGTTGTCGGCAAAGACCTTGATGGCCACCGTTTCGGCCTCTTCGCGCAGGCGTGCGAAGAGATCGCGCTCCAGGCTCAGGCTGAGTTTGACCTTCCAGGTCCAGGCAATCGTCTTGCGGATCAGGTCGTCGCTCTTGCGGGCGGCATGGCTCCAGGCCAGGTGGCGTGCGATGCGGCCTTCAGCGAGACCCGGTTTCCCTGGCGTGACTTCTTCGTCCAGCACCAGCTTCGCGTCCAGCCATTCGAGCGTGCGGCCGCGAAACACCGCCAGCGCACGGTGGCTGGGCACCGTGCGCAGCGGCTCGGCGTAGTCGAAGTAGTCGCGGAACTTGGCGGCGTCGGCGTGGTTGCCGTCCTTGCCATCGACCAGCTTGCTCTGGAACAGGCCCTCGGCCCACAGCCATTCACGCAGTTTGCCCACCAACAGCGCGTCTTCGGCCCAGCGTTCGCTGAGCAGGTCGCGCACACCGTCCAGCACCGCGGGTGCGTCGGCAAAACCACCCTCGGCGTTGATGAAGGCGGCGGCTTCGGCCATGGGGTCCAGCGACGGGTCGGCAAACAGCTTGTCGGCCAGCGGCTCCAGGCCGGCCTCGCGGGCGATCATGCCCTTGGTGCGGCGCCGGGGCTTGAAGGGCAGGTAGATGTCTTCGAGCTCCTGCTTCGTGGGCGCGGCCTCGACGGCCGCACGCAGCTCGGGTGTGAGCTTGCCCTGCTCTTCGATGCTCTTCAGCACCGCGGCGCGGCGGTCTTCCAGCTCGCGCAGGTAGCTCAGGCGCGTTTCCAGCTCACGCAGCTGGATGTCGTCCAGGCTGTCAGTGGCTTCCTTGCGGTAGCGTGCGATGAAGGGCACCGTGGCGCCGCCATCCAGCAGTTCAACGGCCGTATTGACTTGTGCGGGCCGAACCTTCAGTTCAGCCGCGATTTGCAGAACGATCTTGTCCAAGAAATCAGCAGAGGCAGCAATGGGAAGCGGCGCAGTTTACTGGCGCGAAGTCAGCCAATCGGCTGCGCCCTGCCCTGCCAGGCGGCCCGAAGCGAAACAAGCGGTGAGCAGGTAACCGCCGGTCGGTGCTTCCCAGTCCAGCATCTCGCCGGCGCAGAACACGCCGGGCGCCTCACGCAGCATCAGGTGCTGGTCGAGCCCTTCGAAGCGCACACCGCCTGCGGTGCTGATGGCTTCGTCGATGGGTCGCGTGGCCGTCACGGTGATGGGCAGCGCCTTGATCAAGGCGGCAAAACGTGCCGGGTCGGCCTGCGCTTCCTTGGGCACAAACTCCCACAGCAGGCCGGTCTTCACACCCGACAGGTTCAGACGCGTTTTCAGGTGCGTGGCCAGCGAACGCGGGCCTCGGGGGTGCGCCAGTTCGCTGCGCACCCAGTCCAGGCTGCGTGCCGGCAGCAGGTCCAGCTCGAAGGTGGCGCTGCCACTGGCCGCGATGCGGTCACGCAGGCGTGCCGACGCGGCGTAAATCAGGCTGCCTTCAACACCGGTAGCCGTCGCCACGAACTCACCGGCCTGGCGCCAGCCGTCGAAGCCGATGGCCACCGACTTCAGCGGCTCGCCGGCAAAACGCTGCCTGAAGTGATCGCTCCACGCCACGTCGAAGCCGCAGTTGGACGGCACCAAGGGTGCCAGGTCCACACCCCGCTCGTGCAGCCAAGGCCACCACGCGCCATCGCTGCCCAGGCGCGACCAGCTGGCGCCGCCGAGGGCCAGCACGGTGGCACTGGCTTGCACCGTCTTTTCACCGCGTGGCGTGGCGAAGCGCAAGGCACCGTCTGTCGCCCAACCCACCCAGCGGTGGCGCATGTGGAAACGCACACCCTGTTCGCGCAGGCGGTGCAGCCAGGCGCGCAGCAAAGGCGCCGCCTTCAGGTCCTTCGGGAACACACGGCCCGAACTGCCCACGAAAGTGGGCACGCCCAGTTCGGCGGCCCAGGCACGCAGGGCCTCGGGCCCGAAGTCCTGCAGCCAGGGGCTCAGCACATCGGCCCGTTCGGCGTAGCGCGCCGTGAAGTCGGGCAAGGCTTCGCTGTGTGTCAGGTTCAGGCCACCCTTGCCGGCCAGCAGGAACTTGCGGCCCACCGAGGGCATGGCGTCGTACAGGTCCACCGCCACGCCGCGTTTGGCCAGTTGTTCGGCGGCCATCAGGCCGGCGGGGCCGCCGCCGATGACGGCAACGGTGCGTGAAGGATCGGCAATCGAAGGCAGGGACATCGTCGACGACTGTACGTCAGCGCCCCGCCGACAATGGCCAGGTCTGTCCACCGATCAAAGCGCACCTCACCCATCAGGACTCCGTCATGAAACTGCTTCCCTTGCTGATTGCACCCGTGGCCTGCCTGGGCATCGCCGCAGCGTTTGCGCCAAGTGCATCCGATTGGACCGTGAACGGCTCGACACCGATGTCGACACCTCGGGCGGCCCACCAGGCCACGCTGCTGTCCGCCCGGGAAGTGCTGTTCACCGGCGGCTGCAGTGGGCCGGGCTGCTCGCCCGTCGAGGCTTCGGCCGAGGTCCTGGACCTCGGCACCGGGCGCGTGCTGGCCACCCCGCCCATGCAGGAAAGGCGGGTATCCCACGTCTCGGCCCTGCTGCCTGACCGCCGTGTGCTGGTGGCCGGCGGGTGGACCGGGTCAGCCACCAGCCCGTCTGCCGAGGTCTATGTCCCGGCCAGCCGCGGCTTCAAGGCGGTGGGCGCCATGGCCACGGCCCGGATGGACGCCACGGCAACGGTCCTGCAGGACGGCTCGGTGCTGGTGATCGGCGGCGCGTCGGCGACGAACCTGCCGGTGGCGCAGGCCGAACGTTTCGACCCCACCCTGGACCGATTTGTCCCTGCCTCCACCCTGGCCGAGGCCCGCGCGCACCATGCAGCGGTTCGCTTGCGCGACGGGCGGGTGCTGGTGATGGGTGGCCTGACATCCAGGAACACCGCCACGCGCACGGCCGAGATCCACGACCCGGCCAACCAGCGCTTTCAGCCAACCGGCCCACTGCTGCAGCCGCGCTGCAAACACGCGGCGCTGCTGTTGAAGGACGGGCGGGTCATGGTGATCGGCGGCTCTGCCGACTGCAACGGGGGCCGGCGCCTGGCACAGACCGAAATCTACGACCCCGCGACCGCCACCTTCAGCGCTGGCCCCAGCCTGCTGAACCCGCGCTACAAGGTCGCCAGCGCGGCAGCGGTGCTGCCTGGCGGCGAGGTGGTGATGGCCGGCGACGCAGACGACGTCGAAATCTGGACACCGGGCCAGCCCCACTTTGCGCGGGCCCGGGGCAGCATCGGCCTGGGCCTGGCCTTCAGCGTGGCCACGGTGCTGCCGGATGGTGACGTGCTGGTCTCCGGTGGCTACGACAACAACATCCAGGCAACGGCGCGGACCTGGCGCGTGCAACACCTGCCGGGCAAACCGGTCGCGCGCTGAACATGGATTCGACGTGGTGGGTGCTGATTGCCGGCGCGGCGGCAGCCGGCTTCGTGCAGGGCCTGTCGGGCTTTGCCTTCGGCCTGGTGGCCACGTCGATCTGGGCCTGGTGGCTGCCACCGCAGTTGGTGGCGCCGATGTCGGTGTTCGGTGCGCTCACGGGGCAGCTGGTGGCCTTCGTCACGCAACGCCGGCCGATGCAGTGGCCGCGCCTGGCGCCGCTGCTGCTGGGCGGCCTGTGCGGCTTGCCGCTGGGTGTGTGGCTGCTGCCGCGCCTGGACAGCGCCACCTTTCAGCTGGGCGTGGGCCTGATGCTGGCGGTGTGGTGCCCGGTGATGCTGCTGAGCAGCCGCATACCGCACATCACCGGCGGCGGCCGTGTGGCCGACACGGCGGTCGGGCTGGCTGGGGGTGTCACCGGTGCCATCGGCGGATTCACCGGCCCGCTGCCTACGCTGTGGTGCACGCTGCGCGGCTGGGACAAGGACACGCTGCGGGGTGTGATCCAGAACTTCAACCTCGTGATGCTGGCCGTGACGTTTGCCAGTTATGTCGCCAGCGGCATCGTGAAGCCGGCCATGGTGCCGCAACTGGCGGTGGTGGCGGCCGTGCTGCTGGTGCCGGTGCTGCTGGGCGCCCGGCTGTACGCGGGCATCAGCCAGGAGGCCTTCAAGCGGGTGGTGCTGACGCTGCTGGCCTGCACGGGCGTGGCCTTGCTGGGGCGTGGGCTGCATCAGCTGCTTTGATCTGCACGGCTCTGCCGTCGCTGAAGTGGCGATGAAAGATGCAGCGGCGTGAAACGACTGATGGACCCTGGCAGTGCACAGGCACTGCACAAGCCCCAGCCAACGGACCCGACCATGCCCACACAAGCTTGCCGAACCATCGGTGCCTTTGTTCTTGCAGCGCTGGCCGGCTCCGCAGACGCGTCCACCTGCCAGGCCAGCAGCGGCGCCACCGCCCCCACCGTGGTCGAGCTCTACACCAGCGAAGGCTGCAGCTCGTGTCCACCCGCCGACCGCTGGTTGTCCACCTTGAAGGGCCGCGCCGACGTGCTGCCGCTGGCCTTCCACGTCAACTACTGGGACCGCCTGGGCTGGCCCGACCGTTTTGCGTCGCCCGAGATCACCGCCCGCCAGCACGAACTGGCACACCTGGCCGGCAGTCGGCAGGTCTACACGCCGCAGGTGGTGGCGGCGGGGCGCGACTGGCGCAGCTGGCCCAGCTTGCCGGCGGCCAGCACCTCGACCGTCAGCCTGAGCCTGGCCCGCGATGGCGACAAGGTCACGGCGCGGGTGGCCGCCACCACCGCCATCCAGGGCAGCCTGGGCGGCTACTGGGCGGTGCTGGAAGACCAGCACGTCAGCCAGGTGCGTGCCGGCGAAAACGCAGGCGTTACGCTGCGCCACGACCACGTCGTGCGCCTGTACAAACCCGTACCGGCATGGACCGCGGCACAGGGCGGCAGCAGCCAGATCAGCGTGAGCCGCGGCGTGCCCGAACACCCCCGGCGTGTGGTGTTTGTCGTCACCGACGGCAACACGCAGCGACCGCTGCAGGCGCTGGCGCTGGCCTGCTGACCGGCAGCCGGCCGGCGGTCAATGCCCCGGCAGCCGGGGTGTGGTGCGGATGGTGTGCGATGCCGCAGCCGCCAGCGCCAGCACGCCGAACACCGCGGCGAAAAAGAGCAGCGTGACACCGGAACCCGCACGTTCGATCATCACGCCGCACAAGGCGGCACCGATCGGATTGGGCAGGTGCGCGATGAACCGGAAGCCGGCGTTCACACGCCCTTCCAGGCCTGGCGGAATGAGCGCGATGCGGTGGCTGAACTGCACCACGTTGTAGACCGGCCCCAGGAAGTGGATGAGCCCGTACACCAGCCCCAGCCACAGCGGCGACGGGCTGGCCGCATACAGCGGAAACAGCAGCGCCTGCAGCACGGTGGTGCCGATGATCACCTGCCCGAAACTGAAGTAACGCTGGATGCGGCCGCCCACGATGGCGCCCAGCACACCCCCCACCCCACCGGCGCTGAAGATCAGGCCGATCTGCGCCGCGCTGGCGCCCATCTCCTGGGCCAGCACGATCAGCAGCAGCGGCACCGACGCTTCGACGAAGTTCATGCTGCCGGTCAGCATGGCCATCTGGCGCACGATCTTTTCGTGCCACAGCCAGCGCAGGCCGGTCATGATTTCCGCGCGCATCCGGCGCGGGCCGGTGGCGGGCGCGGCCGAGAAGTCGCCTTTCAGGCGCCACAGCGTGAAGGCCGACACCACGTAGCTCAATGCGTCCAAGCCGAAGGGCAAAGCACGGCCGATCTGGTACAGGCCCGTGCCCAGCGCCGGGCCGGCAATGCCTGCGGCCGCCCAGCCCGCCTGGTTGTAGGCGCTGGCCTGCGGCAGCAAGCTGCGTGGCACCACACGCGGCAGCGCGGCCACCTCGGCCAGGTTGTAGAAGACCATGAAGGTGCCTTCGACCACCGCCACCACGATGATGTGGGCCAGCGTGGGGTCGCCCCACCACATCGCCAGCGGCAGGCTGCCGACGACGAAGAAACGGCCCACGTCGCAGATCAGCATCACACGCCGTCGGTCCCAGCGGTCGACCATCGCGCCCACCGGCAGGCACAGCAGCACGAAGGGCGTTACTCGCAGCGCCGTGACCCAGCCGACGATTTCCGGTGAACCGGTCAATGCCAGGACCAGCAGCGGATAGACGATGCCGGCCGCGTGCGAGCCCAGCGTGGACACGCACATGCCGGTCCACAACCAACGGAAGTTGGGCAGGTCCCAGGGGCCGCGCGGGCTTGCTGATGCGGCGGGTGTCTCGGCGGGTGTCTCGGCAGCGCCGGGGGTGCTCATGGCCCCATTGTCGGGGCCGCTGCGCGCATGCCGGACGGCCCTCAGCCGCCCTTCAGTTCAGCCCTGAGTTTGGCGCCGAGTTCCGGCTTGGCGGCAAACGGGTCGCTGGGGTTGCGTGGCGTCATGATGTCTTCCAGCCGCACCTGCACGGTGGCCAGGCTCTTCGGGTGACTGAAGATGTAGAAGCGGTTCTCGGCGCAGGCATCGAAGACCCACTGCGCGACCTGCGCCGCGCTGACCTTGCCCTTCGTCACCGCCTGATCGCTCATGGCCTGTGCGATGCGCTGGCTGCGGGTGGGGGCCGCTGCGGGTGTATCGGACGGGCGGTTGCGTTCGCTCAAGTGGATGCCGGTGGGCACGAAGAAGGGGCACAGCACGTGGGCGTGGACCTGTTCGGTCACCAGCGACAGGTCCTGGTACAGCGTCTCGCTCATCGAGACCACGGCATGTTTGCTGACGTTGTAAACGCCCATATTGGGCGCGTTCAGCAGCCCGGCCATGCTGGCCGTGTTGACGATGTCGCCGCGCCAGGCCGGGTCCTTTTCGGCGGCAGCCAGCATCAGGGGCGTGAACACCCGCACACCATGCGCCACACCCATCAGGTTGACGCCGATGACCCACTCCCAGTCCTTCAGCGTGTGCTCCCAGATCAGGCCGCCGGCGCCGACACCCGCGTTGTTGAACACGAAGTTGGGCACGCCGAAGCGCTGCACCGTGGCGGCGGCCAGGGCTTCGACCTCGGCGGCCTTGGACACGTCCAGCCGGAAAGGCAGCACCTGCGCGCCCAGGCCTTCGATTTCCTGCTGCGCGGTGGCCAGTGCATCGGCCTGCACATCGGCCATCACGACCTTCATGCCCAGGCGGGCGGCGACGCGGCTGGTCTCCAGGCCGAAGCCCGACGCGGCGCCGGTGATGACGGCGATGCCGCCTTGCAAGTGACTCATGTCTGCTCCTGTTTGATCTGGAATCCGGCACGCGGGAAATGCACGTGCACGGTGCCTGCGCGGTCGTCCTGGCGGCGGACGACCACCTCGTCAGTGGACAGGCCCACCAGCGTGCCGGCCACCGGGTCCTGACCGTAGTCGGTGGGCGTGACGGTGACCGCCTGACCGGCTTCGAAGCCCAGACCTTCGGCCACGCTGCAGCTGGCATGTGAAGTGGCGGCCGCTGCGACTTCAAGCGCTTCTTCGCTGCGCAGCTTCTGCGGCGAACCGTGCCCCAGCACCAGCACACGGTCGAGCCAGGCGCTGAAGTGGACGTGTGGCTTGAAGATGTCGGCCACTGGCCCGGCCCGGCGCACGTACCAGGCGCAGTGGGCGACAGAAAAGTCGGCGATCGACGCGTCGGCGCCCATCAGCCAGGCGCGGCCGTCGGCGAGTTGGGCATCCAGCGCCGAGACATACGCACCCAGGTTGGCGGTGGCATCCGCCACGGTCTGCCGCTTCATGCCGGCGGTGAAGGGCGCGCGGTCGGCGGCAAAGGCCTTCAGCACCTCGGGCGGCACACCCTGGAAGATGTGGGCCACACCCGCTGGCTGCATCGCGTAAGGGATGACGGTCCAGAACAAGGTGCTGTCGGCCCATTGCGCCACGATGGGCGCCAGCGGTGCGCTGGCCGGGTACAAGCTGGGCGTGGGGTGGTGCTGCTCGATCAGCCGCGCGATCAAGGCCGTGTCGCAGTAGACGTCGGCGCCCACCTGCACGATGGGTGTCTTGCGGTAGCCGCCGGTCAGCGCCACCACGTCGGGCTTGGGCAGGATGACCGGGATCTTCACCGAATGCCAACTGATGCCCTTGAAGCCGAAGATCAGGCGCAGCTTTTCACTGAACGGCGAGCCGTCGTAGTGGTGCAGGATGAAGTTCATGGGTGCAGGTCTTTCGCTGCCAGGATTCACAGCTTCAGCATTTCCAGGTGCGGGATGTTGTCTTCCAGATACGGCTCGCCCACACGCACGAAGCCGAACGTCCCGTACAGCCGCTCCAGGTGCGCCTGCGCGCTGATGCGGATGCCCTGCCCCGGCCACGCCGCTTCGCAGCGCTGCACACCTTGTGCAAACAGCTCGCGGCCGATGCCGGTGCCACGCACTTCAGGCGAGGTGATGACACGGCCGATCGACGGTTCGGTGTACTTCACACCCGGGTCCACCACACGGAGATAGGCCTGCAGCGTGCCGGCTTCATCGCGCCCCAGCAGGTGCCAGGACTGCTTGTCGACACCGTCGGGGTCCAGGTAGGCGCCCTGCTCCAGGATGAACACGCGGCAGCGCAGCGCCAGCGCGTCGTAAAGGTTGTCGACACCCAGTTCGCTGAAGCGACACCAATGCCAGGTCAAACCAGCTTCACCAGCTGTTTGCCGAAGTTCTTGCCCTTCAGCAGACCCAGGAAAGCCTCGGGCGCAGCGGCAAGGCCTTGCGCCACGCTCTCGCGGAACTTGATCTGCCCCGTGGCCACGCCCGCGCCCAGTTCCTTCAGCGCCGCCGGCCACAGCGACATGTGTTCGCTGACGATGAACCCCTGCAGCTTCAGCCGCTGCGTCAGCAGCAGGCGGGCGTTGGTGATGGCCAGCGACTGGCCGTCGTAGCCCGAAATCATGCCGCACAGCGCCACGCGCCCGAAGGCGTTCATGCGCGACAGCACCACGTCCAGGATCAGGCCACCGACGTTTTCGAAGTTGCCGTCCACACCGTGAGGCGCGACTTCGTCCAGCGCGGCACCCAGCGACTTGAAATCGGGAAACTTGCGGTAGTCGATGCAGGCGTCGAAGCCCAGCTCCTTGACCACATAGCCGCACTTGTCGGCACCACCGGCCAGGCCCACGACGCGGCAGCCCTTGGCCTTGGCCAACTGGCCGACCACGCTGCCCACGGCGCCGCTGGCCGCGCTGACGACCACAGTTTCGCCAGCTTTGGGATCGATGATGTGGTTCAGGCCCACCCAGGCCGTGACGCCGGGCATGCCCACCGCGCCCAGGAAGGCCGACAGCGGCACCTTCGACGCGTCCACCTTGCGCACCATACCCGGCTGGCGTGCGTCCAGCACCGCCATCTCCTGCCAGCCGCCCATGCAGACGACCGTATCGCCGGGTGCAAAACCCGCCTGCTTCGACTCGACGATTTCACCCACCGTACCACCCACCATCACCTCACCCAGGCCCACCGGTGCGGCGTAGCTCTTGGCGTCGTTCATGCGCATGCGCATATAGGGGTCCAGGCTCAGGTAGTGCACCTTCACCAGCACATGGCCCTCGGGCACCGCTGGGGTGTCCACGGTTTCCAGCCGGAAATGTTGAAGGCCTGCCTCGGCTTCGGGGCGGGCGGCGAGCACGATGCGCTGGTGTGTCATGGGGTGTGGGCTTTCGGAGGTCGAACGAATTTGAAGGTGCCGGTGGCATGGGCGTGAAGGTGGCCGGCGGCGTCGTAGATGCCACCTTCGGTGAAGGCAAAGCTCCTGGTCTGGTGCAGCAACTTGCCGCGTGCGATGAGCACACCGCGCGTGGGGCGCATGAAGGTGGTTTTCATCTCCACGGTCACCACGCCCGGGTCGTCGCCGGCGTCACCACCCACGTAGGCACTGCGTGCGGCATGCGCCATGGCCACGTCCAGCAGCGTCATCAGCACTCCGCCGTGTGCGATGCCGTGGCTGTTCATCTGCGCGGGCTGCACCGGCAGGCGCAGTTCCGCGGTGCCGCCGCCGAACTGCCACAGCTGCACACCCAGCGTTTCGACGAACGGAATGTGGCGCGGGAAAGGAATCGGCTGCTCGGGTACCACTCAGCCGCCACCGTGCACCGCGCTGACCCCACCGTCCACCGCGAGGATCTGCCCCGTGATGTGTTTGCCGGCCGCGCTGGCAAACAGCAGCACCGCGCCCTTCAGGTCGTCGTCGTCGCCCAGGCGTTTCAGCGGCGCGCTGGCGGCCAGCTTCTCGGCGCCGAAGTGTTCGAGCACACCCTTGGTCATCTTGCTGGGAAAAAAGCCCGGTGCAATGGCGTTGACGGTGATGCCGTACTTGCCCCACTCACCGGCCAGCGTGCGCGTGAAGTTGACGGCCGCGCCCTTGCTGGTGCCGTAGGCGATGAACTGCACATCCATGCTGCCGCTCAGGCCCGCGATGCTGGCCAGGTTGATGATGCGGCCGGCCTTGTTGGGAATCATCCAGGCCTTGCCCACCGCCTGCGCAAACAGGAAGAGGCTGCGGATGTTGAGGTTCATCACCTTGTCCCAGGCCTCCAGCGGGTAGTCCTCGGTCGGCGCACCCCAGGTGGCGCCGGCGTTGTTGACGAGGATGTCGATGCGCCCCAGCCGATGCATGGTCTCGGCCACGACGCGGTTCACGTCATCGGGTTTGCTGGCGTCGGCGGCGATCCAGCGGGCGTCGATGCCCTTGGCCGCCAGGTCGGCCGCAGCTTCTTCCAGGTCGGCCGCCTTGCGGCTGGTGAGCATGACCTTGGCGCCGGCTTCACCCAGCGCCTCGGCCATCTGCAGGCCCAGGCCACGCGAGCCGCCGGTGACCAGGGCCACCTGGCCACGCAGGTCGAAAAGTTGTTGGACGGGTGTGCTCATCTCGTGAGTCCTGTTGATGCGTGTCAGTGCAGTTCGAGCAACACGACGCGGTTGTCGGCGGCCGGCCAGTTGCGCGCGGCCAGCGTCTGGCCATTGAACGAAGCCCCCACGGCGCGGATGGGGCCGGGTGGCAACTTGATCTTCGATGCCGACAAGCCGGCCACACCGCGCGGAATGCCCGGTGCAGGGTCTTGGCCGTCGAAGACGACCCGGTCGCGAGGCAAGCCGAAGTAGCCGCGCGGGCGGGTGAAGGTCAGCACGCTGCCGGCGGTTTTGTCGACCGTCAGCAGGCGGTCGGCACGCAGGTGCACGATGTTCGACGACCTTGGGAAAGGCTGGCGGTAGATGTGCGTGATGGCGTAACCCGGTGCGCTGACCACGAACTCGTAACTCGCCCGGCCGTCGGCCGGGAAAGGCCCCCAGCGGCCATCGACACCCACCGACGTGCGCCATTTCGCGTCGCCCAGCCGTTCACCGCTGTTGGCGTCCACCGCAAACACCTCCACCGTGGCACCGGCCAGCGGCAGGTTGCTGGCGAAGCTGCCGGTGGCCAGGTCGTTGTTCAGGCCCAGGCCGCTGACCTGACCGTCCAGCACCACGCTGGCTTCGGGCGTGAAACCGGTGGTGGTGGGCGCGCGGCCGGTGATGAACTCGAAGGCCGCGGCAAAGGCTTCGGGGCCGAAGGACGTTTCGCGGTGGTCGATGCCGGCCATCACCACGTTCTTGGCGCCCCGCAGTTCGGGCCCGTCGAAGCTCACACCCGTGGGCTTGCCGGGTGCACCCAGCCAGGTGCCTTCTGGCTGCGCGAACTTGTCGTTGTTGTCGGAGCGGATGGTCATCCAGGCCGGGCCGGGTGTGATTTCCACACCGGGTGCACCCTGGTTGTTCAAGGCCTGCAGAAAGGGCCCGGCGCCGTTGAATTCATTGCCGGGGTTGTTGCTGGCATCGGCCCGCACGCCGTGGTTGGGGGTGCCACCCAGGATGGCATGCGAGACCTTGGTCGCACCGCCACCCGCGATGAAGCTGCGCACGGCGTTGCCCCCGCGCGAGTTGGCCATCAGCACCACCTGCCTGGCGCCGGTGGCGGCCAGCACCTTGTCCACCTCGGCGGCCAGCAACTGTCGCTGATCTGCCGTCGAAGAACGGCCGGGTTGCTCCCGCTCGTCGCTGTCACGCGCCAAGGGGTAGGGCATGTGCACGGCATGCAGGCGCTCACGCGGCCAGCCGTTGGATTCGAAGCGCCACAGCGTGGTCAGCCACAGCGCCGCCGTGTCCCCATTGCCATGCACGAAGACGATGGGTGGCAGCGGCTGACTCGCCGGCGGGGTGCCCGTGGCACAGGCGGTGACCAGGGTGGCGGCAGCCAGCATCAAGGCGCGGCGGGACAGGTCGACATCGGACATTTCATTCCTTGCGCTTGGGCATGTTCTGCGAAGCGGTTTCTGGCAGCTTCGCACGTTGAAAGATGAACACCACACCCAGGGCCGCCAGCACGACACCCAGCATGACAAGGGCCCAGCCCAGGGTCAGCGAATCGCGCATGACAAACAGACCCAGGCACAGCAACAGAAGGCCGCCGTAGATCAGGATCCAGGTCCACTTCTCCATGGACTTTGCATCCATGTTCAGAACCAGTCGTCGTGCATGTTGCGGCACACGGCTTCGCGGCGGCTCACCACACCCAGCCAGGCATCGATCTTCGGCAACTCATAGGCGAAGAAATAGCGCATGGCCGCGAGTTTGCCTTGTTGCAGGCTGCCCTGGCCACGCTGCGCGGCCAACGCCACGTCCAGCCACAGCCAGGCCAGCACCACATGGCCGAAGGCCTGCAGGTAGGGCGTGGCGTTGGCCAGGGCTTCTTCGGGCACGCCGGTGGACCAGGCGCCCTTGGTGGCGGCACCCAGGCGCTGCAGCGCCGCGGCCAGCTCATTCGCCAGTTCGGCCAGGCCCGGCACCTGCCCGGCGCTTTCGATCGTGCCACTCATCCGCGTGGCCAGCAGCTTCAGGCCCGCGCCGCCGTTCATCACCACCTTGCGGCCCAGCAGGTCCAGCGCCTGGATGCCGTGGGTGCCTTCGTGGATCATGTTCAGGCGGTTGTCGCGCCAATGCTGTTCGACCGGAAAGTCGCGTGTGTAGCCATAACCGCCGAGCACCTGGATGGCCAGCGAATTGGCTTCCAGGCACCATTCGCTGGGCCAGCTCTTGGCGATGGGGGTCAGCATCTCCAGCAGCGTGCCGGCCTCTTGCGCCGCGGCTGCGTCGCCGGTGTGTTGTTCGTCGACCAGGCGTGCGCAGTAGAGCTCCAGCGCCAGGCCACCTTCGACGTAGGACTTCTGCGCCAGCAGCATGCGCTGCACGTCGGCATGCCGGATCAGCGGCACCTGCGGCTGCGTGGCGTCTTTGCCGCTGCCGGTGATCGGCCTGCCCTGGGGCCGCTGCCGTGCGTAGTCCAGGCTGGTCTCGTAACCTGCGTAGCCCAGCATCACCGCACCCAGGCCGACACCGATGCGCGCCTCGTTCATCATGTGGAACATGCAGCGCAGGCCTTCGCCGGGCTGGCCCACCAGATAGCCGATGGCACCCGCTCCCCGGCCATCAAGGCCGCCGCCTGATTCATCGCGCACCGGGAACCTGCCTTCGCCGAAGTTCAGCAGCGTGTTGGTGGTGCCGCGGTAACCCAGCTTGTGGTTCAGACCGGCCAGCGCCACGTCGTTGCGTTCGCCGGTGAGTTCGGCCTTTTCATTCACCAGCTTCTTCGGCACGATGAAGAGCGAAATGCCGCGTGTGCCGGCCACCAGCTTGCCGTCGGACCCGGGGATCTTCGCCAGCACCAGGTGCACGATGTTCTCGGTGATCTCGTGTTCACCGCCGCTGATCCACATCTTGTTGCCACGCAAGCGGTAGCGCGGGCCCAGCGGGTCGACTTCGAAGCCCTCGCCGTCGGGCACGGCACGCGTGGCCACGTCGCTGAGCGAAGAACCGGCCTGCGGTTCGCTCAGGCACATGGTGCCGAACCAGCGGCCGGCAAACTCGTTCTTCGCAAACACCTCGCATTGCATCGGCGTGCCATGGGCCAGCAGCAGGCGTGCATTGCCGCTGGTGAGCATCGCGTAACCACCGATGGCGACACTGGCCTTGCTGAAGAAGGACTTGGCCGCCATCTCGATGACACAGGGCAGCTGCATCCCGCCCCATGCGTAGTCTTGCGCCGCGGCCAGCATGCCGGACTCGGCATAAGCGGCCATCGCTTCGTGCGTTGCCTTGGGCAGGTGCACCCGCTCGCCGTCGAAGCTGGGTTCCTGGGTGTCGATGAGCCGGTTGAAAGGCGCGAACTTTTCGCGCGCGATGCGTTCGCAGGTGTCCAGCACCGATGCGAAGGTCTCCGCCGAATGGTCGGCAAAACGCGGCCGCTGCAGCAGCGAAGACACACCCAGCCAGTCGTTCAAGAAGAAGTCGAGCGTGCTGCGCATGGTCAGGTCTTCAGTTCTTCTGCGGCTCAGTTTTTTGTGGGACGAGCGCCATCGTCGCGCTGGCCTTCATGACCAGGGTGCGCTGGCCGTCCGCTTCGGCAAACACCTCGGCTTCGGTGAAGCTGAGTGTGCGCCCGGCCTTGATGACCTTGGCTTCGCACACCAGCCGCTGACCCTTGCCCGGCCGCAACTGGCTGGTTTTCAGCTCGGCGGTGATGGCCCACAGACCCGCCGGTGCCTGCGTCTGTGCGGCCGCACCCATGCTGTGGTCGGCCATCGCGGCCATCACACCCGCGTGCACCTGACCGGTGTGCTGCTGATGGCGCAGCGCCAGCGGCAACACGGTGTTCACCGTGCCATGCCCCACGGCCACCGGCTCCACCCCCAGGTCCTGCATGAACGGCGCCTGCGCGAAAAACCCGCGCATCGTCTGCAGGTCGATCGTCACGTCGAAACGCTCACAGCACTTCGAAAACACCGGCTGCGCCCATGCCGCCGCCGATGCACATCGTGACCACCACGCGCTTGGCGCCACGCCGTTTGCCTTCGATCAGCGCATGGCCGGTCAGGCGCTGGCCGCTGACGCCATAGGGGTGGCCCACCGCGATGGCGCCGCCGTTGACATTGAGGCGGTCCATTGGAATGCCCAGCGTGTCGGCGCAGTACAGCACCTGCACGGCAAAGGCTTCGTTCAGTTCCCACAGGTCGATGTCGGCCACCGTCAGGCCCAGGCGTTTCAGCACCTTGGGCACGGCAAAGACCGGGCCGATGCCCATCTCGTCGGGTTCACAACCGGCGACGGCAAAACCCAGGAAACGGCCCAGAGGCTTCAGGCCCTTGCGCTCGGCCACGGTTTCGTTCATCACCACACAGGCGCCGGCGCCGTCGCTGAACTGGCTGGCGTTGCCGGCGCTGATCAGGCCGCCAGGCAAGGCCGAACGCAGGTTGCAGATGCCTTCATAGGTGGTGCCGGCGCGGATGCCTTCATCGTGGGCCACGCTCACTTCCTTGCTGCGCAGGCCCATCACGGCGTCGGCCACACCGGCGGTCACGGTGATGGGCGCGATCTCGTCCTTGAACAGGCCCGCTTCCAGCGCCGCGGTGGCCCGCTGCTGGCTGCCGGCGCCGTAGTGGTCCATGCGCTCGCGGCTGATGTTGTAGCGCTTGGCCACCTGCTCGGCGGTCTGCAGCATGTTCCAGTAGATCTCGGGTTTGTTCTTCTGCAACCAGGGGTCGGCCAGCATGTGTTTGTTGGCTTCCTGCTGCACGCAGCTGATGCTTTCGACACCGCCGCCGATGTAGATGTCGCCCTCGCCTGCGATGATGCGTTGCGCGGCCATCGCGATCGTCTGCAGGCCGCTGCTGCAGAAGCGGTTGACGGTGACACCGCTGGTGGTCACCGGCAGGCCGGCACGCAGCAGCGCCTGGCGCGCGATGTTGCTGCCGGTGGCGCCCTCGGGTGTGGCACAACCCATGATCACGTCGTCCACTTCGCCGCCTTCGATGCCGGCGCGCTGCACTGCGTGCTGGATGGCGTGGCCGCCCAAGGTGGCGCCGTGGGTCATGTTGAAAGCGCCCTTCCAGCTCTTGCAAAGCGGTGTGCGGGCGGTGGAGACGATGACGGCGTTGCTCATGGCGTGCGTCCTGAAGTGATGGTCACTGGGCTGCCTGCGACAGCAGGCGGTGATAGAAACGCACCATGTCGGCCAGTTGGTCGACGCTGATGCGTTCGTCGGTGCCGTGCACCCGCTGCAGGTCGGCCGACTTGAAGCGGATGGGCATGAAGCGGTAGCTCTGGTCGGCCACCGCCTGGAAGTGGCGGGCGTCGGAGGCGGCCAACATCAGGCCGGGTGCCACCAGGCTGTCGGGAAAGACTTCGCGGATGGTGCGTTCGACGACACGGTAGCTTTCGGCCTGCGGTGACGACACGCTGGACGGGTTGAAGCCCTCGCCCAGCGGTGCCACTTCGACGCGCTCGTCGGCCACCACGCCTTTGACGTAGGCGGTGACGGATTCGATGGTGTCGCCTGGCAGGATGCGGAAATTCACGATTGCCTCGGCGCGGCCGGGCAACACGTTTTCCTTGTTGCCGGCGTTCACCACCGTCAGCGCCGTGGTCGTGCGCATCATCGCGTTGGTGGCCGCGCCCTTGCCCAGCATGCCTTCCACCACCGGCCGCAGCAGCCACAGATTGGACATGGCCAGGCGCTGGCCGAAAGGCAGCTCGGGTGCCACCGCCGCAAACAGCTCGGCCGCTGCACCCTGGATGCCCCCGGGCAGCGGTTTGGCGTCCAAACGCGCCAATGCCGCGCTGAGCATGCCGATGGCGCTGTTGCCCGGGCCGGGTGGCATGGACGAATGGCCGGGCGGCGCCTGCGCCGTGAGCTTCAGCGACACCGAGCCCTTTTCCGCCAGGCCGATCAGCGCCAAAGGCTGGTCCACACCGGGCAGGATGCCTTCGGTGACGGCCAGGCCTTCGTCCAGCGCGAAGTCGAGCCGCACACCGCGTTGCTTGAACAGCGCCACGGCGGCCACGGCACCGCGCTGACCGCCGACTTCTTCGTCGTGGCCGAAGAAAAAGTGGACCGTGCGGCGTGGCTTGAAGCCGGCCTTCAGCAGCAGTTCCACCGCTTCGAGCTGCGTCACGAGGTTGCTCTTGTTGTCCAGCGTGCCGCGGCCCCAGACCATGCCGTCTTCCACCACACCGTCGAAGGGCGGCCGTGTCCACAGCTTCTCGGTGCCGGGTGCAATGGGCACGGTGTCCTGGTGCGCCAGCAGCGCGATGGGCTTGGCAGCGGCGTCGCTGCCGCGCCAGGTGTAGAGCAGGCTGTGTGCGCCCACCACTTCACGTTCCAGCGTGGTGTGCACCAGCGGGTAGCGGCTGCGCAGGTGAGCGTGCAGCTTGTCGAACTCCAGCGCCGTGCCGGCCGGGTCGAGCAAACCACTGACGGTCCGGGCGCGCACTGCCGCCGCCATCGATTCGGCCACCGCCAACTTGTCCACCGCCAGCGGCTGCAGCGCCGGCACCACCACCTGGCGCGAACCCTGGCGCAGCGTGTTGGCCACCAGCACGGCGGCCAACAGCAGCAGCAAGGCCAGCAGGGCCAGGAGCAGGCGCTTGATCATGAAAACAGCCGGTGCGGTGCCTGCGTCAAGTGAAGGTCTTGCCCTCGGCGGCGAGCTTGGCCAGCAAGGGCGCCGGCTGCCAGAAACTGGCGTCGTCGTGCGGATTGGCGGCGAACTTCTTCATCGTCTGCACGACGTTGAAGAGGCCTTGCTGGTCGGCGTAACACATCGGTCCACCCCGGTGCAGCGGGAAGCCGTAACCGGTGAGGTAGACCATGTCGATGTCGCTGGCCTTGCTGGCTATGCCCTCTTCCAGGATCTTGGCCGCTTCGTTGACCAGCGAATAGACGAGCCGGTGCACGATCTCTTCGTCGCTGATCTTGCGCGGCTTGATGCCCAGGCTGGCGCTGTGCTTGGCGATCATCTCTTCCACCAGCTTCGACGGGATGGCATCGCGTTTGCCGGCCTGGTAGTCGTACCAGCCCGCACCGGTCTTCTGGCCGTAGCGGCCCAGTTCACACAGCAGGTCGGCCGTCTTGCTGTAGCGCATGTGCGGCTTTTCCTGGTAGCGCCGCTTGCGGATGGCCCAGCCGATGTCGTTGCCCGCCAGGTCGCCCATGCGGAAGGGGCCCATCGCAAAACCGAACTTCTCGACCGCCTTGTCCACCTGCACCGGCGTGCAGCCTTCTTCCAGCAGGAAACCGGCCTGGCGGCTGTACTGCTCGATCATGCGGTTGCCGATGAAGCCGTCGCACACGCCCGACACCACGCTGGTCTTGCGGATCTTCTTGCCCAGCGCCATCACGGTGGCCAGCACGTCCTTGGCGGTTTTTTCGCCGCGCACCACCTCCAGCAGCTTCATCACGTTGGCCGGGCTGAAGAAGTGGGTGCCGATCACGTCCTGCGGGCGCTTGGTGAAAGAAGCGATCTGGTTCACGTCCAGCGTGCTGGTGTTGCTGGCCAGGATGGCACCGGGCTTCATCACCTCGTCCAGCGTCTTGAAGACCTTTTCCTTGACGCCCATTTCTTCGAACACGGCTTCGATGACCAGGTCGGCATCGGCGATGTCGCTGTAGTTCAGCGTGGTGCTCAGCAGCGCCATGCGCGCGTCCAGCTTGTCCTGCTTGAGCTTGCCTTTTTTCAGCTGCGACTCGTAGTTCTTGCGGATCGTGGCCACCCCACGGTCCAGCGCTTCCTGCTTCATCTCGAGCATCGTCACCGGCAGGCCGGCGTTCAGGAAATTCATGCTGATGCCACCGCCCATGGTGCCGGCGCCGATGACGGCCACCTTGGCAATCTTGCGCTGCGGGGTGTCCTCGGGCACGTCGGGGATCTTGCTGGCCGCACGTTCACCGAAGAAGGCGTGGCGCAGCGCCTTGCACTCGGGTGTCATCATCAGCGCGATGAAGATCTCGCGTTCGGTGACCATGCCGTCGTCGAACTTCTGCTTCACCGACGCTTCCACCGCGTCCACGCACTTGGCCGGCGCCGGGAAGTTCTTGGCCATGCCCTTGACCATGTTGCGCGCAAAGGCGAAGTAGGCGTCGGCGTTGTCGTGTTGCACCTTCATGTCGCGAACCCGCGGCAAGGGCGTGCCGTGCGACTGGTGCTCGGCGGCCTTCACGGCGGCAAAGGCGCAGGCCGCGCCCAGAAGGTCTTCGGGCACGATCTGGTCGAAGAGCTTCTGGCCCGGCAGCGAAGCCAGCAGTTCGCTCTTCACCGGGTCGCCGCTGACGATGATGTTCAGCGCGGTTTCAACACCCAGCACACGCGGCAGCCGCTGGGTGCCGCCGGCACCCGGAATGAGGCCGATCTTCACCTCGGGCAGCGCCACGTCCACACCCGGCGCGGCCAGGCGGTAGTGGCAGCCCAGGCTGAGTTCCAACCCACCGCCCATGCACACGCCATTGATCGCGGCCACCACCGGCTTGGGGCAGTTTTCCAGCAGCTTGATCAGGCTCAGCAGATTGGGCTCGGCAATCGCCTTGGGCGAGCCGAATTCCTTGATGTCGGCACCGCCTGAAAAAGCCCGGCCGGCACCGGTGACGACGATGGCCGCAATGGCCACATCGGCCACGGCGCGGTCCACGCCCTGTGCCAACTGCACGCGGGTGTCATAACCCAGGCCGTTGACCGGTGGGTTGTCGAGGGTGAGCACGGCCACATTGCCGCGAACTTCGTACTGGGCGCCCATGCTGGCTCCTTCCGGCTGAAATAGAACGGTCGTTCGATTCTAGGACTGACAAGCGACAAGCCCATGTCGCAGCAGCGACAAAGGTCAAGCGCGTGGCAAGAAGCAATGGGTGCGATCAAGGCCTTGCGTGGATCCGGCTCCGCCGGTCCACTGCAAGAGCCCCCCTGGGGGGTGGCGAAGGCGCGCAGCGACAAGCCTGGGGGCCCGTTTACACTTCCAACCACTCCTTGCGGATGTAGGCGTTGGCACGCAGGTCGGCCGGCGTGCCGTCGAAGACGATCTGGCCATGGCCCATCACCAGGCAGCGGTCGGCCACCTCCAGCGCAATCGTCAGCTTCTGTTCGACCAGCAGCACGCTGATGCTGCGGCGCTTCAGCTCGCGCAGGTACTCGGCCACCTGCTCGACGATCTTCGGCGCCAGGCCCTCGGTGGGCTCGTCGATCATGATCAGTTCGGGGTCGCCCATCAGCGTGCGGCACAGCGTCAGCATCTGCTGTTCTCGGTGTGCTGGCGTTCCTTCAAACGCGGGAACATCTTGTACATGTCGTCGAACTGCCACCGGGGGTTCTTCGCACCGCTCTTCTGCCCCAGTTGCAGGTTCTGGTGCACCGTCAGCGTGGGAAAGATGTCGCGGTTCTCGGGCACATAACCCAACCCGGCGTGGGCAATCTCGAAGGCCTTGCTGCCCAGGATCTCGCGGTCCTTCAGCTTGATGCTGCCGGTGCAGTCCACCAGGCCCATGATGGCTTTCACCGTGGTGCTGCGGCCTGAACCGTTGCGGCCCAGCAGGGCCACGATCTCGCCGCTGCGCACATCGAAGTTCACGCCGTGCAGGACGTGGCTCTTGCCGTAGTAGGCGTGAACGTTGTGGAGCGTCAGCATGGTCAGTGTCCTGTCGCCTGGGCGTCGGCCAGCACCGAACCCAGGTAGGCTTCCTGCACACGCGGGTTGGCACGCACGGCCTCGGGCACGTCGTAGGCGATGACTTCGCCGTACACCAGCACGGCAATCTTGTCGGCCAGGCCGAAGACCACGCCCATGTCGTGTTCCACCGTCAGCAAGGTCTTGCCCACGGTCACTTCGCGGATCAGGTTGACGAAACGCGCGGTTTCGCTCTTGCTCATGCCGGCCGTCGGCTCGTCGAGCAGGATGACCCCGGCACCACCGGCGATGGTGATGCCGATTTCCAACGCGCGCTGCTCGGCGTAGGTCAGGTTCATCGCCAGCACGTCACGCCGCTTGTGCAGCTTGATCATGTCCATCACCTCTTCAGCGCGGTCGTTGGCGTCGTGTGCATCGGCCAGGAAGCGCCAGAAGGAATACTTGTAGCCCAGGCTCCACAGCACCGCGCAGCGCAGGTTCTCGAACACCGACAGGCGCGTGAACAGGTTGCTCACCTGGAAGCTGCGCGCCAGGCCGCGGCGCGTGATCTCGAAAGGCTTCAAGCCGTCGATCTTCTGCCCGTGCAGCAGGATGTCGCCGCTGGTGCTGCCGAAGCGGCCGCTCATCAGGTTGAATAGGGTGCTCTTGCCGGCGCCGTTGGGGCCGATGATGGCCACACGCTCACCCGGCCGCACCGCCAGGCTGGCGCCGCGGATGATTTCGGTCTTGCCGAAGCTCTTGCGCACGTCGCGCAGTTCGACGGCAAACTCTGCTGCAGGCTGGTTCACCGGGCGGTCCTCATGTTGCCGCTTTCACGTTGTGGCTCTCATACGGCTGCTTCATATCGCAGCCTCGCGCCGCTTGATTTCACGCTCGATCTCTTCCTGCGTCTGTCCCCACTGCTGCGCAAACTGCCGACGAGACAGTTCGAACAGTGCGATGCCCACCAAGAGCACAAACCCGGCGCCGAACCAGCTGTCGAAGCCCTGGGCGTTGAGCGTGGCGCCCATGTACTTCAGTTCGGGCCCCATGGCTTCGATCAGGCGCAGGTGGTAGACCATTTCGAGCATCGCACCAGCACCGATCAGGATGGTGGCCGCGGTGCCGGCCAGGGCCAGGTACGACGCCAGCAAGGGTCGAAGCTTGCCGAAGGCGGCCACCCGCAGGTTCATCATGATCAGGCTGCTGATGCCACCCGGCGCGTACATGACCATGAACACGAACACCAAGCCCAGGTACAGCAGCCAGGCCTGCGTGAGTTCGGACAAGAGCACCAGCGCCACCACCATGAGGATCGCGCCGATGATGGGCCCGATGAAGAACATCGCACCGCCCAGGAACACAAACAGCAGGTAGGCACCCGAGCGCCCTGCACCCACCACCTCGGCGGTGACGAGTTCGAAGTTCACCGCTGCCAACCCGCCAGCGATGCCCGAGAAAAAGCCCGACACCATGAAGGCGATGTAACGCACCCGCTGCGTGCTGTAGCCAACGAATTCCACCCGCTCGGGGTTGTCGCGCACGGCGTTCAACATGCGGCCCAGCGGCGTGCGGGTCAGCGCAAACATCAGTGCCGTGCAGATGAAGCAGTAGATGGCGATCAGGTAATAGACCTGGATCTGTGGGCCGAAGGTGATGCCGAAAAACGGCTCACCCACCACACGGTTGCCCGAGATGCCACCTTCACCGCCGAAAAACTCGGGAATCATCAGCGACATCGACCACACCAGTTCGCCGATGCCCAGCGTGATCATCGCAAACGGGGTGCCGGCCTTCTTGGTGGTCACATAGCCCAACAGCGCGGCAAAAAACAGGCCGCCCAACGCGCCCGCGAGCGGCACCATGCTGACCGGCAGCCACAGCGAGCCCTTGGCCACCATGTTCAGCGTGTGGATGGCCAGGAAGCTGCCCAGGCCGGTGTAGACCGCGTGGCCGAAGCTGAGCATGCCGCCCTGGCCCAGCAGGATGTTGTAGGCCAGGCAGGCAATGATGGCGATGCCCATCTGCGACAACATGGTCAGCGCAAAGCCGCTGGTCCAGATCATCGGTGCCACCACCAGCACGGCGGCGAACAGTCCCCACAGCACCCAGCGGCCGACGTTCCAGGGCTTGAAGCGGTATTGCGCCCTGCCCTCGTGTTTGCGTCCCATGCTTGCCATTGCCAAGTCAGCCTTCGCGTGTGCCCAAGAGGCCCTTGGGCCGGAAGATCAGGATCAACACCAGCAGCAGGTAAGGCAGGATGGGTGCCGCCTGGGCCAGCGTGATCTTCAGGATCGGGTAGGCGAAGTTCGCCTCGGTGACCGCCCAGCCCACCGCGCGTGCGGCGTCGGCCAGCGACTTGTCCACCGTCAGCGGCAGCGTCTGCAGCAGGCCGATCAGGATGGACGCCACGAAGGCCCCTGCCAGCGAGCCCATGCCGCCCACCACCACCACCACGAAGATGATGCTGCCCACGATGGTGGCCATGGAAGGTTCGGTGACGAAGGTGACACCGCCGATCACACCCGCCAGCCCGGCCAGACCGCAGCCGCTGCCGAACACCAGCATGAACACCCGCGGCACGTTGTGGCCCAGGGCCTCCACCGCTTCCGGGTGGGTCAGCGCGGCCTGGATGACCAGACCGATGCGGGTGCGTGTGAGCAGCAGCCACAGCGCCAGCAGCATCACCAGGGCCACCACCATCATGAAGAAGCGTGTGGCGGGGAACGTGGAGCAATGCGACTGCAGGCCGGCACTTTCTGCCGCACACAGCGCGGCGGGCGCTGCGCCCCACACCAGGCTCAGGCCATCCGCGGGTGACTGCACCACCGTGAAGGCCGCGCCCTGCAGCAGTGCGGGTGGCACGAAGGGCATCGACGACACGCCCCACACCAGCTTGACCAGTTCAAGAATGACAAACGACAGGCCGAAGGTGATCAGCAGTTCCGGCACGTGGCCGAACTTGTGCACCCGCCGCAGCGCCGTGCGCTCGAACACCGCCCCCAGGCCGCCCACCAGCAGCGGCGCCAGAAAAAGCGCCGGCCAGAAGCCCATCACCTGCGTCAGCGAATACGCGATGTAGGCCCCCACCATGTAGAAGCTGGCGTGCGCGAAGTTCAGCACGCCCATCATGCTGAAGATCAGCGTCAGGCCTGAGCTCAGCATGAACAGCAGCAGCCCCGCGCTGACGCCGTTCAGGACATTGATGAGTAGCTGGTCCAAAGGTGTTTCACCCGTAATCGAGCGCTCGAAAAAAGGGCCCTGCGGAGAAGCCTCCCCAGGGCCTGGCCATGCCGGCGGGTGTCAGAGGCCCGAGGGGCGCTTCATCTGGCACGACGTGGGCGTGCTGGCCACGTACGGCTCGTAGGTCTTGATGGTGCGGAAGTTGTAGCCGGTGTTTTCGACGCTGTAGTCGTAGGGCTTCGCGCCGGCCTTCTGCCACTGCGAGATGAACACGGTCTGCTGCAGCTGGTGGTCGGTCTTGCGCATGGTGACGGTGCTGCCGAAGCTGGGCACTTCCAGGCCACCCATGGCCGCCGCCACCTTGATCGGCTCGGTGCTCTTGGCCTTGACGATGGCTGCGGTGAGCAGGTTGTAGGCGTTGTAGATCTGGGCGGTGTAGAAGTCGTCGTTGAACTTGGCCTTGTACTCGTCCATCAGCTTGCGGGCGGCCGGGTTTTCATAGGGCATGACGCCGACCACGTAAACCCGCCCGGCCGAGCTCGCACCCAGTGCGGTGGGCGTGCCGCTGACGGGCGCGTAGTAGGTGTAGAACTTCGCCGTCAGGCCGGCGTCGTTGGCGGCCTTCACCAGCAGCGTCAGGTCGGACGACCAATTGCCGGTGACCACTGTGTCGGCGCCACTGGCCTTGATCTTGGCGATGTAGGGCGCGAAGTCACGTGTCTGCGCCAGCGGCGTCAGGTCTTCACCGACGATCTGCACGTCTGGCCGCTTGCGCGCCAGGTTTTCCTTGGCGTACTTCACCACCTGGTGGCCGTGGGCGTAGTTCTGGTTGATCAGGTAGACCTTCTTGACGTCCTTGTCGTCTTTCATGAAGGTGGTCAGCGCTTCCATCTTCATCGACGTGTCGGCGTCCAGGCGGAAGTGCCAGAAGCTGCACTTTTCGTTGGTCAGCGACGGGTCGACCGCGGCGTAGTTCAGGAACAGCACTTCCTTGCCGGGGTTGCGCTCGTTGTAGCGGTTCAGGAAGTCGATGATGGCGGTGGCCGGGCCGGTGCCGGTGCCCTGTGCCACGTAGCGGATGCCGCGGTCGATGGCCGCCTGCAGAGCGTTGACGGTTTCCTGCGGGCTGAGCTTGTTGTCGAAAGAGACGATCTCGTATTTCACGCCGGCGGCGTTGTTCTTGCTGAACTGCTCGGCCAGGAACTGGAAGCCGCGCAGCTGGTTCTGGCCGGTGGCGGCCGTCAGGCCGGTGAGCGCGTCGATCCAGGCGATGCGGACCGTTTCGCCCTTCTGGGCGAAGGCAGCGGTGCTGCCGAGAACCAGGGCACTGCCCAGGGCCATGCTGAGTACGCTGCGGCGGAAGTTCATCGTTGTCTCCAGGGTTGTCGATCTAACCCGTAGAAGGTAGCTGAACTGAATGAGCTCACACCTCAGGGACTACCCCGAAGGTCTGTCGCAACCGTGACAGCGACAGCGCCGGCCCGATGACCCTGGCGGGTGTCGGCCGAGCAGGAGGAAGGACAATCAGCGCAGGAATACCCTGGGCCAAGACGGCTCAACGACCGATTCAACGCTCGAAGCAAGCCGTCGTCCGCGGCGCCTGCCCAGCTTCACATCACACCCATGAACGCGACGAACAAACCTCACGAGCACGACGACCCGCGCTACCCGGTCAAGAAGACCGACGACGAATGGCGGTCACAGCTCGACCGCATGCAGTACGAGGTGGCGCGCCATGCCGCCACCGAACGGGCCTTCAGCGGCAAGTACTGGGACCACTTCGACAACGGCCAGTACCGCTGCGTGGGCTGCGGCACGCCGCTGTTCGAGTCGGGCACCAAGTTCGACGCCGGCTGCGGCTGGCCCAGCTACTGGCAGCCGATCAACAGCGAAGTCGTCGAGCGGGTGGTGGACAGCAGCCACGGCATGGTGCGGGTCGAAGTGCGCTGCAACAACTGCGGCAGCCACCTGGGCCATGTCTTCGAGGACGGCCCCGAACCCACCGGCGAGCGCTTCTGCATCAACAGCGCAGCCATCGACTTCAAGCCCGACCCGGCTTAAAGCACCGCCCATGAACGCCCACGAAATCGAGGACAAGCTGCGCCAGGCCCTGGCACCCGTCCAGCTGCAGGTGGACGACGACAGCCACCTGCACGCCGGCCACGCCGGTGCGCGCGAAGGCCGGCACTTCACGGTGCACATCAGCAGCACGCGCTTTGCCGGCCTGAGCCGGGTGGCCAGACACCGCCTTGTGTATGATTCTTTGGGTCCTCTGGGTGCCCAGGGCGTGCATGCGCTGGCCATCGTGGCCCGCGTGCCGGACGAAGCCTGAACTTCCCGTCACCGCCCTGCTCCACTGCCTTGTCAGCCGGCCCCTGGGCGGCGACGTTGAGCCCCAAGTCGGCAGCCCGTTCCGGGCCCGCCATCTGCCCTTTGAAAGCCCCTGCCCCATGAAACAGAAGTCTCTCGCCTTGCGCGTGTCGAACACCACCCTGGCCGTCACCCTGGCCCTGAGCGGGGGCGTCTTGCTGGTGCCCCTGGCCGCGCAAGCGCAGAACATCGCCATCGTCAACGGCAAGGCGGTGCCCAAGTCGCGGGTCGACACGCTGGTGTCGCAGGCCCAGCGCGGTGGCCAGCAGGTCACACCCGAAATGCAGCAGCAGGCCCGCGACCAGGTCGTGCTGCGCGAAATCTTTGCGCAGGAAGCCGAAAAGCGCGGCATCGCGGCTTCGGCCGATTTCCGCGTGCAGATGGAACTGGCCCGCCAGAGCATCCTGATCCGCGAGTTGTTCGAGAACCATCGCAAGAAGAACCCCGTCACCGACGAGTCGGCCAAGATCGAATACGACAAGTTCAAGGCCCAGGCGGTGGGCACCGAGTACCGCGCGCGTCACATCCTGGTGGAAAAGGAAGACGAAGCCAAGGGCCTGATCGCGCAGATCAAGGGCGGGGCCAAGTTCGAAGACCTGGCCAAGCAGCACAGCAAGGACCCGGGGTCCGGCGCCAACGGCGGCGACCTGGACTTCGCCAAGTCCGACAGCTACGTGCCGGAGTTTGGCAAGGCCATGTCGGAACTGAAAAAGGGCGAGATGACACCGGTGCCGGTGAAGACCCAGTTCGGCTACCACATCATCCGTCTGGACGACACACGTGAAGCCTCGTTTCCGGCTTTCGACGACGTCAAGGACCAGATCAAGCAGCGCCTGGAACAGGTGCTGATGCAGCAGTACCAGGAAGACCTGCGGGCGAAGGCCAAGACCGACTACAAGTTTGGTGCCCCCTAGCTCGCTGCGCTCGCGACCCCCCGAGGGGGCGCGTGTTTTGGCCCGGGGGACCCGGGCTTCACACGGGCTTGATCTGGCTGGGCGCAGAGGCTTCTGCGCCCAGCGTCTTTGGGGCCCTGGAATGCCCTAGGGCATCAGCACCGTCGAGCCTGTCGTCTTGCGGGCTTCCAGGTCGCGGTGCGCCTGGGCGGCATCGGCCAGGGCGTAGCGCTGGTCGATGCGGATCTTCACGGCGCCGCTGCCCACCACCTCGAACAGGTCGTCGGCCATCGCCTGCGTGGCCTCGCGGGTGCTGATGTGCGTGAACAGGGTCTGGCGGGTGACGTAGAGCGAACCCTTGGGGCCCAGCATGCCGGGTGCAAACGGCGGCACCGGGCCCGAGGCGTTGCCGAAGCTGGCCATCAGGCCAAAGGGCTGCAGGCAGTTCAGGCTGCCGTCCCAGGTGTCCTTGCCCACCGAGTCGTAGACCACCTTCACGCCGCGGCCACCGGTGATGTCCTTGACCCGCGCCACGAAGTCCTCCGTGGTGTAGTCGATCACGTGCGCGGCACCGTGCTCCAGCGCCAGCGCACACTTGGCTGCGCCCCCGGCCGTGCCGATGAGTTGCAGACCCAGCGCCTTGGCCCACTGGCAGGCGATCAGGCCCACCCCACCCGCGGCGGCGTGGAACAGCACGTGGTCACCCGGCTGCAGGCCCTGAACCGGCAGTGTCTTCTTCAGCAGGTACTGCGCGGTCAGGCCTTTCAGCATCATGCCGGCGGCGGTGTCGAAGTCGATCGCGTCGGGCAGCCGCACCACGGTCTTGGCCGGCATCACCCGCACTTCGCTGTAGCTGCCCGGTGGATTGCTGGCGTAGGCCGCGCGGTCACCCACCACCAGGTGCATCACACCCTCACCCACCGCTTCGATGATGCCGGCGCCTTCCATGCCCAGGGTCAGCGGCAAGGGGTTGGGGTAGAGGCCGGTGCGCTGGTAGACGTCGATGAAGTTCAGGCCGCAGGCCTGGTGACGGATGCGCACTTCACCCGGACCGGGTTGCCCCACCTCGAGCTCCACCATCTGCAGTTGTTCGGGGCCGCCAAAGGCGGTGATCTGGATGGCACGTGGCATGTCGGGCTCCTCGGGGTTTTTTTGCAGGTCCCGAGGGTAAGGCAAGCGGCCACAGCGTGCAGGGCGGGGGCATCGGCCGTGGCACCATCGGGCATCCCATGAAACGACTCCTGCAAGCCCCCAACCTCGCCCTGGCCACGCTGTGGGCCGACATGCTGGCGGGGGTGGGCATCGAAGCCACCGTGCAGCGTGTGTATGCGGGCGGCATCGTGGGCGAACTGCCACCCGACCAGGGCCTGCCCGAGGTCTGGGTGCAGGACGACGGTCAGGTCGGTCGCGCCCGGCAGTTGCTCGACGAGTGGCAGCACGCGCCGCACCGCCACTGGGCCTGCCGCGGCTGCGGTGAGATCGTCGACGGGCCTTTCGAACAATGCTGGAACTGCGGCCTCGACCGGCTGGAAGCTTCACCCGCATGACGCTGACCCCGCGCCTGGCCCTGTTGATGACGCTGCCGCCGCTGCTGTGGGCCGGCAACGCCGTGGTCGGGCGCTGGGTGGCCGGTGGCCTGGCGGCCGGACAGCCCGGTGCTGCGCTGGTGCCGCCGCTGACGCTGAACCTGCTGCGCTGGGTGCTGACGGCGCTGATCCTTCTGCCCTTTGCCTTGCGCGCGCTGGTGCCCTTTTCGCGCATCAAAGCACGTTGGCCCTATCTGCTGGCGGTGGGCGTGCTGGGCGTGGGCGCCTTCAACTCGCTGCAGTACATGGCGCTGGTCAGTTCATCCGCGCTCAACGTCACGCTGGTGGGCGCCAGCATGCCGGTGTGGATGCTGGCCGTGGGCGCGCTGTTCTACGGTGAACACCCGACCAAGCGGCAACTGCTGGGTGCGGCCTTTGGCCTGGCGGGTGTGTGTGTGGTCATCGGTCGCGGCTCGCTGCAGACCCTGCTGCAAGTGCAGTTCGTGCCGGGCGACTTCTTCGTGCTGCTGGCCGTGCTGGGCTGGGCCTTCTACAGCTGGCTGCTGGCACGGCCGCCGGCACACATGCAAGGCAGCGCGCGGCCCGACTGGGACTGGTCGGGTTTCCTGCTCGTGCAGACCCTCTTCGGCTTGCTGGCCGCCAGTGCCTTCACCGCGGGTGAACAGGCGCTCGGCGCACCGCCCGTGCAATGGAGCTGGGGCGTCCTGGCGGCCCTGTTCTACGTGGCTTTGGGTGCGTCGATCGTCGCCTACCGCTGTTATGGCCTGGGTGTGGCGCAGGGCGGCCCGGCGCTGGCCGGTTTCTTCAACAACCTGACGCCGCTGTTTGCGGCGGTGCTGTCGGCGCTGCTGCTGGGCGAAGCACCTCGGCTGTACCACGCGCTGGCCTTTTTGCTCATCGTGGCCGGCATCGCGGTCAGCGTGGCGCGGCGACCGGTTCAAAAAGTGCCGGGGTAGGCGCCGCCGTCCATCAGCAGGTTCTGGCCGGTGACGTAACCGGCGTGCACACTGCACAGGAAGGCGCAGTAGGCGCCGAACTCGTCGGCGCCGCCGAAGCGGCGTGACGGGTTGAGCGCCCGTCGTTCGTCCAGCAGCACCTCCATCGGCTTGCCGGTCTTGGCCGCCGCGCCGGCCATCGTGCCGCGCAGGCGGTCGGTGTCGAAGGGCCCGGGCAGCAGGTTGTTCAGCGTGACGTTGCGCCCGGCCAGCTGCGGCTGCCTCGCCAGGCCGGCCACGAAGCCTGTCAGGCCCGAGCGGGCACCGTTGCTCAGGCCCAGGATGTCGATCGGCGCCTTCACGGCCGCCGAGGTGATGTTGACGACCCGCCCGAAACCCCGGGCGGCCATGCCGTCCACGGTGGCCTTGATCAGTTCGATGGGCGTCAGCATGTTGGCGTCCAGCGCTGTGATCCAGGTTTCGCGGTCCCAGTTGCGGAAGTCGCCCGGCGGCGGGCCGCCCGCGTTGTTGACCAGGATGTCGACCTGCGCGCCCGCCGGCAAAGCAGCCAGCGCGGCTGCACGGCCCGCGGCGGTGGTGATGTCACCGGCCACCGCCAGCACCTGCACACCAGGCGCCAGCGCCCGCAGCTCGGCCACGGTGGCCTGCAGCGCATCTTCGCCCCGCGCCGTGATGACCACGTTCACGCCTTCCTGCACCAGCGCCTTCGCGCAGCCCTTGCCCAGCCCCTTGCTGGCGGCGCACACCAGCGCCCACTTGCCTTCGATGCCCAGGTCCATGTGTCTGTCGCTCCTGCGATGTTGTTGTCGAAGGTCTGGCGGCTTCAGTGCCGACGCCAGATGAAAAGGATGCGGCCTGGCTGCAGCGACGCGGGCTTGATGCGCAGGCCGGTCACCAGGCACTTGATCATGTGCTCGCAGCTTTCGTCGCTGAACTTCGACTCTTGCGTGGTGGGCCTGATCCACGAACCGGCCACGCGGCGGTTCACGACATAACCCTTGCCGGGTTTCCAGCGCAGCCAGAAGTTGTTGCTCTTGCGGGCATTCTTGTCGGGCCACAGGTAGCGGATGCCGTCTTCGGTGAAACCCAGGCAGGCGCCGTTGTCGGCCACCAGGGCCACCGGGAACAGCGGCGTCAGACCCACGAAGTCGCCGACCTTGTTGACGTCGCGCCGCAGGCGCAGTTCGGCCGGCAGCGCCTGGTTGCTGGCTTCCAGCCTGGCCCACAGGTCGGCAATGCGCGAAGCCGCCGTCTGAGGGCCGCTGTCGGGCTCGGACTCGCCCTGGGTGCTGGCGCCGGTCGCGCTTTCGCGGGCGAGGGTCGCGCTTCTTTTCTTGAGTTCTTTTTCGACCCAGGACATGGTGTGGCTGGTGGTGCGAGGGCGGTGACCGGCATTCTCAGGGATGACCCTGGCGCCAGTTCATGCAGAACTTCATGCTGCGGGCCTGCCCGCATCCACTGTGCTGGCACGGGCCAGCAGCCAGACCCCGACCAGCACCAACAAGGTGCCGGCGCCCACCCAGGCGTTGAAGGGCTCGCCCAGCAGCCACACGCCCATCAGGATGGTGGACAGCGGGCCGATCATGCCGGTCTGCGCCGTCAGCGTGGCACCCACCCTCTCGATGGCCATCATCACCATGATCACCGGCGCAAAGGTGCACAGCGTGGCGTTCAGCACCGACAGCCACACCACCTGCGGCGCCACCACGGCCGCTTCCAGCGGCCGCAGCAGCACGAACTGCAGGATGCACAGGACGCAGGCCACCGAGGTGGCCCAACCGGTGAGGCGCAGCGCGCCCAGGCGCTGCACCTCGGCACCGCTGTAGACGAGGTAGATCGCATACGACACCGCGCTGCCAAACACCAGGCCGGCGCCCAGCAGCGTGTCGGCGCCCGACAAACGCACCTCGTGCCCGAACACCAGCAGCACACCCACGTAGCTGACAGCCAGCGCCAGCAACTGCGCACGCCGCACGCGCCGCTTGAACAGCAAGGCGCCCAGGAACAGCACAAGCGTCGGGTTCAGGTAGAGGATCAGTCGCTCCAGGCTGGCGGTGATGTACTGCAGGCCTGCGAAGTCCAGGAAGCTGGCCAGGTAATAACCGCTGAAGCCCAGCCCGCCGATCACGCCCAGGTCGCGCCGGGTCAGCGAAGGCTTGCCGCGCCCCGCCCACCAGGCCAGGGCCACGAAGAGCGGCAGCGCAAACAGCATGCGGTACATGATCAGCGTCACCGCATCCACACCGTGCCGGTAGGCCAGCTTGACGATGATGGCCTTGCCACTGAAGGCGATCGAACCGGCAGCGGCCAGCAACAGGCCGCTGCGCAGTGCGCGCAACTCAAGCTTTGGCACCACCGCTCCCGATCAAGGCCTTGCGCGGAACCGGCTTAGCCGGGCCGCAGCAAGAGCCCCCTCGGGGGGTGGCGACCGAAGGGAGCCTGGGGGCATCAGTACCCTGCTGCCTGACCGTCGCGTCGGGGGTCGCTGGCGGCAGCGTAGCCCGTGACGGCGGGGTCACCATGCCCTTCGTCCAGGCGCCAGATGAACTGGCCGGCGCCGTAGTCCTGGTAGCTGTCGGTGAAGGGGGCGATGCGGTGGCCCATGTCGGCCAGGGTCTGGGCCGCGGCGGGGTTGAAGCCCGGTTCCAGGTTGACCATGCCACCGAAAAAGCGCCAGCGCGGTGCGTCGCAAGCGGCCTGCGGCTGCTGCTTGTAATCGAGCATGCGCACGACGGTCTGCATGTGGGCCTGGGGCTGCATGTCGCCACCCATGATGCCGAAGCTCATCACCGGGCGGCCCTGCTGCGTCAGGAAGGCCGGAATGATGGTGTGGAAGGGCCGCTTGCCCGGGGCCACCAGGTTTTCGCGGCTGCGGTCGAGCGTGAAACCATGGCCGCGGTTCTGCAGGCTGACCCCGGTGCCCGGCACCACCACACCCGAGCCGAAGCCCATGTAGTTGCTCTGGATGAAGCTCACCATCATGCCGCTTTCATCGGCCGTGCTCAGGTAGATGGTGCCGCCCTTCGGCCCGTGGCCGGCGCCGAAATCCTGCGCGCGGCCGGTGTCGATCAGCTTGGCGCGGCCGGCCAGGTAGGCCGGGTCGAGCATCTGCGCGGAGGTCAGCGTCATCGCACGTGAGTCAGCCACATGGCGGTAGACGTCGGCAAAGGCCAGTTTCATGGCTTCGATCTGCAGGTGCTGGCTGGCGGCGCTGTCCACGGGCAGCGAAGCCATGTCGAAGTGCTTCAGGATGCCCAGCGCGATGAGCGCGGCGATGCCCTGGCCGTTGGGCGGAATCTCGTGCAGCGTGTAGCCACGGTAGTCCTGCGACACCAGCTTCACCCATTCCGGCTGGTAGCCGGCCATGTCGGCTGCCGTCAGTGAGCCGCCGTTGGCGCGGGCATGGGCTTCCAGCGCCGCGGCCACTTCGCCACGGTAGAAGGACTCGCCCTTGGTCTGTGCAATCAGCCGCAACGTGCGGGCCGCATCGGGGAATCGGAACAGTTCGCCCACATTCGGAGCGCGGCCCTTGGGCAGAAAGGCCTGCGCAAAGCCGGGCTGCGTGGTGATCTCGGGCAGCGCAGCCGCACTGGCCCACTTCTGCTGCACGATCACCGGCACCGCGTAACCGCGCTCGGCGGTTTCGATGGCCGGCGCCATCAGGTCGGCAAAGGGCAGCTTGCCAAAGCGCTGCGACAAGGCAGCCCAGGCCGACACCGCACCCGGCACCGTGACCGAGTCCCAGCCCCGCTTGGGCGGGGTCTGCTCGGCCTTGCCGTACTTGCCTTCGAAGTACTCGGGCGTCCAGGCCTGGGGCGAACAGCCGCTGGCGTTCAGGCCATGCAGTTCCTTGCCATCCCACAGGATGCAGAAGGCATCCGAGCCCAGGCCGTTGCTGCAGGGCTCGACGATGGTCATGACGGCCGCCGTGGCAATGGCCGCGTCCACCGCGTTGCCGCCGGCCTGCAGCATGCGCAAGCCGGCCTGGGCCGCCAGCGGGTGCGAAGTGGACACGACGTTGCGTGCAAAAACCGGTGAACGTTGGCTGGCGTAACCGGTTGTCCAGTCGAAGTTGTGGGTGCTGCTCATGCGACGGGCTCTTTCAGTGGACAGAAGAAGGGTGAGAAAACAGGTCTGCGCCAGATTGTGCGCGGTCCACCTCGACCGCTTCGGCCCAATGTGGCCTGCAGCGGACTACAGCGGGGGGCCGGTGGGCACCGCGTTTTCGTCGGCGACGTAGCGACGCAACTCGGGCGGTTCGGGTCCCAGATGAAAGGCCATGCGCTGCTCGCGCAGGCCGGCATCGAAGGCCGTGAACCGCTCGAGCCTGCGCTGGTGTTCGAGCCAGTTTTCGTCGACGAAGTACTCGATGTAGCGCCCCGGCACGGCCACGTCGCGGAACAGGCCCCAGCTCAAGGCGCCCTGGCGCAGGCGGGCGCGGCGTGTGCGCTGCATGACCTCGGCAAATTCGGCGCTGCGGGCGGGGTCGATCTGGTAGGTGAGCGTGACCATCACCGGGCCTTCGTCGGGGCCCACGGTGGTGGACGGTTGCGGCGCGTCACGCGGCGGCACGGGCGAGAAGTCGATGTCGGCGCCGCCTTCGACACTCTGCTTGCGCGTGAGCAGCATCGCCAGCACGCCAAAGGCCGCGGCCGCGATCACCGAGCCATTGACACCCAGCCACACCGCCACCTGACCCCACAGCAGAGAACCCGCGGCGGCGCCGCCCATCAGCGCCATCTGGTAGATCGACATGCCCCGTGCGCGCACCCAGTCGGGCATGGCCATCTGTGCGGCGATGACCAGCGAATTGGCCACCGAGATCCAGGCCATGCCCACCAGCACCATGGCCGGCAGCGCCAGCCACAGTTCGGGCACGCTGACGATCAGGCACGACAGCAAGGCATGCACCACGGTGCCGATCAACACGAACTGGTCGCGGTTGTAACGCGCCCGCCAGCGTGGAAACAGCAGCGCCGCGACGATGGCCCCCGCGCCCAGGCAGGACAACATCACCGTGAACGTACCGGCACCGCCGCCGTGCAGCCCACGTGCCACCAACGGCAACAGCGCCACCAGCGCGGTGCTCTGCAAGAAGAACAGGAAGATGCGCAGCAGCACCACCTTCAGCCGCGGCGACTGCATCGCGAAGTTCAGTCCCGTGCGCATGGCGCCCACAAAACGTTCACCGGGCAGTGCACTGGCTCGAGGCGTGCTCTTCCAGCGCAGGATCAGCACAAAGGCCACCCCCGCCAGCACGGTGTTCAGGACGAACACCGCCGCGGCGCTGAAGGCCGCGAGCATCGCGCCGGCCAGCACCGGGCCGATGACACGCGACAGGTTCATCGCAATGCCGTTCAGTGCCAGCGCCGCCGGCAGTTCGGGCCGTGTCACGACCTGCGGCACGATGGCGGCAAACACCGGCCAGCGCAGCGCCAGGCCGATGCCGTTGCTGAAGGTCAGCAGCAACAGCAGTTCGGCCGTCAGGTGGCCGCTGAGCGACAAGCCAGCCAGGATCAGCGCGTTCACGCTCACCCACAACTGCGTGGCGGCGAAGTAACGCCGCCGGTCCAGGATGTCGGCCAGGGCGCCGCTGGGCAGGCCCAGCAGGAACACCGGCAGCGTGGATGCCGTCTGCACCAGCGCCACCATCACCGGGCTGGTGGTCAGCGAGGTCATCAGCCAGGCGGCCGCGACGTCGTTCATCCACATCGTCATGTTGGCCGCCAACCAGGCCAGCCACAAGCCGCGGAAGACGGGTTGCTTCAGCGGCGCAAGCGCGATCGGGGTGGGCATGCGGGCAAGGCTAATCCAAAAGAGACGAGGGCCCCGCAGGGCCCTCGTCATTCATCGTGTCGCTCAATCTGCGTCTTGGAAAGCCTCTTGGCGCTTGTTCTTGATGCTGGGCATCATCACCACCACGATCATCAGCGCCGCCGCGATCAAGAGACCGGCCGACAGCGGCCGTGTCATGAAGGTCGTCCAGTCACCGCGCGACAACAGCAGTGCGCGGCGCAGGTTCTCTTCCATCATCGGCCCCAGGATGAAACCCAGCAGCAGCGGTGCCGGTTCGCAGCCCAGCTTGTAGAAGAGCACGCCCACCACACCGAAGGCCGCCGCCATGAAAACGTCGAAGTTGTTGTTGTTCAGCGTGTACAGGCCGATGCAGCAGAAGCTCAGGATGGCCGGGTACAGGAAGCGGTAAGGCACGGTCAGCAGCTTGATCCAGATGCCGATGAGCGGCAGGTTCAGGATGATCAGCATCGCGTTGCCGACCCACATGCTGGCGATCAGACCCCAGAACAGTTCCGGGTTGCTGGTCATCACCTGCGGGCCAGGCTGGATGCCCTTGATGGTCATCGCGCCCACCATCAGCGCCATCACCGCGTTGGGCGGGATGCCCAGCGTCAACATCGGGATGAAGCTGGTCTGGGCACCCGCGTTGTTGGCGCTTTCCGGGCCGGCCACGCCGCGGATGTTGCCCTGGCCGAAGGGCACTTCACCCGGCCGACCGCGGCTCTTCTTCTCCAGCGTGTAGGCCGCAAACGAAGCCAGCAGCGCGCCACCACCGGGCAGGATGCCCAGCACCGAACCCAGCGTGGTGCCACGCAGCACGGCCGGGAAAGCGTCCTTGAAGTCCTGCTTGGTGGGCCACAGGCCCTTCACGTCCTTGGTGAAGACTTCGCGCTGCTCTTCGGGCCGGGCCAGGTTGGCGATGATTTCGCCGAAACCGAACACACCCATCGCGATGGCCACGAAGCCGATGCCGTCGGTCAGTTCGGGAATGTCGAAGCTGTAGCGCGGCACGCCAGAAATGACGTCGGTGTTGATCTGCCCCAGCAGCAGGCCCAGCAGAATCATCGCGATGGCCTTGACCAGCGAGCCCGATGCCAGCACCACCGCGCCGATGAGGCCCAGCACCATCAGGCTGAAGTACTCGGCCGGGCCGAACTTGAAGGCCACCTCGGTCAGCGGCGGCGCAAAGGCCGCGACGATCAGCGTGGCCACGCAGCCCGCGAAAAAACTGCCCAGTCCGGCTGCAGCCAGCGCAGGCCCCGCCCTGCCCTTGCGCGCCATGGCATAGCCGTCGATGGCCGTGACCACCGACGCCGACTCGCCCGGCACGTTGATCAGGATCGCGGTGGTGCTGCCGCCGTACTGCGCACCGTAGTAGATGCCGGCCAGCATGATGAGCGCCGGCGTGGCGTCCAGCGCGTAGATGCTGGGCAGCAGCATGGCGATGGTGGCCACCGGCCCGAGCCCCGGCAGCACCCCGATCAGCGTGCCCAGCAGGGCACCGCCAAAGGCGTACAGCAGGTTCTGGAAGGTGAAGGCGACGCCGAAGCCGAGCGCGAGGTTGTCGAGAAGTTCCATGTGGTGCTCCGGCTCAGCCCAGGAAAACAGGCCACAGTGGCAGCGTCAGCCCCAGGCCCTTGATGAAGATGGCCCAAGAGCCCACCGTCAGGATGACGCTGTTGGCCAGCACCTCTTTCCAGCGGAACTCGCCACTGGCCAGGCTGCCGATGCCGATGAGCAAAGGCAGCGAAATCGCCATGCCAAGCCTGGGCAGCGCCAGGCCAAAGATGACGACGGCGCCCAGGATGATGGCGGCCTTCTTCACGGGCCACGGGCCGATGGGGTCGCCCCCTTCCACTTCGAAAGTCAGCGCCTTGAAGACCAGGAAGGCCCCCAGCACGGCCTGGAGGATGCCCAGGCCGAAAGGAAAGTAAGCCGGGCCGGGCCGCGCCGACGTGCCGAAGCTGTAGTTCAGCGCACCCCACGCAAAGCCCACGCCGACGGCGATGAACATGAGTCCGGACCAGAAGTCCTTCTCGCTCTTGATCTTCAAGCTGTGTCTCCTCCGAAGCCCTCGGGCAGCGGGCATTCTAGGTAGACACCTCCAGACGCCCGGTGTGGTTTCCACGTAAGGCAAAAAGACCGCGATGGTCTTCCACCGTGGCATGCACGGCAACGGCCCGCGGTTCTAGCCCAGGCTTGGCGTGCTGCGCAGCACCTCTTCCAGCGTCGTCTTGCCCTCGGCCACCTTCATCGCGCCGGCCAGGCGCAACGGCCGCATCCCGGCTTTCACCGCATCGCGGCGCAGCGCTTCGGCATCCAGGCTGGGGTGCACCAAGGCCCGGGCGGATTCGCTCATCAGCAGCAGTTCGTACAGGCCTGCACGGCCACGGTAGCCGGTGTGGCGGCATTCCAGGCAGCCCACGGGCTTGTAGGGCCGCACACCGCCCGACAGGCGCCAGGGCTTGATCATGTCGTCCAACGAATCGCGTGTGGTGCCTTCGTCTCGCACTTTGCAGGCCAAGCACAGCGTGCGAGTCAGGCGCTGGGCCAGCACACCGATGACGGTGGCTGCGATCAGGTAGCTGGGCACACCCAGGTCGGCCAGGCGCGTGACGGCGCCGACCGCGTCGTTGGTGTGCAGCGTGCTGAACACCAGGTGGCCGGTGAGCGCGGCCTGGATCGCCATCTCGGCGGTGGCCAGGTCGCGGATCTCGCCCACCATGATGATGTCCGGGTGCAGTCCTTCGGCAAAACCCATGTCCAGCGCCGGCTGCACCTGCGTCTGGTTGAAGCTGGGCTCGATCATCTCGATCGGGTCTTCGATGGTGCAGACGTTGACCTCGTCGGTCGCCAGCGCCTTCAGCGTGCTGTACAGCGTGGTGGTCTTGCCGCTGCCGGTGGGCCCGGTGACCAGGATGATGCCGTGCGGCCGGGCGATCAGTTCCTGCCAGACCTTGCTTTCGTGTTCGCCGAAGCCCAAGGCAGGCAGGCCCTTGACCACGGTTTCGGGGTCGAAGATGCGCATCACCATCTTCTCGCCGAAGGCCGTGGGCAGGGTCGACAGGCGCATCTCGACTTCGCCGCCGGCCTTTTCGACCCCGCCTTCGGTGACGCTGGGCCGGCGGGTCTTGATGCGGCCGTCCAGCGGCCGCCGTTTTTCCACCACGTCCATGCGGCCCAGCAGCTTGATGCGCGCGGTCATCGCGCTCATCACCGTCAGCGGCACCTGGTAGACGGTGTGCAGCACGCCGTCGATGCGGAAGCGGATGGCGCAGGTGGATGTCGGACGCGCGTTGGTCGAAGGCGTACTGCCACAACCAGTCCACCACCTGCACCACACCCTGGTCGTTGGCGTCCAGGGTCTTGCTGGTCTTGCCCAGTTCCACCAACTGCTCGAAGCTGGCACCTCCGGCGTTTTCACCGCTCTTGGCGGCTGCGCGCACGCTGCGCGCCAGCGCGTAGAACTCGGTGGTGTAGCGGCGCAGGTCATCGGGATTGGCCACCACCAGCTTGACGTGGCGCCGGGTGTGGGCCTCGATCTCGCCGACCCACGAAATGTCGTAGGGCTCGGCCGTGGCGATGACCACTTCGGTCGGCGACACCGACACCGGCAGGGCGTGGCGGCTCTGGGCGTACTGCACGCTCATCACGTCGGCCACCCGGCCCACGTCCACCCGCAAGGGGTCGATGCGCAGGTAGGGCAGCTGGCAGCGGCCGGCCAGCCATTCGGTCAGGTGTTCGGTGTCCAGCGACTGCGTGCCGCCCTTGCGCAGCAGGCCCGCGCCGCCCAGGCGCACCAACGCATGCAGGCTCGAGGCCCCGGCGCGGAAGCGCGCGGTCACGCGCTGGGCGTCGTCGGACGTGATCCAGCCGTCTTCACGCAGCCAGCCCAGCAGCAGCGGCCATTCCAGCTTGCCCTTGGGCCGCGCCAAGGCGGCGGCCGCTGCGGCCGACGCAGGCTGGGCGGGTTTGGCGGAAGTGGCGTTCATGGGTTCGGCGAGCGGGGCACGTCTGCGCCCGGTAGGTAAGGCCGCACCATGCGCAGCCACTTGCGCGCCGGCAGGTTCAGGTGGCCGAAGCGCTGTTCGATGGCAGCGGCACGCTGGTTCAGTTCTTCGCGCGACGGCACCACCACACCGCGCCCGGCGACGACCACGGTGTTGCCCTCGCGCGTGGGGCGCAGGCTCCAGACCGGGTCTTTGCCAAAAGCGGCAGCGATGCGGGCAATGCTGTCATGGAAGCTGGCGTGGCGGCCGAACAAATTGACGCTCATCAGCCCGCCTTCTTCCAGCACCGCGTGGCAGGCGCTGTAGAAGTCCACGTCGTCCAGCACCGGCGCGGCGGCCTCGTGGTCGTACAGGTCCACGTGCAGCAGGCGCACGCTTCCCACCTCGGCCTGGCGCAGCCAGTCGGCGGCGTCGCCGCGCACCACTTCCACCTGTTCGGGCAGGTGGAACCAGGCGGCATTGAGCGTGATGACCTGCGGGTTGATCTCGACCACCGTGGTGGCCATCTTCAACTGCTTGGCGGTGAAGCGGGTGATGGCCCCCGCACCCAGGCCCAGTTGCACCGCCTGCCCTTCGCCCAGCGTGCTGGTGGGCAGCCACAGCAGGCTGGCCAGCATGCGCTGCACATAGTCGATCTCCACCACCTGCGGCTGCTTGATGCGCATGCCCCCCTGGATCCAGATGGTGCCCAGGTGCAGGTAGCGCACGCCGTCTTCTTCGGACAGGGTGACTTCGGGCAGCTCGATCGGCTCGCGGGTGGTGTTTCGGCTGGTCGTTCGGGTTGGGGTTCGGCTCATCGTGTCAACACAGTCCGGCTTGTTCGAAGGCCGCCCGCCAGGCGGCCAGTTTGCGGTCGAAGGACCAGCTGGCGTTGGCCGGGCTGGACGAAGGCAGCTTCACCACGGGCAGGCCGAGCGCCCGGATCGCGTGCATCACCCGGGCTGACTCGCTGCCGTTGTGGGCCACCAGCTGCAGGCCCGGCGCCCGGCGCTTCAGGCTGTCCAGCGGGTTGAGCGCCGGCGCCTGGATCGCGCTGTCCAGGCTGCCCAGGCGCTGGCAGCTGGCGTAGACGTCCCACAGGCCCAGGCCACGGCTTTGCACCTCGTGCAGGCGCTGAGGGTAGGGCAAGACCAGCAGATTCAGCCCCCAGATGGCGCCCAGCAGCGGCCAGAACTGGTTGCGCGGGTGGCCGTAGTACTGCTGCGCCCGCAGCGACGCGACACCGGGAAAGCTGCCCAGGATCAGCAGCCGGCAGTCGCGCGAGATCGCTGGCGGCAGACCCTGCAGGCGGTCCGCTTCCGCGCCGAGGGTGGCAGTGCTCATGACAGCGCCGCCAGTCGCGGCAAAACTGTTCGCGCATTGCGGTGGGTCTGATGTGCCAGTGTCTCGATCGAGACCCCACGCAAGCCTGCCAGCACGGCCGCGATCGCCGGCAGTTCCGCCGGTTCATTGCGGCCCTGCCCGGCCTTCACGTCGCGTTCGGCCGCGGTGCGGTACAGCCAATGCGGCGGGATGTCGGGTGCGTCGGTTTCCAGCACCAGCGCGGTGTCGGGCAGGTCGGCGGCCAGGCGGCGGATCTGCAGCGCGCGGTCGAAAGTCAAGGTGCCGCCGAAGCCCAGGCAGAAACCCAGCTCAAGAAACTGATCGGCCTGCTGGCGGCTGCCATTGAAGGCGTGGGCGATGCCACCGGCCACGCCGATCTCCCGCAAACCCTTCAGCAGTGCGTCAGCCGAGCGTCGCACGTGCAGGATCACCGGCAGGCCGGCATCACGTGCCAGCTTCAGCTGGGCCCGGTAGAAGCGCTCCTGCCGGGCCAGGTCGAGCCCGGGCACGAAGTGATCGAGGCCGATTTCGCCCACCGCCACCAGGCGCGGGTCATCGCGGTGGCGTTGCAGCGCCTGCTGCAGTTGGTCCAGGTCTTCTTCGCTTGCCTCGCCCAGCCACAGCGGGTGCAGGCCCAGGGCGTAGGACAGGCCATGGGTGTGGGCCAGCTCGCGCACGGTGTCGAAGTGCGCGGCGGCGACGGCCGGCAAGACGATCTGCGAGACACCAGCAGCACGCGCCCGCGACACGACGGCTGCGCGGTCGGCATCGAATTCAGGCGCATCCAGGTGGCAGTGTGTGTCGGTCCACATCTGCGCATGATGGCGCAGCGCCCGAGGGCGCCGGTCAGGGCACGTCAGATGCAAGGGCGGGCACAACGTGATACTGTGCTTTCACACTGCCCGCCGCGAGAATGAAAAAGGCCCCTCTTTACAGCCGCTCGCCCCGTCGCGAACCGCCATCAGTGGCCGCTGCAGCTGCTGCCGCACCCGTTGCAGAAGCCCCGCCGGCCGCCGATGCGCCGGGTGCTGCACGGCGGCCCTGGCAGCAACGCCTAGGGCCCGCCAGTTGGGCCTTGTTGGGCGCGCTGCTGGCCGCGCTGGCCATGCTGGCCGTGCTGCGCTTCCACCCGGGCCAGCGCCCGGTGACGCAGAACGACATCGACGCTGCCGTGCGCGAGTCGCTGGAAAAGGAACCGCTGCCCTCACAGGCCACCAAGGCCTACCAGGCCATCCTGCCGTCGGTGGTGCGGGTCATCGGCCTGATGGACGAAGACGACAAAGGCGAGAACAACCCCGAGCAACGTGCCATGGAGCGCAGCCTGGGCACCGGCGTGGTGATCATCGACAACGGCACCATCCTGACCAATCTGCACGTCGTGTGGGGCAGCAAGAAGATCCGCGTGCGTTTTGCCAATGGCCACGAAAGCGAAGCCGTGATGATGGGCGCACAGCCCGAAAACGACCTGGCGGTGTTGCGGGCACTCAGCCTGCCCGACGACCTGGAAGCCGCCACGATGCGCTCCACCGGCGACCTGCTGCCGGGTGACCACGTCATCGCCGTCGGCCACCCGTTTGGCATCGGCCCCAGCGTGAGCTACGGCGTGGTCTCGGGCCTGAAGCGCGAGTTCCGCAGCCCCGAGGGCGAAAAGACGCTCACCAACCTGATCCAGTTCGACGCCGCCGCCAACCCCGGCAACAGCGGTGGCCCGCTGGTCACGATGGACGGCCAGGTGGTCGGCGTCGTCACCGCCATCCTGAACCCCAGCGAGCAGCGCACCTTCATCGGCATCGGCTTTGCCGTGCCGATCGAAAACGCCGCGGCCGCCGCCGGCATGCCCCCTTTCTGAACCCACGGACACCCACCACCATGCAGGAACCCGCACAGAACACCGCCGAGCTGATGGAGCGCATCCTCTACGAGGTGAAGCGGGTCGTCGTCGGTCAGGACCGTTTTCTCGAACGGGTGCTGGTGGGCATGCTGGCCCAGGGCCACCTGCTGGTCGAAGGGGTGCCGGGCTTGGCCAAGACGCTGACCGTGAAGACACTGGCGCGCACCGTGCGCGGCAGCTTCAAACGCATCCAGTTCACACCCGACCTGGTGCCGGCCGACCTGGTGGGCACGCGCATCTACAACCAGAAGACCGGTGAATTCGGCACCAGCCTGGGGCCGGTGTTTGCCAACCTGCTGCTGGCCGATGAAATCAACCGCGCACCGGCCAAGGTGCAAAGCGCGCTGCTCGAAGTGATGCAGGAGCGCCAGGTCACGATTGCCGGCGAAACCCACAAGGTGCCCGACCCCTTCGTGGTGATGGCCACCCAGAACCCGATCGAGACCGAAGGCACCTACCCGCTGCCCGAAGCGCAGGTGGACCGTTTCATGATGAAGGTGCTGGTGGACTACCCCAGCGAAGAAGAAGAGTTCGTGATTGCCGAACGCGTCACCGGCGCGCCGGTGGACGTGAACGCGGTGGCCGACACCTTCCAGCTGGCGACGCTGCAACGCGAATGCCGTGCGGTCTTCTGCGACCCGGCGCTGATGCAATACGCCGTGAAGCTGGTGGGTGCCACGCGCCGCCCGGCCAAGTACGACATGGCCGACGCGGCCAAGTACATCACCTACGGCGCCAGCCCGCGCGCGACCATCGGCCTCATCGAAGGGGGCAAGGCGCTGGCCATGCTGCGGGGCCGCCGCTACGTGCTGCCAGAAGACATCACCGACCTGGTGCCCGACGTGCTGCGCCACCGTGTGGTGCTGAGCTACGAAGCGCTGGCCGAAGGCATCACGCCCGAGAGCCTGATCGACCGTCTGCTGAAGAAGATCAGCGCGCCCGACAAGCCACTGCAACACCCGGCCGGCTGAGCCCCGAGATGGCCGAAGCCGCCCCCGCCATCACCAGCCCGGACGTGCTGCTGCGCCGCCTGGAGTGGACGGTCATCCGCCGCCTGGACGGCTTGCTGCAAGGCGACTACCGCACGCTGTTCCGCGGTGGCGGTGTCGACCTGGCCGACCTGCGTGAGTACCAGCACCACGACGACGTGCGCCACATCGACTGGAACGTCACCGCGCGCCTGCAGACACCTTATGTGCGGCAGTTCCTGGAAGACCGCGACCTGACGGCCTGGTTTCTGCTGGACCTGTCGGGCAGTGTCAATTTCGGTTCCGCCGACGTCACCAAGCTGAATGTCTCCACCGGATTCGTGGCCACGCTGGCGCGGGTCATCACGCGCCACGGCAACCGTGTGGGCGCGGTGCTGTATGGCCAGCA
>LNFM01002393.1_pt1 | contig 49296 bp, 47 predicted proteins | sample 596031 | NCBI WGS metagenome assembly LNFM01 (sample SAMN04254537, study PRJNA301005) | activated carbon metagenome | isolation source: dual media filters at the Ann Arbor, Michigan drinking water treatment plant | place: USA: Ann Arbor
AGCGCGGGAATGTGGCCCTAAACCATAAAAAGAAGAATACCAAGAAACACATTTTAGCTAAAAACCACAAAATGCTATCGGGTAAAAATGGTACCGGCGACAACCATCCGCCCAAGAACATGGTGGCGGCTAACGCGCAAACCAGCCAAATATTGGCATATTCCGCCAAGAAAAATACCATAAAGCCAGGGCCAGAATATTCCACATGGAAACCCGCCACAATTTCTGATTCACCCTCAGCTACGTCAAATGGCGCGCGATTAGTCTCTGCCACCGCACTAATAAAATACACTACGAATAAAGGGAATAAAGGGATGAAATACCAGTGCCAGAGACCGCCTGCTTGGCCCATCACAATTTTGCCTAGATTTAATGAGTTGGCGCACATTAATACACCCACCAATGCAAAACCCATGGCAATTTCGTAAGACACGATTTGTGCTGCAGAGCGCAAGCTGCCTAAAAAGGCGTATTTAGAGTTAGATGCCCAACCTGCAATAATCACACCGTAAACCGCTACAGAGGTCATGGCTAAAATGTACAACAGCCCCGCATCAAGATTCGCCAAAACCAATGTGGCATCAAATGGAATGACTGCCCATGCCGCAAAGGCTGGTGCAATGGCTAAGACTGGCCCAATAAAAAATAGCGCTTTATTTGAGGCTGTTGGCACCACAATTTCTTTGAATATCAGCTTAATCGCATCGGCAAACGGTTGTAGCAACCCAAAATAACCCACACGGTTAGGGCCTACCCGCACTTGCATGTAGCCAATCACTTTACGCTCAGCCCAAGTCAGATAAGCAACAGCAATCATCAACGGCAACACGATGGCGACGATTTTGATTAATGTCCAGCCAGTCAGATGCACCGCATCCCAATACCCGCCAAATATGTTAGCCAAAAATTCCATTATGCAACTTTTTCAATCGTAATGTCACCCATCAAATCACCCAGACCAGTGGTTAATTCGTGCGATGCCGCAACACGTACGCAACCCATCGCCACATGATTATCTAATTTGACTTGTAATACAGCGCTGCCTTTATCTTGGCTAGCCAATACAATATCGCCTTCAACCAAACCTAATTGCGCCATTTGCTCAGCGCGCATACGCGCCATCGGGCGAATGTTGTACTTGGTTTTTTGTAGCGGTGTTGAGCGTCGCACGATAGCATCGGATTCATATTGCGGCACTTCGCCAATACGTTGCAAACCAGCCGACTTAATATTGACTTCAATCTCAACCAACTCTTTTAGATTGTTGTTTAAGCTACGCCAAACCACTGTTGAAGGTTTTTCACCTTTAAAGATGGCATTTTTAACGGCTTCGCTGCTGTCAAAATCAAAACCTTCAAGTCCTAATGTATTTGCCAAAACGCGCAACACTTTCCAAGCGGGACGGCATTCACCAAGCGGCTTAGCAACTGCTGCGAAGCTTTGTACGCGCCCTTCCATACTCATAAATGTGCCTGATGTTTCGGTAAACGGCGCAATTGGTAACAATACATCGGCATTTTCTAGCGCCTCAGATTTGAAAGCCGTTAGAGCAACCACACATTCGGCTTGCGCCATGGCTACTTTTGCTAAAGCTGCATGCTGACAATCTAATTCTGGCTCAACATTCAATAATAAATAGGCTTTGCGTGGCACTTCTAACATGGCGCGCGCATGCATGCCTGTGGCATTTGGCATCACGCCCATCAAGTGCATACCTGTGCTATTAGCCGCCGCTGGCAATATGCCACCTTTGGCGCCACAAATACCGCCAATGGCTTCCATCATGCTGTACATTTCGGTAAAACGTGGGTCACTTAAACCCATATTGCCTAAGAAAATACCGACTTTTGGCGCAACCAAGTCCACTGTACCGTTTAAGCCTGCCAAACCCGCTAGACTTTCAGCCATGGCTTGCGTATTTGGACGTACTTTAATGGTTTCTAGTAATTCGTTAAGAGATGGCGGTAAACATAAAGACAAACGTTGTAGGCCAGACATGGCTTTTAAGATTTGGCCCAGCACATTCACCATATCATTCGGACGCACAATCACTTTGTGTGCAATCTTCATCAGTGGATCATTAGCGGAAACGTTGCGCCAATAATGGATGCTCATTGCGCAAGTTAGAGCCGATAATCAATATACGGTCTAGCTCTTCAATCTCTTGTATATTGCAGCCCATCCAAGGCGTACCAACACGCTTACCATCCAACCTGAAATCGGTTTGACGCAGGCGGTAATCCACATTTCCACAACCTAAACCGTTAGCTAATTGCTTGATTAAATAGCCTTCTTCCATCGTGCTGTTTGGTGAAACCAGCACACCTAGCGAATCAGCACCATGCTGATTAGTGATATCTTTAATCTGACCGGCGGCAAACTCTAAAGCCGTTTTCCAATCGGTTTCTACCCATGCACCATTATGCTTAATCATCGGCACTTTTAGGCGGTCTGGGCTATTTAAACCAACGTAAGAATATCGATCGCGGTCGGACAGCCAGCATTCGTTAATGCTTTCTTTTTCGCGCGGTAATACACGCATCACTTTATTGTCTTTTACATGCACTTCAATATGCGAACCCAAACCATCATGCGGCGCAATACTGGGGCGACGTGTCAGCTCCCAGCTACGTGCAGAGTAACGGAATGGTTTATTGGTAAGTGCGCCTACAGGGCACAGATCAATAATGTTGCCGCTTAATTCTGAATTAACTGATTTATCGACGTAAGCCGTGATTTCTGCATGTTCGCCACGCCCAACAAGGCCAAGCTCTTGCATGCCACCAACTTCTTTTAAGAAGCGCACACAACGCGTACATTGAATACAGCGCGTCATATCGGTACTAATTAACGGGCCGATATTTTTGTTTAAAACCACACGTTTTTCTTCTGTATAACGTGAGCCGCTAGCGCCATAAGCAACGGCAATATCTTGTAAATCGCACTCACCACCTTGATCGCAGATTGGGCAATCTAATGGGTGGTTAATCAGCAAAAATTCCATCACACTTTTTTGTGCTTCAACCGCTGATTTACTGCGCGTGAAAATCTTCATGCCATCGGCTACTGGCGTAGCGCAGGCTGGTAAAGGCTTATTAAATTTCTCAACCTGTACCAAACACATACGGCAGTTAGCCGCTACCGACAATTTTTTATGGTAGCAAAAACGCGGAATCTCGATGCCAACTTTATCAGCCGCATCAATAATGGTGCTGCCGTGTTCGACTTCTAATGGTTTGCCGTCTATTTCAATATTTAACATATGCTATTTACCGTCAATCATCGACTTACCATGCTGAAGTTGCCGCCGCATCGCCTAGAGCACAAATTGTACGGCCAGAAATATTATTACTAACATCCGTTAGCAAATCTAAATCTTCCATTTTGCCTTTGCCATCCACAATGCGCGAAATCACGCGATACACCCAGCCAGTACCTTCGCGGCATGGTGTGCATTGACCACAGCTTTCTTCATAAAAGAAATAGCTTAAGCGTTTAAGCGTTTTAACCATGCAAGTGGTGTCATCCATCACAATCATAGAACCCGCACCTAAACTTGAGCCCGCCTTACTTAGGCCATCATAGTCCATGGTAGCGTTTTGAATCATTTCCGCTGTCATTACTGCCGTAGATGGGCCGCCAGGAATCACCGCTTTTAATTTGCGGCCTTTCCAAATGCCGCCTGCCAATTCTAATAGTTCAGCAAATGGCATGCCCATGTTCACTTCGTAATTGCCTGGTTTTTCTACATGACCAGATACCGAGAATAACTTGGTACCACCAGAATTAGGCACGCCCAAATCGGCAAACGCCTGACCGCCATGCTGCAAAATCCAAGGAATGCTGCTGTAGCTTTCTGTATTATTGACATTGGTTGGCTTACCAAAAACGCCATAACTAGCAGGAAATGGTGGCTTAAAGCGTGGCTGGCCTTTTTTGCCTTCAATCGATTCAATCAGTGCCGTTTCTTCACCACAAATATAAGCACCATAGCCATGCACCGCGTATAAATCAAAACTAAAATTGCTACCGAATAAGTTTTCACCTAAGTAGCCAGCCGCTTTTGCTTCATGCAGCGCCGCTTCAAAGATATCGTAGTCTTGCCAAATTTCGCCGTGAATATAGTTATATCCAACGCGCGCGCCTAATGTATAAGCGGCTATCGCCATACCTTCAATCAATTGATGTGGGTTGTAGCGAATAATATCGCGGTCTTTAAATGTGCCTGGCTCGCCCTCATCGCTATTGCAAACCAGATACTTTGTGCCATCGTAATAACGCGGCATAAAACTCCATTTAAGACCAGTCGGGAAACCTGCGCCGCCACGGCCGCGTAAATTAGAGGTTTTGATTTGCGCAATAATATCGGTGGCTTTTACTTTTTCGGTAACGATTCTTTTTAGCTGCGCATAACCGCCCAGCTTAATGTAAGTTTCTAATGAAGCTGGATTTTTTTCAGTTAACGAGCGTAAAGTAAGCAAGGTTTGCTTGCTTAAATCAGTCATCACAACATCTTCTGTTAACGTTCCCATGATTACTCCAAAGCCTCTAAAATAGCATCTACTTTATCAACAGTTAAAAACTCATGCATGGTGTGATTGTTTACAATAAATAGAGGAGCACCGCCGCAAGCACCCATGCACTCGCCCTCTTTTAAACAAAATTTTCCATCTGGCGTCACTTCATTAAAGCCAACACCCAGCTTAGTTTGCAAGTGATTCACGATTGAATCAGAATCGCGCAACATGCAAGAAATATTGGTGCAAATACTGATTTTGTATTTTCCAACTGGCTGCAAGTCATACATATTATAAAAAGTCGCCACTTCCATCGCCGCGATTTCAGGGATGCGCAAATACTCAGCCACTTCTGTAATACTTTCCTTTGAAAGCCAGCCACGCTCTGTTTGCACAATACGCAACGCACTCATCACTGCCGCCTGCCGTTTATCCGCAGGATATTTGGTCAGTTCGTAATCAATTTTTGCTATGGATTCAGTACTAAGCATAACTACCTATCAATTTCGCCAAATACAATATCTTGTGTGCCGATTATGGCTACCAAATCGGCAATCATATGGCCTTTAGTCATCTCATCTAATGCCGCCAGATGCGGGTAACCTGGTGCGCGAATTTTTAAACGATACGGTTTATTAGCACCATCAGACACCATGTAAATACCAAACTCACCTTTTGGATGCTCTACCGCCGCGTAGGCCTCGCCTGCTGGCACATGAAAGCCTTCAGTAAACAATTTAAAGTGGTGAATCATGTCTTCCATATTGGTTTTCATGCCTTCACGGTCTGGCGGCGCCACTTTGTTATCGTTAGTAATCACTGGGCCTGGGTTAGCGCGCAACCAATTGATACATTGCTTGATAATACGATTTGACTGCCTGAACTCTTCCATGCGCACCAAATAGCGATCATAACAATCGCCATTAACACCAACTGGAATATCAAAATCTAATTCCAGAGCCGCGCAGCATAGGGCCCGTGAAGCCCAGCGCTAATGCACGCTCAGGAGATACAACGCCTACACCAACGGTACGCTGTTTCCAGATACGGTTATCGGTTAATAGCGTTTCGTATTCATCGATATATGTGGGGAAGCGATTGGTAAAGTCTTCTATAAAATCTAAAAATGAACCTTGACGGTTGTCGTTTAACTTACCAATTTGTTTTGCACTGCGGAATTTGGTGGTTTCATGCTGAGGCATTTGATTCGGCAAATCGCGATATACGCCACCCGGACGATAATAAGCCGCATGCATACGCGCGCCAGAAACCGCTTCGTAACAGTCAAACAGGTCTTCACGCTCTCTAAATGCGTACAGAAACACCGTCATTGCGCCAACATCTAGCGCATGCGCGCCTAGCCACAACAAATGATTTAAAACGCGGGTAATCTCGTCGAACATGACACGGATATATTGTGCGCGGATGGGCACGTCAATCCCCATCATCTTTTCAATCGCCATCACATAGGCATGCTCATTCGCCATCATGGATACGTAATCCAGCCTATCCATATAGGGAATTGACTGCAAGTAAGTGCGATTTTCGGCTAACTTTTCAGTGGCGCGATGCAATAAACCAATATGCGGATCGGCGCGTTGAATCACCTCGCCATCCAACTCTAACACCAAGCGCAAAACGCCGTGTGCCGCAGGATGCTGCGGGCCAAAGTTCATGGTGTAATTTCTAATTTCAGCCATTATTGATGCGCTCCATCATCGCGAATGATACGCGGCACATTATTACGCAGCTCAATTGAAACTGGCTGATAAATCACACGCTGCTGCTCTGGGTCGTAACGCATTTCAACATTACCAATCATAGGAAAATCTTTGCGGAATGGATGACCAACAAAACCGTAGTCGGTTAATAATCGACGTAAGTCAGGATGATTTTCAAACATTAAACCATATAAATCAAAGGCTTCACGCTCAAACCAATTGGCTGCTGGCCAAATATCGACCAGCGTAAGCAATACAGGAAAATCATCATCTTGAGCAAACACACGTAGGCGTAAGCGCTGATTTAGGCTGACAGACAATAGGTGCAATACCACTGCATAGCGCTTGCCCTCCCAAATTCCATCTGCGTATTCGCTGTAATCTACACCGCACAAATCGATTATCTGCTCAAATTTAAGCTCGGCATGATCACGTAGTTTTGCGCAAATAGCGATATAGTCATCAGCATGGCACTCAATAGTAATTTCATCTAGCGCAATGATTAATTGCGTAATTTTGTCGCTCAAAGCAAGTTTGAGTTGAGCCGATAATTGATCGAGTTTAAGGGACATAAGAATTATCTGGTAATCGTTTATCGGGCGATAGTGTTAGTACGTCTGATTTTTTTCTGCAACTGAATAATGCCATACAACAGCGCCTCGGCCGTTGGCGGACAACCCGGCACATAGACATCCACTGGCACAATACGGTCACAACCGCGCACCACAGCGTATGAGTAGTGATAATAACCACCACCATTCGCGCAACTGCCCATTGAAATCACCCAACGTGGCTCTGCCATTTGGTCATACACTTTTCGTAATGCTGGCGCCATTTTATTCACCAAAGTACCTGCCACAATCATCACATCCGATTGTCTTGGACTAGGGCGGAACACAATACCGAAGCGATCTAAATCGTAGCGCGAAGCACCTGCATGCATCATCTCAACCGCGCAACAAGCCAACCCAAATGTCATTGGCCACAAGGAACCTGTACGGGTGTAGTTAATCACCGTGTCTAGCGTGGTGGTAACAAAGCCTTTTTCTAATACGCCTTCTATACTCATTTTGAATCCATTTCAAAATTGCGCCTAGCGGCGTTGCTTGTGCCTTGTCGTACTAAGTTTATTGCCTGCGGCAAAGCGCCTTGCCAGCCACAATTTTGAAATGGATTTGGACTATAAGAACCACAAACAGTCAGTCGCATCAGCTTTAGTCCCATTCCAAAGCACCCTTCATCCACTCGTAAACAAAACCAACAACAAGCACAAACAAAAATAGCATCATCGCCAAAAATCCAGCTAAGCCAATTTCTTGCAGCACAACCGCCCAAGGAAATAAGAATGCAATCTCTAAATCGAACAAAATAAACAAGATGGCGACTAGGTAATAACGCACGTCAAATTTCATGCGAGCATCTTCAAATGCTTCAAATCCGCACTCGTAAGGCGAGTTTTTTTCGGCATCAGGCTTGCTTGGGGAAACGATTTTACCGATGATAAGTGGCCCAAGCCCTACGGCAAGGCCAACTAAGATAAACAACAAGATTGGAAAGTAATTTTCCAGCACAGAAACATCCTAACAAGATTTTGTAACAGATTATGAAAGCTTAGCTTTTGGCCTAACAGTCAAAAAATTTAAATGCTTTTTTTAAAATTAGCGAAAGCTACTTAATAACTAGCTAACTTTTTATAACAAACCACTTACTTTAACGATTTAACACTTACTGACAACTTAATATTTGCTTACAACTAATATTTGCTAACAACAAATATTTGATGGTGCCGACGGAGAGACTCGAACTCTCACGACTTTCGCCACTACCCCCTCAAGATAGCGTGTCTACCAATTCCACCACGACGGCAATTCAAGACAGCAATTTAGAATTTATTCAAACTTAAATTCAACAATTTTAATTAGGTATATCTTTCGCAGTGCTACCGCTTGGTTCTGTTTCTGGCGTTTTAGTTGCATTTGGTGCAACATTTATTTTATTTGATGTTTCAGGCATTTTGATGACACTACCACTACCAGCACGATGACTTGCCATATAGGCTAGCGTTAAGCTGGTGCAGAAAAAAACCACCACACATGCTGCTGTTAATTTACTTAAAATATTAGATGAACCACTAACACCAAATAAACTGCCTGATGCACCGCTACCAAAAGCAGCACCCATATCTGCGCCTTTACCATGCTGAATAAGCACTAAGCCAATAACGCCAGCTGCGGCAAGCACGTGAATAACTGTAATTATATTTTCCATCAAACCAATTCCAAAAAGTGGTTGTTTAGTTTGCAAGCGTTTTGCTTGCTCAACAACCGTTTACTGTTATTTTTAAATCAATAAATTAATTTGCCATGTCGGCTGCAGTGCATATTCTTTCAAACCCCTGCACTTCAAGTGAGCATTTTCCAACCAACCCACCATCAACATTCGGTACAACGAATAATTGTACCGCATTTTGTGGGTTTACGCTTCCCCCGTACAGGATTTTTAAGCTGCTTGCAGCCTCTTGATTGAGGCTGGCAATCTTATTGCGAATGAACTTGTGCATGGCTTGCGCTTGCGCTGGCGTAGCGGCTAACCCTGTGCCAATTGCCCAAATTGGCTCATATGAAATAATGCTATCGGCAAAAATAGCCGCGCCATGTTGCGCAATAATGGTATCAAGTTGCTTACCAATCACCAGCTCCATCACGCCTGCTTCACGTTCAATTAAAGTTTCGCCCACGCATAAAATGGGAGTTAAGCCGTACTGTTTTGCAGTAGCAAACTTTTGCGCGATATTTTCATCCGATTCGCAGTAAGCGGTTGCACGCTCTGAATGCCCAATAATCACAAATTCGCAGCCAAAATCTTTTAACATGGCGGCACTTACCTCGCCTGTGTAAGCACCCTCTAAATTTTTAGCCATATTTTGAGCACCCCATGCTATATCGGTGTGCTGCAATAGTTGTTGTAACTGCGCTAAGTAAGGATAAGGCGCACAAACGACTACTTTGGTTTGCTTTAAAGTTGAAAGTGAGGCGATATATTGTGTTAAAAGCGCTTGGTTTTGCTTTAAATTGCCATGCATTTTCCAATTGGCAACGACTAATTTTTTGGCAAGGCCTGATTTTTTGAAAAGATTGGGTAACACTGGCTGACTCATTAAATACCCTTAGTAATTGCCGCGAATTTTACGCGCGCCTGCATAGGCGGTCAACGACAAGACAATTTTTACTATAAAAAACGCTGTTCTATTTATTTAAAACTAAATGTATACAAAGCGTCTACAGCGCTTTCTGTGCCAGCTTCAGCTTGCAATGCCCAGCGTGGCGTAATATTAAACGTTAGTCTTGCCACATCCAATAAACCACTCACGCTTTTTTGATAGCTTAAATATAACTTAGAAGACAAGCGTTTACCAAAAGTTAGCGATGCAGTATCGGCATCTGCGCCGCCAAAGCTTAGCTCATCCAACCCTGCTGCACGCGCTAGTTTTGTTTGCAGAGGAAGCGAATTATCGTCTGACAACACCGCGCCTGCAGCTAATGACAACATGGCAAAATCACTTTTGCCCGCTTGGCTGGTGCCATGCCCTAGCAATAACCAAGATAGTTTTTCAGTATCGGGTACGTTAGGTTCTGACACCAACTTAACCGCAGGATTTAAGCCATTACCCGTGATTTCAACACCCGCATTCACGTTTTGTACTGCTGAAGATGTGGTTTGACTAAAGTTGCTGCCAGTGACTGTATCGTTATTACTGGCGGCCTCTGCATTACTTTTGATAATGCTGTCATTGCTAGATGGCGCATTGCGCATAGCGCGAATATTCAAGCTGGGGTTATCAATTGGCCCAGTAAAGGCAATCACGCCACGCGTAATATTAAGCACTTGGCCATAGGCCGTGTAAGTGCCTTTTTTAATACGGATTGTGCCTTCGGTATGTGGCAAATATTGCGTTAAGCCCACTAGCGTCAATGCGCCAGAAAGTTGCGCATCTAGGCCGCGGCCGCGCAAGGTAAAATCATCACCCAAATCAATACGTAAATTATTCAGCAATATTTTAAGCGCGTCTTCGTTAACAAATTCTGTGCGTCCAAGTACCACCACATCATCGGCCAACGTTGGCACGTCATCATCGGGTAGCCCTACCAAGCCTTTAAGCACTTTAAAATCGCCCGAAATAGTCAGCAAATCATTGTCTAAAGTTGTTTTGCCAGCGCCGTTTAATACTAGCAGCCTATCTGCGCCAGATAGCACCGTAAATTGCTCTGCTTGCCAATCTAAGGCCACATTCGGCTGTTGATTGAGCATTTTTAAAGTACCGTTAGTGCGTACATAACCGCTGCCACCCTTCCAAACCGCTTCTTTAATACGCAGCTCATCATTTTCAAAGTTGGCTTGTAGCGTACCCTCTGTTAACGAAACGCCTTGCGAAGGCAAAATAAGTTGCAGGTTTTTACCCACGGTATTACCGCGTAAATTAGGTTTTTGCATGGTGCCATCAGCGCTTAGCTTCATGCTGAGTACGCCATCCAATTGTGCATCAGCCAACGTTTCGGATAAGGGTAACCAAGCCAAGGTATTGAGTTGTGCATTGCTGTTAATTTTGAGTGGCGCGTTTGCCATCAAAGCAAATCCAGATTCCACTTTGGTGAGCATTGTTGCTACGTGACCATCAAAATGCCCAAGTTGTTTGCCATCCAATAGCCACGCTAAATCAGCTTGATTATTAACGATTTTCAAATCTGCGCTTAAGTTTTGCAAGCCAAGTGGTTTGGCTACACCCGCTGAATCGCTTAAGCTTAAATCACCAGAATCCAGTTTAAATTGTGCTTGCGCATTAACGGATTCCACTGCGTTAATATTCCAGTAGCCTGAAAAAACAGGATTGCCTTTTAATTTGGCAGGCAATGTAAACACACTTGGCGGTATGTCGTCTAAAGCAAGCTGGCTAAGTTTGCCTTGGCTTACAAAGCCTTTGTTGCCAGCCTGTAAACCATCAATTTCTAAGCGGCCTTTTGTGAGCTGCAACACAGCATTACCCAACATCACATCTTGCAGGGTAGCGCTTAATTTTGCAGGCGCTTGTAAGGTTACAGGCGTTTCGCCTTTTAATTGCAAACTTTGAATAAAGCCCTGCCAAGCATCGCCATTTAAACTACCTTGTAACAGGGTTTCAAATTGAAATGGCACAATTTTTTGCTGTGAAGCGGCGGTTAATTTAAGCTGATGCGCCGCGCGCGTACCTTGCAAGCTAAGCGTGGCATTCATCAAAGGATTTTGTGCCACTTTTAGGCCATCGGTATTAAATGTCGCATCTACTAGACCATTAATATCGGCTGAAATTGTCGCTTGCCCATCTAATTTTTCTAATTGGATTTTGTTAGGTAATTGCAGTTTTTGCGCTGCCAATTTTAGGCGCAAGGCTAAATTTTCAAATGTGCCAGCCAGTGAGCCGCTGGCAGTAGCTTGACCTGAAAATTCGCGACCAAATGTGCTGAGCTGAGGCAAATCAGCGCGCCATTCCAGCAGGCTATCTGCTGCACCTAGACTGCCTGTTGCTTTAAAACCATTACTGGCGATATTGGCATTAAAATCAAGGGCTTTTATTTGATTGTCTAGCAGGGTAAAACCGCCTGCAAGCGCCAAAGTTTGTTTGGCATTATCGGTTTGCAAGTAGCTATCTTTAGCTAATATTTGTACTTGCAAGCCAGTTTGATTACTTAAAGCACCTTGCACATCTACATCAATATTCAGCAAGCCTGCTGGGTAGCCAGCTAATTTTTCAGGTTTGAAATTGCTGAGTTGCGCATACAATTTAAGCGGGAAATCATTGGCTAATCCTATTTCGCCATTGATTTGCATATTCGCCGCTATTAAGTCGTTTGCGGCGGTTTGGGCTATTTCCAGCTGATTATTTTGCAAAATTAACAGCGGATTTAGCTCAAATTTCAAACGATTTAAATCACCCGCCAACTGCGTTTTAATATCATAAGGCAAACTGCCATCAAGGCTAGCTTGCTTGATACTGGCCTCACCCATCAATGCAAATGGGCGCATCGTTTGTATATTGAGCTGCAGCTGGGCCTGACCAAAAGGCGTTGCGGCGCGTAAATAATGCAGCTGTATGGCTTTGCTATCGGCTTTTAAATCAAACTGCACTTGGTTTAATGTGTAGGTTTCAGTTGGCGTCACAATAACCAGCTCCACCACTTCTGCCTGCTGAATCTGAACAGGAAAAGGCAAATTAATGCGCTCTGGCAAGCCGGATTTATCCGCTTTCTTTTCAGTATCACGCAAGGTGATGACTAAACGTTTTGCGCGCATTTTTTCCACTAGCAAGCTGCTATCAAATGGCGATAGTTGCCAGCGCGATTCTAATTTAGTGAGTTGCAGATGAATATTATCCACATCGTAATCCAGCTTATCCAGATTAGAACTGCCATGAATGGTCATTTCGCCTTGCACTGGCGTAAACATTAGTAAGATAAAGCAGAGAAATAGCGCTTTAATATAGTGCCATTGTTGTTTGCTAATTAAACTCAACATGTGATTTAAATTCAAAATGCAACGCCTAAATTAAAATGCAGACGATATTCGCCTGTTGCTTCGCCATACGCAATATCGCCGCCAATCGCGCCAATCGGGCTTTTCCAGCGCGCACCTAAACCATAGCCATAAACGGGTTTTAAATCCTGCAATGTATTGGCCGCATTACCTGCATCCACAAATAGAGCCGCGCCCCATTGCTGCGTTAGCCATTGAATCACTTCAACGCTACCTGTTGCCAAATAGCGGCCACCCACTGTCGCATCACCCTCACGCACGCCCAAACTTTCAAACGCATAACCACGCACCGATTGATCGCCGCCTGCGCGGAATAAAAAGGCGGCAGGAGCGCTATTTTTACCGCTCACAGCGCCTATTTCTGCTCTGGCGATTAGCTGCGTTGATTTAGTGATTGGATAGTAGCCCTGCGCTTTGGCATAAGTTTGCACAAAACGGCCGCTAGAAAGCTGCTCAATTGGCGCTACGGCTAACTGCGTATTAAATAAATAGCCCAGCGTTGGGTTGCGGTCATTATCGGTGCGCCTTAACGTAATGCCATAAGATAAAGTAGCCACACTTTTAGTGGCCGATGGCGCGTCATCCAACTCTTGATGCTCAATTAGATACGCGGCGCCAATGGTTTGCTCTGTTCTGCGTGGGCCCCAGCTTCTATTAATGCCAGTTTGGCCAGAGCTGGTGATTTGGCCTTCAATCACCCTGCGCTCTAGGCCTGCATTAAAGCTATCGCGATAGCCGTCGCTATCTGTAGGTAAGCGAACCAGCGCGCTTAACGATTGCGCGCGCTGTTCTGGTTTTAAGCTGCTGGTTAAGCGCCAACCGCGATTAAATAGATTAAGGTCATCATAAGTAAGCTGCGCCCGCGCGCCTGTATTGGTGCTGTAGCCTGCGCCCACACCCATTTTTACAGCTGGGTTTTCTTGCACCACTACTTTCACTGGCACTACATCATTGACGGCCGTTGCGGTGCTGGCGGTCACTTCTACGCCCTGAAAATAGCCACTTTCTTCTAAACGCGTTTGCAATAGCTGTAGCCTTGTCTGACTATAGGTTGTGCCAGGTTTAATGCGATTTAAATCTTGAATAATGCTGGCAGGATAGCGATTCAGACCTTCTACAGTTAATTCACCAAAGGTAAAACTTTGGCCACTATCGACCTCTATGCTAATGGCTACGGTATTTAACGCTGGATTCACCTCTGCCTTGCTGGCTTTAATGCTGGCGTTTGGGTAACGCTCTACCAATAAATTAATCAGTAATCGGCGCTTGGCTTGATTCCAATCGGTTTGTTTGAAAACAGACCCTGTTTGTAATAGCCAATTTTGCTTTAGGCTTTTAATGGTAGCCGTTCTGGCAGTTAAGTTAGCTGCATCTTGCTGCAAAATATCGCCAGTAAAGTTTAAATCCAACGTGCTTACTAAGGTAGGCTTGCCAGGGCTTACCAAAAACTTGGCCTGAGAAACGCCAGCATTAGTATCAATAGACGGGGTGATTTCGGGTGAAAAATAGCCTTCTGTTGCCAGTAAATCGGCAATCGCTTCTGGCGTTGCTTGATACAATCGCAACCATTCGGCAGGCGACATGCGCGGGTTATCGCGCCACTTTACGATGTCCAAATGCTGTTTTAACAAATCCGTTAATAGCGTATTTTCGTCAAATTTTTGAGATTCGCTGGTTTGAGATTGGCTAGCTTGTGCATTTTCCAACACCGAAATTTCCACACTGTAATTACCTTCGGCAGCATACAAAGGCATGCAAAACACGCTAACCGTGCTTATTACCAACCATAAAAGGTAACGCACTACGCTATGCCGCATACTTCAACTGTAATTGCACGGTTTGCAAGCCTTTGTATTCATTGGCTTCTAGCGTGTAAGCGGCAGAAACTTGCTCTGGCAGAAATTCATGCTGATTAAAATAAATCGCATCGAAGCGTTTTTGGTCTTTTTCCAGTATCAATTTAAGGTGCTTTTCACCCACAACACGCTGGTTAATCACTTGAAATTCGTCAAAAAACAAAGGCTGCTGAAAACCCTGCCCCCATACTTGCTTGGCTAATAACTGCGCCGTTTGCAAGCTCACTTCATGGCTTTGCAAACCGCCATCGGTTTCCATCACCGCTTGCAAATCGGTTTCGGTTATCAAGCTTTTTACCACCGCCTCAAACGCGGTTTCAAACGCTAAAAAATCAGCTTGTTTAATCGTTAAGCCTGCCGCCATGGCATGGCCGCCAAATTTGATGATTAAATCAGGGTGGCGCTTGGTAACTAAATCCAGCGCATCGCGCAGGTGTAAGCTACTAATGGAGCGGCCAGAGCCTTTTAGCAAGCCATCATTGCCTTCTGCAAACACAATGGCTGGGCGGTGATAACGCTCTTTTAAGCGCGAAGCCAAAATACCAATCACACCTTGGTGCCAATCGGCATTAAATAAGCTGATGCTAAATTGCGCACTGACGGCAATATCTTCCAAAATCGCCAATGCGCTATCTTGCATATCGGCTTCAATATTGCGGCGCTCCATATTCAGCTCATGCAAGGTTTGTGCTTTTTGTGCAGCGTCTGCTGTATCTTCAGCCAATAAACAAGCAATGCCCAACCGCATATCATCTAATCTACCAGCGGCATTTAAGCGCGGCCCTACATAAAAACCTAAATCTTGTGCCGTTGTTTTTGTTGGCTCACGCCCTGCTACTTGCAGCAAAGCGGTAATGCCTGCGGCGCAAGCGCCAGCGCGAATACGGCGCAAACCTTGCTCTACCAGAATGCGATTATTGGCATCTAATTTAACCAAATCGGCTACCGTACCTAGCGCCACTAAATCCAACAAAATACTTAAATTTGGTTCTGGCTGATTGTCAAAAATTCCGCGCTTGCGCAACTCGGCGCGCAGTGCCAGTAACACATAAAACATCACGCCAACACCTGCCAAATTTTTGCTTTTAAAGCCACAACCATGCTGATTGGGATTCACAATGCAGGCGGCTTGCGGCGTAATGTCACCTGGTAAATGGTGGTCAGTAATCAACACTTGCATGCCTAATTGATTAGCCGCCAATACGCCATCGTAACTGGCAATGCCGTTATCAACCGTGACTAGAATATCTGGTGACAAAGTAGCGGCTAATGCCACAATTTCTGGCGTTAAACCGTAGCCGTATTCAAAACGATTCGGCACTAAAAAGTCTATCTCACTAGCCGAATTTAATAATTGAGAAAACAGGCGCAAGCCTTTTACCGCCACCGCAGTTGCCGTTGCGCCATCAGCATCGTAATCGCCTATCACCAGTATTTTTTTATTGGCAATCATCACATCAGCCAATAAAACCGCCATTTGCGTGCTGTTAGTGAGTTGTTCTGGCGGAATAATATGCGCTAATGTAGTTTCTAATTCGCTAGCATGCTGAACCCCGCGCGCCGCGTAAAGCCGCGCAAGCAAAGGACTTTCGCCTGCGGTAATCAGCGTATCGACTATGGATTGATTAAAATTGCGAGATTTGATTTGCATAAGATTCACTGACTGACTTGCCGAAGCTGACCGCCACCGTAACACCAAATGCTATTAACCACAGTTAGCCGCTTATTTTCACGCGCCCTATTCACGGGGTGATCAAACAGCAGCATTTGCAGTTCATTTTGAAAGCTTGCCCAAGTGCTAGCGCCTTTACCCGTTGGCAAGAATTCATTTATATCTTGGTTAACCGCTTTCTGCGGATGAACGGTTGCAATATCAGGGTTTTGCTGTAAGCGCAAAAACCATTGCTGCTGATGCCAGAAAAACTGCATGCCATCGGCAGCAAAATGCGTGTTCAAAGTACGCGTTAAAGCCTCGCCCTCTTCTAAACCCAAGTCTAAAGGCACTGGCCCTGCCAAGCTAAAGCTATCGCGCTGCAACACTAAATGCACTGGCGCGGCATAAAGCCAATAAGCGCTATCAGGCTGGTTGCCAGCTTGTTGCCAAGCCAGTGCGGCATGGGGCAATTTAGGCTGAAATAATCTTTTTAGAAATGCAAACATGGCAGGCATTTTAACACTGCATTGTTTATAACTCATGTTTATGACTTTTATTTGGCGGCAATTTAAAGCAAGTTTACTTAGCTTTAGTGCATAAAAAAGCCGTATCGATATAAACGATACGGCTTTGATTGCTCAATTAATTACCAGTAATGACGATCTTTATGTTTACGATGGCCATATGCATTGCCACGACCACGTCTATCATCTCTGTCATTACCCCATCTGTCGTTATTCCAGCCAGCTGGTTGATAGCTTACATTAGAAATGTAACCACCAGACCTTACCGCAACTTGCACAGGCACATAACGACCTGGGTCTCTATCCATCACGGTTGAATATTGGCGACCATTGTATTCATAGTTCACCAAATAACCGGCATTGATGTTTTGCCAATTATCCACTGTTACGCAACGCTCTACTGGGCGCGTTTCCACACGTTCACGGCCATAGCCTTGGCGATTATTGTCTACTCGGTCACCAATAATGGCACCCACACCAGCACCAACCGCAGCGGCTGCTACACGGCCACTACCACGGCCAACCGTATTACCCAACAAACCACCAGCAACACCACCAATAATGGCACCACCTAATGAGCGCTGTGGCGCTTCATAATAACTTTCACGTACATATTCGGTACGGCATTCTTGGCGCGGGCTATTCACACGCTCAAATTGAGGGCTAACCGAAATCACCCGTGCGCGATCTTCATAATCATCATCCGCCAAAGTTGGCATTGAAACCGTTGCCGCAATTAAACCCAATAATAATGTTTGACGCATTTTCAATCTCCTGTTTTGTCTCTGCTTCATTTAAAGCTGTGCAGATGATTACTCAAACGGCTGAATTAAAGGTTTGCCGACCGCTATTTGTTAATAGTTTGTAACTAATGATTTTACGTAGATTGGCGATTTTTTTAATTTATTGTCAGTAATTAGCTGTAATAACGACCAATCCATGGGCGCTCAAGGATAGTTGGTTCAATGTAACCATAGTCACTGTAGATAAAAATCATGTGCCTATACTGTGTTTAACACTGCAAATATGCAGAATTAAAAAAGGGATGTGAGATGAAAAAATTGAATGTAGCTTTAACAGGGTTTGCTATTTTATTTGCTAACGTGGCATTGGCAGGCGAATTCGCCGATTACTGCACCAATGGCTTATCTAAAGGCGCATTACACAAAACCAATTGCGCTATTAACGAATTTTACAATGGCAAAACCTACTGCTTTAGCAATGAAGGTGCGCGCGATTCATTTTTATTTGACCAAGATGGCATGATTGAAAAGGCGGCTACGTTTTATGCCGCTAACAAAGAAGTAGAGCGCGAAAAAATTACACAAGACAGCGCTATGCAGCAAATTAATAGTAAAACCTGTGATTTAAGTAATAAAGATGCGGGTTACTTAATTTTTAACGGCTTAGATTTAAGCCATTGCAATATGCAAAATATCAGCTTTTTTGGCGCGGAATTAAAAGGCGCTAAATTAACAGGCGCCAATCTTAAAGGTGCTTATTTAAATTTAGCACGTTTAGAAAATGCTGATTTCACCAACGCAGACTTAAGCAACGCCACTATTTTTCAGGCGATTTTTGATAAAACCAATTTCAAAGGCGCCAACCTTAGTAACGCCCGCATGATTGGCACATTGGGTAAAGTAGACATGAGCGGTGCCAATATTAGCAAAGGCCGTTTTGGCTTGGATGTAGGCAATCAACCCATGGGACAAATGAAATTTGATTCGATTGGTGGCAATTTTGCAGGCGCTAATTTTGAAAATGCCGATTTAAATATTGCCGCTTTTAGCTTTGCTGATTTAAGCAACGCCAATTTACGCGGGGTTAATTTATACCGCGCCGATTTGGTTAAAGCTAATTTAACGGGTGCGGATTTGACAGGCGCAAACTTAACAGATGCTGATGTAGATGACGCAAACTTTAAAGATGTAAAAGGCTTAAATACGGTAAAAGGTTTTGATACCGTAAAAGGCAAATGTACTGATTGCAAAGTTACTGCGGCTATTGCTGTACCAGTTCAAACTATTGAAGCAGATGAGCCCGTGAATGTGGCAGCAGCGCAATTAGCGGCTAGTTGCATGATGCATGCACATTTGAAACAATAAGTATATTTTGCTAAAAATAGGGTTAAGTACTGCTCAAACACAGTAACTTAACCCTTTTTTTGATGCTAAATTTAGCATTGTATAGTTTAGCCTTGTACGATTGTTTCTTCTGTCACACCACATTTGCGATTGAGCGGCACGGCAATATCAATCATTTTAGGCTTGGGCAAATCTAGCGCTTTCATCATGGCAATAAATTGCTCACGGGTTTGATTCGCTAGCCGCGTGTTAATACTTTTCTCTTGCCCCACACAACTCACACGTTTGCCATGGTAATCATGCGCTGGATAAATCAGCGTTTCATCAGGCAAGCTAAATATTTTTTGGGTGATGCTGTCATATAAAACGCCTGCATCCCCACCCTGAAAATCGGTACGTCCGCAGCCGTTAATCAATAGCGCATCGCCTGTAAAAATGCGGTCATTCCAAATGTAAGAAACGCTACCTTCTGTATGTCCGGGTGTAGCCATAACTTGAATCGTTTGCTTGCCTAATTTTAAGCAATCACCATCTTGCAATTGCATATCGGCGCTTTCCGCCCCGCATAATGCACTTACACCAGTTTGTATGCCTAATTTTTCGCGCAATTGACCGCTGGCAGTAATATGGTCTGCATGCACATGGGTTTCTATGGCATATTTTAATTGCGCATTCATTGATGCTAATAAATCCACATAAACATCCAATTGGCTGGCTACTGGGTCTATTAGCAGCGCTTCGCGTGATTCTTCATCGACAATTAAATAAGTATAAGTAGATGACTCTGAATCAAATAACTGCTTAAACATAATGCTCTCCAAATAACCTTAAAATTATATTTCTCAAAATTATATTGAATTATATTATATATTTTTATATAATGTTTAAATATTAATTGTTAAGCTATTTAATTCATGACAAATACCAATACTTTTGCCAGCAACGAAATCGATTTTAGTGCTTTACGCGCATCTGCTGATAAGGCCACTGCATTGATGAAAGTAATGGCGAACGCAGATAGGTTGATGCTGTTGTGCCAATTATCACTTGGTGAAAAATCGGTGGGCGAGCTTGAAAGCATTTTAGACATTCGCCAGCCCACACTATCGCAACAACTAACAGTGTTGCGCGAGGCAGAGCTAGTGGCAACGCGCAGAGAAGGCAAAAATATTTTTTATCGCATCTCTAGTCAATCGGCCATGGCCGTGATGCAAGTTTTGCATCAAGAAATTTGCAAAAAATAAATCCATCAACAAAGGATAAAAGGATATACGATGACCATTCAAATTACCCAACATTCCCCAGAATTTAGTACCGCGCCGCAAATACAAGTTGAAGATGTAGCCGAAATTGCTCAACTTGGCTTTAAAACCATTATTAATAATCGCCCTGATTTAGAAGGCGGTGTCGAACAACCCACTAGCGACCAAATTAAAAAAGCGGCCGAAAAACTGGGCTTAAATTATATTTATATTCCAGTTGTGCCAAACAATATTCAAGCTAATCAAATCGCCGATTTTAATAGTGCTTTTGCAGCTGCCGCCAAGCCAGTATTGGGATTTTGCCGCACAGGTAATCGTGCCAGTAGCTTATTCAAAGCTGCACAAGGTGATAACAACCCAGCACCAAAATCGCCCTTTCAAGCAATTAAACAATGGTTGCAGAGCAAATGTTTAATTACGCGCTTATTCAAATTTTGCAAAGCTAAATTAGCTTAAACAATCGAAATCTTTTAGAAAAATAAAAAAATATGATGCCATTAAAATCGAATGAATTTGATGTAGTGATTGTTGGCGGTGGCGCTGCTGGGTGTGCAGTTGCCGCCAGCTTAATCAAGCGCAATAAGCAACTAAATATTGCCATTATTGAGCCCTCATCTCAGCATTATTACCAACCGTCTTGGACACTTGTTGGTGCAGGTGAGTTTGATGTGGCCAAAAGCGTGCGCAATATGGCGGATTGCATACCCAAAGGCGTCACATGGCTGCAAGCGGCCGCTACACAATTTGAACCAGATAATCATCTAGTCATAACGGATAAATTAGGTAGCATTCAATATCAACAATTTATTGTAGCAGCTGGCATAAAGATTAATTGGCAGGCCATTAAAGGCTTGGCTGAGAGTGTGGGCAAGTATGGCGTTACCTCTAATTACCGCTTTGATTTAGCGCCTTACACATGGCAATTAGTGCAAAATTTAAAAAGCGGCAATGCTTTATTTACGCAGCCGCCTATGCCAATTAAATGCGCTGGCGCGCCGCAAAAAGCCTTGTATTTATCTTGCTCGCATTGGGAAAAACAAGGTGTGCTGAATCAAATCAATGTTGATTTTAACAGCGCAGGTGCGGTGCTGTTTGGCGTAACAGAATATGTGGCGCCACTCATGCAATACATACAGCGTTACAATGCAAAATTAAGTTTTAGCAGCACTTTGGTCGAAATTGACGGCCCCAACAAAACCGCATGGTTTGATATAAAAGATGCGCAAGGTGCCGTAACGCGTGTGGCGAAAAACTTTGACATGCTGCATGTTGTGCCGCCACAAAGCGCGCCCGATTTTATTAAAAATAGCCTATTAGCCAATCAAGATGGCTGGGTTGAGGTGAATCAAAACACTTTACAGCATGTGCGTTACCCAAACATTTTTAGCTTGGGCGATTGCTGCTCTAGCCCAAACGCCAAAACCGCCGCTGCAGCCCGCAAACAAGCCGTAATTGTTGCCAAAAATCTTATTGCGCATCGCACAGGGCTAGATTTGCCAGAGCAATACGATGGCTACGGCTCTTGCCCACTCACCGTTGAAAAAGGCAAAGTGATATTGGCCGAATTTGGCTTTGGTGGCAAATTAATGCCAAGCTTTTGGTGGGATTCTACCAAGCCTAGATTTTTGGCTTGGATACTTAAAAAATTTGGTTTGCCGTGGCTATATTGGAACGCCATGCTAAAAGGCCATGAGTGGTTAGCGCGTTGCAAAATTGTGAAAAAACAAATTGGATAATTTAATGCTACTGGATTGGTCGTTAATAAGCATTGGCATTGGCCTTTTTGTTGGTTTAGTACTGGCGCTTACAGGGGCTGGCGGCTCCATTTTAGCTATTCCTTTGCTAATGGTTGGCCTACATTTAAGTATTCAACAGGCAGCGCCAATTGCATTATTAGCGGTATTGCTTGCGGCTATTATTGGCACTATTCAAGGCTTATTCAAAAACATTGTTCGTTATAGAACAGCGCTTTTGATTGCCAGTTTTGGCGTGGCATTTGCACCGTTGGGCGTATGGGTGGCGGCACATATTCCCAATTACTTGCTTAGCCTAATTTTTGCGTCAATTATGCTCTACGTGGCTTGGCATATGTGGCATCAAAGCCAAGCGAATCTAATCACCCAGCAAAATTTACCCGACATGCCATGTATGCTGAACAAAGTCACATCCAGACTATACTGGACAGCTGCATGCACTAAGCGGCTAGTTGCGACTGGTACTTTGGCTGGTTTTATTTCTGGTTTACTGGGAGTAGGTGGCGGTTTTGTGATTGTTCCCAGTTTACATAAAGTCAGTAATTTCAACATGCAAACCGTTGTGGCTACTTCTTTAATGGTGGTTAGTATTGTTTCAATTGTGAGTATTGTGAGCTACAGCTTTTTAGCGCCTATAAAATTAGCAATTGCAATTCCCTTTGTGTTGAGTACTATTTTTGGGCTTTTAATTGGTAACCAGTTCAGCCACAAAGTACCCACAAAAATAAGTCAACGCGGCTTTGCTTTTTTAGCCATAATGGCGGCAATTTTAATGATTGTTGGACGTTAAAATTATTTCTATCAAATTAGTCAAAAATATTTGTTTTTTAAAAAACTTTTATTTTGCTTTAGTAGTCTGCTTACTATAAAAATTATTTCATATATAAAAATATTTACTTAGAGGTTAGCAAATGGATGGTACCGCGCTCATATTACTTCTGACATTCTTAGTGTCAGTCACGGGGTTGTTAGTTTTTATTTGGTCCATGTCGAATGGATTTTTTAACACCAAACAAAGTGCTTCACACATTATTTTTGGTAAAAATGAGATTGGCTTGGTTGAAGACCCTGCATCTCACCAAACCAATAATGAGCTTCAAGAGGCAGCAGGGGAAACCGATGCTAGCTTAACGCAAAAAGAATTGAGCGATCGCCTAATTGCCGATAAATCGTCCGCCCTACCCGCTTTTGTATGCTTATTAACGGCCATGTGCTGGTTAATTGTGGGCTCTGCGGCGGCTATTATTGCATCTATTAAATTGCATGAGCCAGATTGGCTGGTATCTCAAGCATGGCTCACATTTGGTCGCATGCGAAGCATCCATCTTAATTCGGTTATTTATGGCTGGGCTTCAATGGCAGGTGTTGGGGTTAGTTTGTGGTTAATTCCGCGTTTGCTAAAAACGCCACTGGTAGGTGCCAAATTTGTATATTGGGGCGCAATTATTTGGCATGTAGCATTAATGTTTGGCGTAGCTGCAATTGGTATGGGCTACACAGATGGCATGGAATGGTTAGAAATGCCATGGCAAATTGATATTTTCATTGTACTAGGCGGCGCATTAATGGGCTTGCCATTATTCTTAACGCTGGCTAATCGCAAGGTTGACCACTTATATGTATCGGTTTGGTACATCGGCGCGGCGTTAATTTGGTTTCCAATTTTATTCTTTATCGCCAACATTCCTAACCTACACTTTGGTGTGCAAGGCGCAGCCATGAACTGGTGGTATGGCCATAACGCGTTAGGTTTATGGTTTACGCCTATTGGCTTGGGCGCGGCTTATTACTTTATTCCTAAAGTTTTAGGCAGACCAATTTACTCTTACAATTTATCGTTGCTGGGCTTTTGGTGCTTGGCATTCTTCTATTCACAAGTGGGCGGTCACCATTTAATTGGTGGCCCGCTACCCACTTGGATGGTCACGCTTTCAATTGTGCAATCCATGATGATGATTATTCCTGTATTTGCGGTGGCGGTTAATCACCACATGACAGTAGGCGGCAATATTAAAGCGGTTATTCACTCGCCTACGTTGCGCTTTATTGTGCTGGGTTCTATGTTGTATGTGGCGGCATCGGTGCAAGGCTCATTAGAGGCATTGCGCTCTGTTAACGTGATTACGCACTTCACTCATTACACTGTGGCACATGCGCATTTGGGTATGTATGGCTTTTTCACCTTAGTCATGTTTGGCTCAATCTACTTCATTATGCCTAGAATTGTGGATTGGGAATGGCCGCATCCTTGGATGATTAGCGCGCACTTTTGGTTAGTGGCTGTTGGTTTTGCGGTTTATTTTATTGGCTTAACTATTGGCGGCTGGTTGCAAGGTGTTGCTATGGTAGATGCGGCTAAACCATTTATGGATTCAGTCGCAGTGACCCTGCCCTATTTAAAATCCCGCTCTATTGGCGGCGGCTTAATGGTGCTTGGGCATTTGATATTTATGATTCACTTTATATTAATCAGCCTACGTTACGGCACTAAAAAAGAGCCTGCGTTGCTGATTCCAATTGTGAACATTCCGTTTGTAAAAGAGGCGAAAGTTGCAGCCACAGAATTGAAGAGAGGTTAAGTATGGCTGGTCATATTGATGAGAAAAAACTATTTACAGGCGCGTTAGTCATTATTGCGTTTGCCACACTGGCTTTAGTGATCATGCCTTATATACAACTTAAAAATGTGCAAGCGCCAGCGGAATTAAAACCATATACCGATCAGCAAGCACATGGCCGCAAAGTTTATATGAGCATGGGCTGCGTTTATTGCCATTCACAACAACCACGCGATGCCAAATATGCGCCAGATGACAAGCGCGGTTGGGGCAGAGCTTCAACAGCGGCTGATTACGCTTACGACAAGGTACATCTTTTAGGCACTATGCGTACTGGCCCTGATTTGCTGAATATTGGCGCACGTCAGCCATCGCAAGATTGGCATTTGGGTCATTTGTACCAACCACGCGCCTATACGCCTGGCTCAATTATGCCAGCCTACCCGTTTATGTTTGTAGAACGTAAAGGCCCTGCCAAAGATGGCGAAGTGGTTATCAATCTGCCGCCAGCATTTGCAAAGCCAGGTGTCACTATTGTAGCCACACGTGATGCGCTTGATTTGGTGGAATATTTAAAAGCCTTGGATAGAACCTACCCAATTAAAAAAACCATTGAACAAAGCTTAGAAACGGCAAAGTAGGCATAGACTAAATAAGTACAGGCCTAATAAGCAAAAAAATTCAGGAGAAATAAGCAATGACAACTAACGATAACGACGCCTTAAATGACGCACAAAAACGGGAAAAAATAGACCCTAGCGAAGAAGAAAAATCGCTACCTTGGTTTATTACCATGACTATTGGTGCCTTGTTGATGTGGGGGGCTATTTATATTGCCGAAACCGTGATGACAGCTGCGCCAGAAGATGGCGATAACCGCGCACCGCAGGTATTAGCCAGCAACGATTGTGCCGCGACTGATAAGGTGGCGATTGACGGTGGTGCGGTATTTCAAGGCAAATGTGTTGCATGCCACCAAGCCAATGGCCAAGGCATCGCAGGCGTTTTCCCGCCATTAGCCGCATCCGAATGGGTATCAGGCAAACCAGAAGTATTAGCCAATATTTTACTGCATGGTATTAGCGGTAAATTAACCGTTAAAGGTGTGGTTTACAACGGCCAAATGCCTGCATTTAAAGATTTATTAACAGATGGCGAAATTGCGGCTGTGCTTACGCATATTCGTTCACAGTGGGATAACAAATCAGAAGCGATTGATGAAAAATTAATTACAACTGTGCGTGAGGCCACTAAAGATCGCGCAAACCCTTACAACGGGGATGAAGAGTTATCCAAACTCTAATCAACATTCGTATATTCCTCTCCAACTCAGCACTCGCTAGGTATATTTTACTATTTGGCGTACTGCTGTTTTGGGGGTTTTTTTTCAGCTTAATCACTTCAAATTTTTCAAACTTCATTTTAGAGTCCGAGCGAAAATCCCAGCTATTTTCAGCGAAACCAAATATTAAAATGCAACTCATTAACGCTAATGGCCAGCATGTATCGCTGGCAGATTTAGCAAAGCAGCAAAATAAAATATTGGTGACCGAATTTATTTATACCCGTTGCAAAACCTTGTGTTTAACCTTGGGCGATTATTTTCAGCAAGCGCAAACGCATATTAAAGCGCAATCGTTACAACAAAAAATCCACTTACTCAGCATCAGCTTTGATGTAGCCGCAGATAACCCAACGCGCTTAAATCGCTATCAATCCAGAATGAAAATGGATGACGAAATCTGGTCTATCGCCACCATGGCAAGTGATGCCGATTTAGCAATAGCAAAACGTCAATTGGGCTTGGTGGTACTTGCCGATAGCGCCAACGAATTTGTGCATAACAGCGCTTTTTTAGTCATTTCGCCGCAAGGAAAACTGCTTGGCATTTATGATGATGATGATATTCAGGGCGCATTAAGCTTGGCTGCTAAGCAATCTTCAGTGCTTTAAAGTCTAAAAAAATATCAAATGAATTCGGTTAAATTTAAAACTATTCAACTGTACTCAAGCGGGCTATTTTTAATCGCCGCCATCGCACCTTCATTGCCGCCTTTCAAATTTTTGCTGGCATCTAGCATGGTCATTCACATGCTGGTACAAATTCCAGCGCTGATATTGGCTGGCTATTGCCTAAACGTAATCAATAAGCCCATTAGCGCAAGTATTTCATTTAGCTTAAGCTGCTGGTTGTGGATTTTACTCACCAGCATGTTTTGGATGTTGCCGATAAGTTTAGATAAAGCGCTTACCAATGCAAATTGGGATATCTTCAAAATAATCACGCTGGTTTTAAGCGGCATTCTGTTAAAACCCGCTTTTGCAGGGCCAAAGGTTTTATCGCTTTTTTTTGCAGGTAGTAGCTTGATGATGCTATTTTCAGTAGGCCATTTTTATCAAGACAGTGAATCGCGATTGTGTAATAGCTATTTATTGGCATCGCAGCAAACAACAGGCACAGGCTTAATGCTTATGGCGACTGCTTTACTGCTGTTTGCACTGTACAAGCTTAGGCACGATATTTTTGAGCCCGATCAAAACCATTAAATTTAGCTGCTAGCTAACTTTTCTAGTGCTGCTCGATTACTAATTTCAACATGGCCGCGCCCAAGCGAAACCCAGCCTTTTAGCTCAAAACGTTTCAGTTGACGGCTAACCACTTCACGCGCAGTACCTAACTCATCTGCAATTAATTGATGGGTACGGCTAATGGTTACGCTACCAGCATCTAACAGCAATTTTGCTAGCCTTGCATCAATGCTATGAAAAGCCACTTCATCCAACAACACAATTAAATCGCTAATCAAAACGCCATAATTGGTCATTACAAATTGGCGAAATACAGCCGAATCAATCATTAGCTGATTAAAAGCAGCTGCGGGAATAATCACATCGCGAATCGGCTCTTCTACAATGGTAGATGCGGGGTAATTACTATGTCCCAGTAGACAAGTGGTGGTAATCACACAAGTTTCACCCGCCGCCACGCGATACAACAAAATTTCGCGGCCACTGGTAGACATTTTGTAAACGCGCGATTGACCTGCCAAACGCATCACATAAGCACCGCAAGCTCCGCCCTCACGATAGCCAATAGTGCCCACTGGTGCCTCTACGATACGCGCCGATTTAGTTAAAATATCACGCGCGTTTGGCTCAAGTTGTAATAAAGCTGGAAAACTCTCCAGCCAATCTAGATTATCCATTGAACTGCCCTCATTTGTTTTAATGTTATCTCTCTAGCCAGTTGCTAAGCCTATTAATTGTTTGCAACTCCTAATATCTTACTGCAACACTATCAGCACCCTAACATTGTTGCAACATTCTTTGAATGTTCTTAATGCATTAGGTGAATTGTTTGCTTAAGATATTTATTTTTATTCAAAAGCCAAAGTTATCAAGTATCAATTTGCGTTTTATTTCACACATAAATACCAAATTGATGATATTTCTATACTGTAGTACATTGTACGTATGTATAATATTTAAAGATGCATTACACCTGAAATACATATGCATCTAACAAAAATATATAAAAAAATATGTGCTTACATACCCAAGCAATAAAGCCATACTTGAAGTGATTAATTGAATAGCTTAACTTAAAGATGAGATATATCTTGTTAACCCGCTAATCCATTGATGAATCTTCTTAACCAATAAATAATTTGTCCTACAAATTATTTGCTTATTTAACTAAAATAAGTTAACTTAATGCGTTGAATTTACTAGGAAATATTACTAATAAAAAATGTCTACTTACGATAATCTTAAATTAAATCACCAACTTTGCTTTGCTTTATATGCAGCAACCCACTCGCTCACACGCGCTTACCGAAGCTCACTTGAGCCGCTGGGCATCACTTACACACAGTACTTGGTGCTATTAGTTTTATGGGAAACAGATGGCATCAGTGTGGGAAAAATTGCGCAACGCTTGGAACTAGACTCTGCAACTTTAACGCCTATGCTTAAACGATTAGAAACGGCTGGCTTTATTTCAAGAGTCCGCAATCAAAAAGATGAGCGCGTTGTTGAAATCAAACTAACTGAAGCTGGCAACAAGCTTCAACATGAAATTTCACAAGTACAGCATGGTGTTGCTTGCCAAACAGGCTTAAATACCGAAGAATTTAATCAATTAAAAGACACTTTACATCGCTTGGTAGAAACAATGTCAAAAAGCGAAGTGCAACCAGAATAAGGCGTAGCAAATGTAAAGCGCAGCAAATATAAAGCACAGCAAATATAAAACGCAAACCAAACGAAGTACAACCCAAATACTTCCCTAGTAAGTTTAAATTTGAATAAAGTGTAATCCCATCAAAAAAGCCAGCTATTTTGCTGGCTTTTTTGCAATGCTTCAGCATCAGTTATTTTCTTACTGGCTCTGATACTGGCTTTTCGCCCGTCACAATCACATTTCTATAGCTTTCTAAACCGGTCATCAATTGTTTAATTTCATGATCTGGCACATTAAAAGCATAAAAAGTGTGTAAGCACTCCACCATAATAATGTTGAATTCACGATTAGTAATGTTTAAGTGCGGATGACTGTCTTTCATGGATTTGCCACGACCAAATGGATCGGGCAGATACACTTTTGGGCCACCTGTTTCGTTTATCACCCAGTTTGTCAGCATCACTTTAAAACCAGCTTTGCTGTCTACATTGTCGTGAACCCTTTTTAAAGCTGGGTTAGCATTCAGTGCCCTATTCACATAAATTTTATCCACAAGATGATCGACAGTGGATGCAATATTATAGCTACCGCCTAAGCGACTGTATAAAGATTCTTCCTCAGCCGCGGATACTGAAACGTTAAATAACAGCGCTGCGCTTGCAACGATTGCCAACAATATTCCACTTAATTTACTTTTGCGTACCATCTTAGTTCTCCCTAAAAGAATGATAATGCCTACAAAATGAGATGCTGAACGTGACTTGAACTTATCCATTCAACGTTTATCTCGAAATAATTAATTAACATTTGGTAACTAAATATTAACAATTTCGATTATTTGTATTTTTATCACACTAATTGTTAGTGCGCAAACTATTTATGCGCAACTCAATTGGTGCTTATCCTCACCCTGTTAGTTAATTGATTAAACTTTGAATTAACGCCAGTCCAAAACCAACACCAAAGCCGTTGGTATCTGTTGCAACTGCTCCTAAACCACCCTTGCGGCTATAAGAAGATAAATCTGTATGCAACCATGCAATATCGTTTTCTATAAACTTACCTAAAAATCGCGCTGCATGAATATGGTCAGCACCGCCTTCTAAAGTGCATTGCTTAATATCGGCAATATCGCTTTCCAAATCGCTATCAAAATCATCGTCATATGGAAAAGCGACAATACGCTCGCCTGAGGCTGCGCCAGCACCTACGGCTTTGCAGGCTAAATCAGAGCAGTTTGAAATCACACCACTCATGCGGTCACTTAACGCAGCATGCATGCTGCCTGTTAATGTCGCAAAATCTAAAATCATATCTGGCAGGTTGCCATTTTTATCTGCGCGACTAGCAAGTGTTAAGGTATCAGCCAGCACCATGCGCCCCTCTGCATCGGTATGCACAATCTCAATAGTCATACCATTTAACGCAGTCACTACATCATTCTGTTTGTACGCCAATGGCCCAATATGGTTTTGCGCAATTGCTAGCCAGCAATCTACTTTAACCTCAAGCGCCATTTCAGTCACAGCTTGCAAGATACCAAGGCTAACCGCGCTACCATTCATATCTTCATGCATCCCTTGCATATATTTTGCAGGCTTTAAATTATGTCCGCCTGTATCAAAGCAAATACCCTTACCCACCAGCGCGATATGCTTTTTAACAAATGTTGGCGTATAAGTTAAGTGCACAATGGCTGCATCTAATGGCTCACTACCTTGACCAACCGCGTAAAACGCACCTGCACCCATTTTTTGTAGCGTAGGCATATCAAACTCTTCCCAAGCCCAGCCATGTTGCGCCGCTAATTGCTTTACCTTTTCACGATAGATAGTTGGCGTTAGCGCATTGGGTGGCAATATCGTTAAGCTACGACACAATGTATTGGCTGCAACTCGGGCGCTCACATACCCATAGTCATGCTCAGCTTGATAGCCATAAATATTGATTTCTTTCAATGGTTTATCTTTATTTTCTAGCTTAGATTGGGCGCCTTTGTGGCTTGGTATTTGTGCAGCATTAACGCTTGCAACGTAATAAGCCGCGCAAGCATGCGCTTCTCTCGTTGCCTCATCGCCAAACACGCAAATGGCCAATATTTCAGGATTCTCATCCAATAAAGGCTTAACAGCTTTACGCAATAAAGTGTGCTTTTGAAACATCGTTAGTTTTGAAGCCAATATGACAAAGCTAGCCAACCCACCGTTGGGTAAATCCAAAGTGACTGGCGTTTTATTCAGACTTTTATAATCAACGCCACTGCGCTTCAACTTATTTTGTAGTAATTCGTTAAAAATTGGTGCACTTTCGTGCAAATCGCTCAATACAAAAAGTGTATGCTTTTGCGAAGATAGCGTTATTTCGTCACTTATCACTGCAAATTGGCTTAATTTTACCGACATTTAATTATCCTTAACTCTTATATAATATGTAAAACAAACGTAGCAAATCTTCTAAAAATGGCTACCCAAGCTAACGGTTTAACTTGACCAAAAAGCCTAAAAAAGCCACACTAACATCTTTATAGATTGCATTAAATCAAGCTTGTTCATCCTATTTGACTGTTTTTAAACAGGGCGATCGGTTTAAAGTAAAACGATTAGCTAATAAGACGACTTGCATTTAACGAGCTGCTTGCATTATATCAATCAAGCACTCTCAACGGAGACTATCCCTGCATGACCTCGAACACGCAAAACAAACTAGTAGAAACCGACCCATTAGAAACACAGGAATGGTTAGACGCCTTAACCGCTGTTATTGAAACCGAAGGCACAGAACGCGCGCACTTCTTGTTAGAGGCGATGATTGATAAAGCGCGCCGCTCTGGCAGCAACTTACCTTACAACGCCACAACCGCATATGTAAACACCATCCCTACTCACCTGCAGCAGCGTTTGCCTGGCGACCCAGAAATGGAACGCCGCATCCGCGCACTAGTACGCTGGAATGCGATTATGACGGTGCTGCGTGGTAATGAAAAATCACCAGGCGTAGGTGGCCATATCGCCAGTTTCCAGTCTGCCGCTACTTTATATGACACTGGCTTTAACTATTTCTTCAGAGCGCCAAATGAAAGTTTCGGCGGCGATTGCGTTTACTTTCAAGGCCATTCATCGCCAGGTGTTTACGCGCGCGCCTTTATTGAAGGCCTAATTCCTGAAGATAAAATGGATAATTTCCGTCAAGAAACGGGCGGCAATGGTTTATCCAGCTATCCACATCCATGGTTAATGCCTGATTTTTGGCAATTTCCAACCGTTTCAATGGGTTTAGGCCCAATTCAAGGCATCTACCAAGCACGCTTTTTAAAATACATGCACGATCGCGGCATTGCAGACACTAGCGACCGTAAAGTATGGGTATTCTGTGGCGATGGTGAAATGGACGAGCCTGAATCATTAGGCGCGATTTCTTTAGCATCACGCGAAAAATTAGACAATTTAATTTTTGTGATTAACTGTAACTTGCAACGCTTAGATGGCCCAGTGCGCGGCAACGGCAAGATTATTCAAGAGTTAGAGTCTGATTTCCGCGGTTCTGGCTGGAATGTATTAAAAGTGGTGTGGGGTTCGTATTGGGATCCATTACTAGCCATGGACAAAGACGGCATCCTGAAAAAACGCATGGAAGAATGCGTGGATGGCGAATACCAAAACTTTAAAGCCAAAGGCGGCGCGTACACGCGTGAACACTTCTTTGGCAAATATCCAGAGTTAAAAGAGATGGTTGCCGCCATGAGTGATCAAGATATTTGGCGCTTAAACCGTGGTGGTCACGATCCGCATAAAGTGTATGCCGCTTACCACTCAGCAGTAAATCATAAAGGCCAGCCAACAGTAATTTTAGCTAAAACCGTTAAAGGTTATGGCATGGGCGACGCGGGCGAAGGCCAAAATACCACGCACCAACAAAAAAGCATGGATATTGAGTCATTGAAAAAATTCCGTGACCGCTTTGATTTGCCGATTACCGATGAACAAGTCGAAAACTTATGCTTCTATAAGCCAGCCGATGATTCGCCAGAAGTAAAATACATGGCAGAGCGCCGTGCAGCGATGGGTGGTTTTGTACCGCAACGTCGCCGTAAAGGTAACGAATTAACCGTGCCAGCATTATCGGCATTCGAAAATATGCTTACGGCTACAGGTGAGCGTGAAATATCCACCACCATGGCTTTTGTGCGTATTTTATCGACACTTTTACGTGATAAAACATTGGGCAAATTTGTAGTGCCAATCGTGCCAGATGAAGCGCGTACTTTTGGTATGGAGGGCATGTTCCGCCAATTAGGTATTTATTCACATTTGGGTCAATTATACGAGCCGATGGACTCTGACCAAGTGATGTACTACAAAGAGTCCAAAGATGGCCAGATTCTGGAAGAAGGCATTAACGAAGCGGGCTCATTCTCTAGCTGGATCGCTGCTGCGACATCGTACAGTGTCACAGGCGTGCAGATGATTCCGTTCTATATCTTCTATTCTATGTTCGGTTTCCAACGTATTGGCGACTTAGCATGGGCAGCTGGTGATAGCCGTGCACGTGGCTTCTTGCTAGGCGCTACCGCTGGACGGACGACGCTGAATGGTGAAGGTTTGCAACATGAAGATGGCCATAGCCATTTAATGTCAGCGACGATTCCTAATTGTATTTCTTACGACCCGACCTTTGCTTATGAGTTAGCCGTTATTATTCAAGAAGGCTTGCGCCGCATGGTGCAAAACCAAGAAGATGTGTATTACTACATTACCTTGATGAATGAAAATTACAGCCACCCTGCAATGCCAGCTGGCGCTGAACAAGGCATTTTGAAAGGCTTATATAGCTTTAGTAAGTCGAAAGCTAAGGGCAAAGAAGCCAAAGATATGCAAGTACAATTGATGGGTAGCGGCGTTATCTTGCGCGAAGTAATTGCAGCTGCCGAATTGTTAGAAAAAGACTGGGGTGTTTCAGCTGATGTATGGAGTGCAACCAGCTTTACCGAACTACGCCGCGAAGGCTTGGATTGCGAACGCTGGAATATGCTGAACCCAGAAAAACCACAGCGCTTGAACTATGTAGCGGAATGCTTAAAAGATGCAAAAGGCCCTGTTATTGCTTCAACCGATTACATGAAGAGCTTTGCTGAGCAAATTCAACGATTTGTGCCAAATAAATTTGTGGCTTTAGGTACTGACGGTTATGGCCGTTCTGATAGCCGCGAGGCATTGCGCGATTTCTTTGAAGTGGATGCGCGCTACATTACAGTAGCCGCTTTAAAAGCATTGAGCGATGAAGGCAAATTACCCGCCGCCAAAGTAGCAGAAGCGGTAAAAAAATACAATTTGGATGCAAACAAACCAAATCCAACAACGGTTTAATACAAAATTAAGGCCTGCTGGCTGGAGTGAATAATGAGTTTACAAGATGTTTTAGTGCCGGATATCGGCAACTTTGATAGCGTTGATGTGATTGAAATACTGGTAAAAGCGGGCGATACCATTACTAAAGACGATTCATTGGTGACAGTGGAATCGGACAAAGCTTCAATGGATATTCCTGCGCCGTTTGCTGGCGTAGTAAAAGAAGTGAAATTAAAAGTAGGCGATAAAATCGCGCAAGGCCATTTGATTTTAACTTTGGAAGCTGGTTCTGCGGCAGCTAGTGCACCAGCTGCTGAAGTTAAAGTGGCGACAGCTGCAACTTCTCAGCCAGTTGCAACTGCACCCAAAGAGGCAGTTACACCTGCAATTCCAGAGCCATCGCGCCCTGCCCCAGAGCCACCAAAACAAGTGCAGCCTGCGCACCAGCCTTTGCCAGTGGGCGAAAGTGCTGTGTCTAACGACGGCAAAACCTCGCATGCTAGCCCATCAGTACGTAAATTTGCGCGTGAGTTAGGCGTTAATTTAGCATTTGTAAAGGGTAGCGCTGCAAAAAACCGCATTACCCAAGCAGATGTACAAGCCTTTGTTAAAGGTGAGTTAGCAAAACCGCGGACAGAAAATATGGGTGCTGGTGTGAGCGGATTTGCAACCTTGCCAATGCCAGTAATTGATTTTAGCCAATTTGGTAGCGTAGAAACCAAAGCGCTATCTCGCATTAAAAAACTGTCTGGTGCTAATTTACATAGAAACTGGGTGACTGCACCGCATGTCACGCAATTTGATCAAGCAGATATTACGGATTTGGAAGACTTTAGAAAATCTATGCAAGCAGACGCTGAGAAACGTGGCGTCAAACTAACCATGTTAGCTTTTTTAATCAAAGCTTCTGTTAATGCGTTAAAAGCTTATCCTAATTTCAATTCATCGCTTTCACCAGATGGCGATAGCTTGATTTTAAAAAATTACTTCAATATTGGCTTTGCCTGCGACACGCCAGATGGCTTAGTCGTGCCAGTCGTAAAAGATGTGCAGCAAAAAGACGTGTTGGATATTGCACGTGATTTGGGTGAGTTATCCACCAAGGCCCGCGAACGCAAATTGAAAGTGGAAGAAATGCAAGGCGGTTGCTTTACCATTTCTAGCCTTGGCGGTATTGGCGGCACCATGTTTACGCCAATTATCAATTGCCCAGAAGTGGCGATTTTAGGCGTTTCACGCTCGTCCATGCAGCCAGTGTATGACGACAAAACCAAAACATTTGAGCCACGCTTAATCTTGCCAATGTCACTTTCCTATGATCACCGTGTAGTTGATGGTGCCGATGGCGCGCGTTTTACTAGCCATATGCGCATGATGTTGTCTGACGTACGTCGCTTACTGCTTTAATCTTAGCATCAACAATTTGCACTGTTTTAGTGCGAAACTCTCAAAAATCATCCGTTAATCCGCTGCATTTATGGATTAATGGATGTAAACCCATCCAAATCGTGTGTAATCCAGCCCAATTAAGTTGGTACGACAATTGCTAACCTTAATTAAGTACTTCATATTATTTTAGCGAGAGTTTCTACTTAATTACTAACGATTGGGGATTATCATGGCTAGGCTTGTTCCTGCATTATTTTTTTCCACTGGATTGCTTTCAAGTTTATTTTGGGGAGTGGCAACGCCTATCTATGCTGCCCCCACTGATGAACTAGTGCATAAAATAAGCGCCCATGTCGTTAAAGTACAAGTTGGCCTTGCCAACGGCGGCTATGGTTTAGGCTCAGGTGTTGTTATTGCCAAAGATCAAGTTGTCACCAATTGCCACGTGGTTTCTGGCGCAGTTTCAGTCAGCATTAACACCAATGGTGAAAATTATAGTGCTAGCGCATTAAAGCCTGATTGGCATCATGATTTATGCATACTCACTGTAACTGGTTTAGATGCCCCAATCGCACCAATCGGCTCAAGCGAAAAACTGAAATATGAGCAGCCAGTTTACACCGTTGGCTTTGCTAACTTCTCGCCTCGCCCAAACGCCACTTATGGTTTCGTTAAAAGCTTATATCCAATGGATGATAGCGTTGTGGTAAGAGCAAGCAATGCTTTTAGAATGGGCGACAGTGGCGGTGGTTTATTTGACGATACCGGTAATTTAGTCGGCATTGTCACGGTTAAAAGTCCTGGGCGCGATGCGTTTTACTACAATATGTCGGTAGAGTGGGTGCAGCGTTTACTGAACAAACCTGAACAGCCGATTGTGAGTAAAAGTGAGTTAGCATTTTGGGCAGAATCACATGAAAAATGGCCATTCTTTATGAAAGTTGTTCAGCCACTTAAAACAGCAGACTGGGCTGCATTGCAAACAATTGCCACCGCATGGGCAGAGTTTGAGCCACAAACAACTGAAGCACTTTTCTACCGTGCTGTGGCTGAATATAGCTTAAAAAATACAGCTTATGCCGAGCTACATTTAAACCAAGTAGTTGCAACCAATAGCAATCACAGTAGTGCTCTGTATTATTTAGGCTTAATTGCCGAACAAAATGGCAAGCATATGGAAGCTTTAAATTTAGTTGCTGCGCTTGATGTTTTAGATGTGAGCATTGCCAATGACCTAAAATCGGCTATGGGCATCAAAGTCGATTAATCGTTTAAATAGCAGATATCCCAAACTTATTTGGGATATCTGCTAAAAATTTTCTACAATTATTGTCTTTTTTACTAGCTGACAAGCCTTATCTGATAAACAATCTCCTCTCGTTCTATACTTTTGCTTAAAGCTTAAATTTGCGCGCTTTAATGATATAATTATGTTTATATTTAAGCAAAACAAAGGTTAAGCATGAGCGATTTAGTGGATGTGTTAGTCCCCGATATTGGTAATTTTGATAGTGTGGATATCATCGAAATATTGGTTAATATTGGCGATGTTGTCGCTGTTGATGATTCACTCATCACGGTTGAATCAGACAAGGCATCGATGGATATTCCATCTTCGCACGCTGGTGTGGTAAAAGAAATAAAAGTTAAAGTGGGCGATAAAGTCGCTAAAGGCTCATTTATTGTAGTCATTGCGTCTGAAGCCAAAGCGGAGGCAGCACCAGCTGTTCAAGCAGAAGCGCCTACCGTTAAAGAAACTCCTGTAGAAACAGTTACCGCACCAAAGCCAGTGGCATCAAGCGGTAGCAGCGATATCAATACGCAAGTAGTGGTATTGGGCTCTGGCCCTGGCGGATATACAGCAGCATTTAGAGCGGCTGATTTAGGCTTAAATGTGGTATTAATTGAGCGCTACCCAACATTGGGCGGTGTTTGTTTGAATGTAGGTTGCATCCCCTCTAAAGCTTTATTGCACACCGCAAAAGTCATCACAGAAGCAGAAGAAACAGCGCACCATGGCGTAAGCTTTAGCGCGCCGAATATTGATTTGGACGCCCTTCGCAACTGGAAAAGTAACGATGTAGTCGCCAAATTGACTGGCGGCTTGGCGCAGATGGCAAAACAACGTGGCGTTACCGTTGTTGTTGGCGTTGGCGCATTTACCAGCGCCAATCAAATCGCTGTGACCGATAATGATGGAAAAATAACTACTATAGGCTTTGAAAGCGCCATTATCGCGGCAGGCTCACAAGCAACTAAATTCCCTAATGCACCAGATGATGCGCGCATTATGGATTCTACTGGTGCATTAGCGCTAGCTGATATTCCAAAACGTATGCTGGTGATTGGTGGTGGCATTATCGGTTTGGAGATGGGTACCGTTTACGATGCATTAGGCACCAAAGTGAGCATCGTCGAATTTATGGATGGCTTGATACAAGGCTGTGACCGCGACCTGGTACGCCCACTGCAAAAACGCATGGAAAAACGCTTTGAAGCCATTATGCTATCCACCAAAGTATCTAAAATGGAAGCCAAAACAGACGGCATTCATGTGAGCTTTGAGGGTGACGATGCACCAAAAGAAACGCAAGTTTATGACCGCGTTTTAGTCTCAATCGGCCGCCGTCCAAATGGTAAAAATATTGCCGCTGAAAAGGCAGGCGTTGCTGTGGATGAGCGCGGCTTTATTGCAGTAGATAAACAAATGCGCACAAATGTGAATCATATTTTTGCTATTGGCGATATCGTCGGCCAACCCATGCTGGCGCACAAAGCCACGCACGAGGGCAAAGTGGCAGCAGAAGTAATCGCTGGTCATAAAGTAGAATTCCAAGCTGCTTGTATTCCATCTGTTGCCTACACAGACCCTGAAATCGCATGGGCTGGCGTGACAGAAATAGAAGCCAAAGCCAAAGGTATTGAAATTGAAAAAGCCTCATTCCCATGGGCGGCAAGTGGACGAGCTATTTCAGTGGCGCGCACTGAAGGTGCAACCAAATTGATATTCGATAAAGCAACACATCGCTTAATTGGCGCGGGTATCGTAGGCGTTAACGCTGGCGAATTATTGGCAGAAGCGGTTTTAGCCATTGAAATGGGCGCTGATGCACATGATTTAGGGCTAACGATTCATGCGCACCCAACCTTATCAGAAACCGTTTGTTTCGCAGCAGAGATGAAAGAAGGCACCATAACCGATATGCTGCCTCCTAAAAAGCGTTAGAATGCCTTAGGCCGATACTTAGAAGGAGTAATCAAAATGCAATCCCTCAATCATTTATCCAAGGCCGAAAAACTGCGCATGATGGATGCCCTTTGGGATGACTTAACACACGATACAGAGCCACTTCAGTCGCCAGCCTGGCATGAAGACGTGTTAAAAGAAACGCAACACCGTGTCGCCAGTGGCGAAGTTGAAATACTGGACTGGGAAAAGGCTAAAGAATTATTACGCAATCAGCTTAAATGAACATTCAGATTTTAAGCACTGCGTTTTCTGATATTGCGGTGGCGCAAGAGTTTTATGAACGACAACAAAAAGGTTTAGGCGTTTATTTTCAAGATGCCATTTTTTCAGATATTGATGCGTTAATTGTTTATGCAGGTATTCACTCGCAATTTTTCGGATTTTACCGTTCACTGTCAAAAGTATTTCCTTACGCGATTTACTAAAATATTGAAGTCGAGCGTGTGGTCGTCTGGCATGTATTAGATTGCCGATCAAAGCCATCGCGTACAAAGAAAGTGCTTAAAAGCTGATGAAAATTTTGATTTCTTCCCTGCTGGAAGCTTTCCCCAAAGACAGAGTCTTTACCGACCCTGTCGATTGCTACGCTTACGCTTACGATAACTCGCGCAACTACCATAACCCAATCGCGGTTGTTTTTCCATTAACAACGGAAGAAGTACAAGCGGTTATTCAATTATGTAATCAGCATAAAATACCGGTTGTGCCACGCGGCCGCGGCACTGGCACAGCGGGCGGTAGCGTGCCAGAGGCTGGCGGCGTAGTGATGTCGCTGGAGCGCATGCAGAAAATCATCAGTATCGATCCAGACAATCGCATGGCGATTATTGAGCCTGGTGTGTTGAATCAGGTATTACAAGATGCGATTAAACCTGTTGGATTCTTTTGGCCGCCAGACCCATCTAGCGCAGCATATTGCAGCATTGGCGGCAATTTGGCTACTTGTGCCGCAGGGCCACATGCGGTGAAATACGGCGTCGCGCGCGATCATGTATTGGGTTTAAAAGCCGTCACAGGCAATGGCGACATTATCAAAACTGGCTGCTACACCAGTAAAGGCGTGGTTGGCTACGATTTAACGCGTTTGATTGTGGGCTCTGAGGGCACGCTGGCTGTAATTACCGAAGCCACCTTAAAACTCACCCCTTTACCCAAAAATACAGGCGGTTTAACGGCTGAGTTTATCGATACTTACAGTTGCGCAAAGGCGATTGCGGCGATTATGGCGCAGCCCTACACGCCAAGCGCCTTAGAGTTTTTGGATAATGGCGCGCTCAATCTAATCCGTAGCCGTCACCATAACTTATTGCCAGAAAACGCCAAAGCCTACTTGATGATTGAAGTAGATGGCTCAAGCCAAGAAATTATTGAAGCCACAGCGGCCATTTTGCAAGCTTGCCAAGTGAATGGCTTAATTGAAGCCAAGCCAGCGCTGGATACCAAAGCCCTATGGGCCGCGCGCAAAGCCTTATCGCCCTTATTAAAAGATATTGCACCTAAAAAAATCAACGAAGATATTGCCGTGCCTGTGTCACATCTGCCTGAATTGTTAACAGGCTTAGAAAAATTAGCCGCGCAGTATCAAATTAGCAACGTTAATTTTGGCCACGCGGGCAATGGCAATATTCATGTAAATTTATTGGTGAATCCCAACGATGCAGAAGAAATGCAGCGCGCCTATGCTTGCCTTGATGAAGTATTTAGCTTGGTACTATCTTTACAAGGCACGTTATCTGGCGAGCATGGTGTTGGGATGGCAAAAAGGCCATTTGTATCACGCGAAATTGATGCAAGCACAATGACGTTGATGAAACAAATCAAGCTCACTTTTGACCCAAACAATATTTTAAATCCGGGTAAACTTTTCCCTTAATAAATTTAATTATTAGCTTAAGGGCAAGCAGCTACTTTAAGCTCACTGCCTACAAATTCTGGGCTGATTTTTTGTAATTCTAATGCCACTTCTGGTGTCACTGCTTTAATCATCAAGCTAGAAATGTTTTTACCTGGGCTGCGCAAGGCTTTGGTTGCGCCTTTTACGCCTTTTGCTTGTAAATCGTTTAGCAAATTAGTGGCCAATTTTTCATCTTGAAACAACCCAAAAGAGATTGCATTACGCCATTGCGAATCTTGCACAATAAATATTTCACCAACACCTAAAGCTTTAATCTCATCTGCCTTTTCTTGCGCAAGTTGCGCATTTTTTAAAGGCGGGTAATACACCCAAAAGCGCCTATCAGTATTGGCAATTTCAGCCTGTTTAGCAATACCCTCTAAACCCAGCTTAACCAAGGCAACTTGCGCAGATGGCAAATTACTAGCGCTAAAATTACCCCACTCGTAGCAACTAGAGACAGGCGTTTGTGCAACAGGCTCAACTGGTAGTGCAGCCATTTTTTTAGGCATCGCTTCTAACGCTTGCTGATCCAATACTCTTAATTTTTCTGGTGCGATTTCAGGGTTTATTTGCACTGGCTTTGGTGCAATCACATCTAAATTGAAATACGCTAAAATACCCACATTAATCAATAGCAACAATCCTAACAACCACTTCATATCGTTTCTTTCTGTAATATTGCTAAACCTTGAAGCACAAGATTTTCCGCCATCATAACCTGTTTTTGTTCTATTTTTAAATACGCTGTTAGCGGTGCAAGCATTGTCAAAGCATCACCGCCGCTAATCATAATTTTAGGCGATAGCCCACTGTAAATTTGCAAGTGCTGCAACTGCAAGGCCACTGCACCTATTGCTGCATTTAAACAACCCGTTTGAATTGCATTCTGTGTATTAGTAGGGAAATCACTGTATACACCCTCACCCACCTTTAGTTGCGCCGTGTTTTGCGTTAATGCCGCTTGCATCAAGCGCAAACCAGGCATAATAGTGCCGCCCAAAAATAAACCCTTGCCGTTTTTATCAAGCGTCAAACAATCAACCGTAATTGCCGTGCCTGCATTAATCACCAAAGTCGGCTGATGATTGATATGCCAAGCGGCAATAAGCGCTGCCCAACGGTCTGCACCCAGCTTTTCGGCTTGCTCATAGCGATTAATCACATCGCCAGCTTGCTGCTTAGCAACAATAAAGTTGGCGCGTAATGGTGCAATTAATTGTGTAATTTGATGCGCTAAAGCCTCACCCGCCACATTGGCAACAAGCACTTTACTGGCTTTTTGCGCGGCTTGTTTTAATGCAGATGTCGCTAAATCACAATTCAAACAAGCTGCTGGCGATTGCATCACACCTGCGCTATCCACCAAAGCCCATTTAGTGCGGGTATTGCCGCTATCAATCACCAATAACATTAGGCCGAAGCTCCTGCATTGATGCCTCTTAAAGAAATTTCGCCTGCTGAAAAGCGCTGCAAGCCAAGCGCTGTTTCCACCAACAAAATACCATCATCCGCCACATTTTTTACCACACCTAATACCTCAGTGCCATTGGGCAACAACATACGCACGGGCTGCAGATGATAAGCATGATAACTGACCCATTCATCGCGTAAACCAACAAATCCAAACTGCTCAAAGCGGCTTAACACTTGTGCCAAATGCTTTAACAAAGTGCCCAATAAAACATTTTGATTAATCAGATTGCCAGATATTGTATTCAAATCGGTTGTGGGCTGATCAATTGCCTCAATAACCGCTTTTGGCAAATGTAGATTAATGCCAACTCCAATCACCGCAGTACTCGGCCCATCTAAATCGCCTTGCAGCTCAATTAAAATGCCTGCCAGTTTTTTGCCTTCAACCAGCACATCGTTTGGCCATTTTAATTGCGCTTGATTAACCCCAAGGCTAGCCAAAGTGCGCATTAATGCCACGCCCACAGCCAAACTTAAGCCAGACAAAGCCGCCGCTCCGCATTGAAAACGCCATACCAAAGAAAAAGTTAAACTCGCGCCTAATTGCGAAACCCAAGTGCGGCCGCGCCTGCCTTTGCCTTTGGTTTGAATATGCGCCGCCACACAAGTGGCATGCGCTACGTTTTTTTGCTGCATTAAGTAGGTATTAGTCGATGCAACTTCATCCAGAATGATTAAATTAAACCATTCGCGCTGTTCGCCGATTGCATTCAGTACTGCATTTTTATCCAAAAATTCAATCGCTTGCGGTAATTTATAACCACGCCCGCGCACCGAAAAAATCGTAATACCCAGTGCTTCTGCATGTTTAATCGCGTTCCAAACCGTTGCGCGCGTTACTTTAAATTGCTGTGCCAATGCCTCACCAGAATGAAATTGGCCATCTGCAAGCAACTGTAAAATAGGGAATGTTAAATTGCTCATATTATTTTGATTAAATTTCTTGAAGTTTATCACAGCAAATGCCTACTGCTTTAGTCAATCGAAGCCACCCGCAATCCAATTCAAGCGTGTAAAATATCATGATCATTAGCTTATAAAAAAACGATACGAATATTTTATGTCCGCAGAAAAAACTCCGATTCCACTAGGTTCAAACTTTATTCGCGCCATTGTTGAGCACGATCTAGCCGAGAACAAATTCGCCACTAAAAAATGGGCTGGTAGCCCAGGCGATGCAGCGCATCAAGCGAAAGGTCAAATCGACCCAGCTAAAATCCGCACCCGCTTTCCGCCAGAGCCCAACGGCTATCTACATATAGGTCATGCCAAAAGTATCTTTTTAAATTTTGGTTTAGCGCGCGATTACGCTGGCGTATGTCATCTGCGTTTTGATGACACCAACCCAGAAAAAGAGAGCCAAGAATATGTGGATAGCATCTCAGATGCGGTGCAATGGCTAGGGTTTAATTGGGCGAATGGCGCTGAATCTAACCTATATTTCGCCAGCAATTATTTCGATTTTATGTATCGCGCGGCAGAAAGCCTGATTGAAAACGGTCATGCCTTTGTAGATAGCCAAACCTCGGATGAAATGCGCGAAACCCGCGGCACGCTGACAGAACCTGGCAAAAACTCACCTTGGCGTAATCGCAGTGTGGCAGAGAATCTGCAACTATTTCGCGAAATGCGTGATGGCAAGCATGCTGATGGCAGCCTAATTCTGCGCGCTAAAATCGATATGGCATCGCCCAATATCAATTTGCGCGATCCAGCCATTTATCGTGTACGACGTGCGCATCACCATAATACGGGTGACACATGGTGCATTTACCCCATGTACACGTTTGCACACCCAATTGAAGACGCGCTAGAGCAAATTACGCACTCAATTTGCACACTTGAATTTGAAGACCAACGCCCGTTTTATGATTGGTTATTAGAGCGCTTGGCAGAGGCTGGACTTTTAGCGCACCCTTTGCCAAAACAATATGAATTTGCGCGCCTTAATTTAACTTACGTGGTGCTTTCAAAACGTAAGTTAATCGATTTGGTTGAGCAAAAACATGTATCAGGCTGGGATGACCCACGCCTACCAACCCTAGCAGGCGCCCGCCGCCGCGGCTATGTGGCAGAAGGCTTTAAGTTATTTACAGACCGTATCGGCGTTTCAAAAGCTGATTCATGGATTGAATATACCATTTTAGAAGACTGCATGCGTGAAGTGCTAAACGACGCTGCAGAGCGCCGTATTGCCGTGCTAGACCCGATTAAGCTTGTGATTGATAACTACCCAGCCAATCAAGTAGAAGATTGCTTTGCGCCTAACCATCCGCTCAAACCCGAATTAGGCAAACGCGTTGTGCCTTTAACCCGCGAATGTTGGATTGAAGCGGAAGACTTTATGGAAACGCCAAGCAAAGGCTTTTTCAGGCTAACGCCAGACGGCATGGTACGCCTGCGTTATGGCTATGTGGTCAAATGCACTGGCTTTGAAAAAGACGCCGCAGGCAAAGTTACAGTAGTACATTGCGATTACCTGCCAGATACAAAATCTGGCACGCCAGGTTCCGATGCCATCAAAGTAAAAGGTAATATTCACTGGGTAAGCGCACAACATGCCTATGCGACAGAGATTCGTTTATACGATAGATTATTCAAAGAAGCGCACCCGGGTTCTGGTGACAGAGATTATTTGAATGACCTAAACCCTGATTCTGTAAAAACCATTACCGCGCAATTAGAGCCAAGCTTAAAAGATGCAAAAGCAGAAGATAGATTCCAGTTTGAACGCCATGGTTATTTTGTTGCGGATAAAAAAGACAGCGTTGCTGGCAAACCAGTATTTAACCGCACAGTGACCTTGAGGGATGCTTGGCAGAAGTAATGTTTTATCTCAATCTTTTCAAAGCGCTTAATGTTCACCAAATCGATTATCTGTTAATCGGCGGCTTAGCCATGAATCTGCACGGGGTGCCGCGCATGACGATGGATGTAGATTTAATCATTGCACTAGACTATAAAAACATTAAAAAATTAATTAATTGCGTCAATGAGCTAGGCCTGTATCCTAGCGTGCCAGTTAAATTAGAAGATCTTGCAGATGAAAGCAAATGTGAAGCGCTTTTTTTAGAAAAAAACTTAATCGCATTATCGCTGATTAGTAATACACCAGCCACGCCAACGGTAGATATTGTCATTCACCACCCGCTCAATTTTAAACAAGCTTATGCAAATAAAGTGGAACGCGACATATCAGGCACGCCCGTCTTATTGGCATGTATTGAAGATATGATCACACTTAAAAAAGCAGCAGGCCGCGCGCAAGACTTGTCAGACATCAGCCATTTAGAGCGATTTTTACATGAGCGAAAATAACAACCCAAACGGTTTTAGCTACTTTGTAAGTGCGGAGCAATTGTCTGCATTTTCTCAATTGAGCACGTTAGAGCGCTTACAGTGGGTTGAAGATGCTAGGCTATTTACTTTAATGGCACAAACGCCTGAAACTAAAGCGCGGCATGATTCATTAAGAAAAGGTCATTCCAAGTAATCGCTATTAAATAAAAATCAAATGAAAAAAAACCGCAAATCATCTAAAAAACGTCTCTCCAAAAAAATCGGCATGCCACCAGGCTCCTTGGTTTATGTGGGTGATATGGATGCTGATGTATCCAAAATGGATAAGCCTACCGTCACACTGGTGGCATATGACGCAGCTGATTTAACCGAAAAACTATTAAGCACAGATGAACTTGCAAGTTTTAAATTAAGCGATTACACCAACGCAGGCAAAAAACTCTGGCTCAACATTCATGGCGTACACGATGCAGCGCTGATTAAGCAAGTAGGTGATTTATTCAATTTGCATCCACTGGTGCTAGAAGACATATTGAATACCGAGCAGCGCCCTAAGATTGATGAATTTGATGACTATGTGTTTTTAGAAACACGTAGTTTTAAGTATGACAAAACCAATCTGACCATGGATTCTGAGCAGGTGAGTTTTGTATTGGGGCATGATTATTTGCTCACTTTTCAAGAGCGTTCTACTGGTATTTTTGAGCCTGTACGTGCGCGCATGCGCGCAAGTCGCGCGCACATTCGTGAACTGGGCGTGGATTATTTAGCGTATGCACTGCTAGATAGTGTGGTGGATAGATATTTTAGTGTACTGGAAGATGTAGGCGATGCTAGTGAGGCGTTAGAAGAAGTATTGCTATCTAGGCCCAGCAATGCGGAATTACAAAATATCCATCAGCTTAAACACGTGAGCGTTGAATTGCGCCGCGCGGTATGGCCGCTGCGTGAGGTGATTAATAATCTCATCCGCAACGAAAATGACTTTTTTAAACAAAGTACCATGCCGTATTTGCGTGATGTATATGATCACACCGTCAATTTCATTGAATCGCTGGAATCAATCCGCGATAGCCTAAGCGGCATGATGGATATCTATATGGCCAGCATGAGTAATCGCGTCAATCTTGAATTACGCGCGCTAACAGTCGTCACCATGCTATTTATGCCAGCCACACTAATTTCTGGCATTTTCGGCATGAATTTTGAATCCATGCCATGGTTAAAAGAAGCCGATGGCTTTTGGTGGGCAATCGGCTTAATGGTCAGCATCGCATCCATTATGATTATGATTTTTTGGCGCAGGCAATGGTTAAGTAGTAAAAATTAAGCATCACTTGCCTTCTTTAATAATTAGGCGTCTTGCGACAGGTCTTTTATTAAATCTGAATACTTTGCCCTAATCTTTTCTTTTTTAGGCGCAGCAACCGCCAAACAGTAAGGCTGGCCAGGGTTTTTATCAAAATAATACTGGTGATAACTTTCGGCGGGGTAAAAAGTATCTGAGCCATTAATCTGCGTCACAACTGCTGAATTAAATATCTTCCTAGCATTCAGCTCTGCAATCACTTTTATGGTCGCATCACGCTGTGCGGCATTTTGACAAAAAACAGCCGAACGGTATTGTGTACCAACATCATTACCCTGACGATTTAATGTAGTGGGGTCATGCGATGCAAAAAACACTTCTAACAAAGTTTCAAAACTAACTTGATCTGCGTCATAGCTAATCTGTATGCCTTCGGCATGGCCAGTATCGCCGTTGCAAATATCTTTGTAAGTAGGATCAGTCGTATGACCACCAATATAGCCAGAAACAACTTTACTAACACCTTTAAGCTGACTGAATACTGGCTCTGTGCACCAAAAACAGCCGCCTGCGAAAATTGCGATTTGTTGATTACTCATAATACCCACCTTTAAATTTATTATTAAATCTGACTTTAATTCATGATTAATAGTCTTACAATAGTTAGTCAACATCCAAACCAAAACATTACATTCACTTTAAAATTTGATTAGCATTTAACTTAATATTCACCATGTCTTTAAACGCTTTATACGTCGATTTTAACTCTCTGTTGGCGTTCTACCGCTGATGGCAGAGAGCACATGCTGCATTGCCTCCAGTTATGAGGCAAAAGCGTTTGGCGTTAAAACAGGCACAGGCGTGCGCGATGCGCGCAAAATGTGTCCCGATATGATTTTTGTAGAAGCAAGGCCGCCGCTATATGTGCAGTATCACCATAAACTCATTGAAATCGTAGAATCCTGCACGCATGTGGAAAGAGTCCTATCCATCGACGAAATGGTATGTAAATTAACGGGGTCACAGCAAGATAAACAAAACGCACTCCAATTAGCCGCTAAAATTAAACGTGAAATTAACAAACAATTTGAGTTTATACATTGCTCTATTGGTATTGCGCCTAATACCTTTTTGGCTAAAACGGCTTCAAATATGCAAAAACCAAACGGTTGTGTGGTCATTGAAAATAATGATATTCCCGCCAAATTATTTACACTTAAACTTGGTGCACTAAACGGCATTGGTAAGCAAATGCAAGCTAGACTAATGCGCTATGGCATTGATTCTATTGAAAAATTATATGCCGCAAATAGGCAACAATTGCACGCCGTTTGGGGTAGCGTTGAAGGCGAGCGTTATTACGACAAATTACGTGGCATAGAACCCTATTATGTTAAGAATGCGCGCAGTAGCTTAGGGCACTCTCACGTATTGCCGCCAGAGCTGCGTAATATTGAAGGAGCAAAAGCAGTGCTGCATCGCTTATTACAAAAAGCGGCCACACGTATGCGCAGTTACGGACTTTTAACAACACACATCAGTGTAAAAATTAAATTCCGCCATACTAAAACAAAAGAAATTGCCCGCTTTTATAAAGAAAGCGCAATGACAGCCACAAATGACTCTCTCAAGCTAACCAGCGCGCTTGAAACGCTCCTATATGACGCTGACACCAATCGTACGGAATTAGAGCCAATTGCTGTAGGTGTCAATTTTGGGCATTTAAGCAATGCGCATCAATATGTAGACGATTTGTTTGCTGAAAAACCCAGCATCATTGAGAAAAAACTCAATAACGCACTGGATGTTTTGAATTCGAAGTATGGAAAAAATACGATTTACCTAGGCGGTGCGCACAATGCCTTATATGCGTCACAAATTAAAATAGCGTTTAACTATGTACCTGATGTTTAATTAAATCCCTCATTTATCAGTACTAGTCACAACGCTCCAACGTAGCTGACTCTTTACCACGAGACAAATCATTACGCACCCGATTAATACCTAAGTCATTACTCACAACATTACGCGATAAATCATCGCCTTTTCTGCCTGCGGTTAAATTGTCATTGACGTTACTGCGAGTCAAATCATCGCGACTTCTAATTGTTTGAAAAGGGTTCGTTTCTAAGCCACGGCTCAATTCGCCTGTTTTTTCACCTGCATACAACACAGCGCTATCTTGTCCACGCGATAAATCGTCACGTAATTTATTGGATGTTAGGTTTTCAGCCTGCTTGCCTTTAGTTAATTCATCATTTATTTTGCCACGCGATAGAGGCTTATCCTGCTTGCCGCGCGTTAAATCAACTGGCAAACAAGTCTTTTGACATGCTTTGTTTCTATTGTCGGCAGACTCACTTTGAGCAAATACAGACAAACAAAACAGACACAAGCAACTGAATAAAAACATCTTCATGATAGCTACTCCAAGAATATTAATGACTATACCCCGAATACAGCATAAACCACAATTTTTTGGCTGATTAATTAAGTGCCATAAAAGCAAAAAGCCTCCACAAAGGAGGCTTTCAGTAAATCAGCAGTACACTGATTTGGTATAAATAGCTTGGCGGTGACCTACTTTCGCATGCGAAGAGCATACTATCATTGGCGCTGGTTCGTTTCACGGCCCTGTTCGAGATGGGAAGGG
>LNFM01001682.1_pt1 | contig 49291 bp, 50 predicted proteins | sample 596031 | NCBI WGS metagenome assembly LNFM01 (sample SAMN04254537, study PRJNA301005) | activated carbon metagenome | isolation source: dual media filters at the Ann Arbor, Michigan drinking water treatment plant | place: USA: Ann Arbor
CTCTCCCCGTGAAGAACGGGGAGAGGGAAAGCACGCGCCCTTGCCCTGCCCCAAACATCGCGTCTCATCATCAAACTGATTCGTTTCTGCGCGTCGCGCATCATCGAAGCCTTGGAGTTCCGCAATGCCCTGGTTCCGCAATCATTATGTCTGCACGTCGTGCGACGGCCATTGGCTCGCCGAACATGCCGAGGCGATGGAAGCCGATTGCCCGCATTGCCGCGCCTATGGCGTCGCGCCCTATCGCAGCGACGACTGGACCTGCGTGATCGAGCCGCTCGGCAAGGGCTTCGTGGTGCTGGAATGCACGCGCGTCAACGCGCACGGCCCGGATTACAAAAGGCGCAAGCGTTTTCCAACGCGCGAGGCGGCGCAGGAATTTATCAAGTCGAGGGCTGCGTGAGGCATGCTTGTCGTCCCCGCGCCTTACTGTCATCCCCGCGAAGGCGGGGATCCAGTAACCCCTGTCTGGGATTGAGCCGCCGACTCCGTGCGTACTGGATCCCCGCCTTCGCGGGGATGACGACGAGTGGCCGCCTGCGCGGGGACGACAGTGAGTACGCGGGGACGACAAATCAATGCGTCTCAAACTGCAGCTTCGCCAACCTTGCATAAAGCCCACCCGCCGCCGAGAGCTGCGCGTGCGTGCCCTCCTCGACAATGCGGCCTTTGTCGATCACCAGAATGCGGTCGCACGACAGCACCGTGGCAAGCCGGTGCGCGATGACGATGCTGGTGCGCTCCAGCATCAATCTGGTCAGCGCCTGCTGCACCAACGTCTCGCTCTCGGCGTCGAGCGCCGAGGTCGCCTCGTCGAGCAGCAGCAGCGGCGCCTCGCGCAGAATCGCGCGGGCAATGGCGATGCGCTGGCGCTGGCCGCCGGACAGAGTGATGCCGCGCTCGCCGACCTGCGTGTCGTAGCCTTGCGGCATGCGGTCGATGAACTCGGCGGCATGCGCCGCCTGCGCCGCCGCTTTCACTTCATCATCGGTCGCATCGAGCCGGCCGAAACGGATGTTCTCAGCGACCGAAGCCGCGAACACCACGGCGTCCTGCGGCACCAGCGCGATCGCGCCGCGCACCTCGGCAGGATCGGCCTGCGGCAGCTCGACGCCGTCGAAGGTCACGGTGCCGCTGTGCGGATCGTAGAAGCGCAGGATGAGATGAAAGATCGTGCTCTTTCCCGCGCCGGAAGGCCCGACCAGCGCCAGCCTCTCGCCCGGCTTCACCTTGAACGACAGCCCGTCGAGCACATAAGCGTCCGGCCGCGTCGGATAGGCAAAGCGCACGTTGTCGAATGCCACTTCGCCACGCACCGGCCTCGTCAACGCGAGCGGTTGCGCCGGCGCCTTGATCGCCGGTTCGATCTCGAGGATCTCGAACAGGCGCTCGGCCGCGCCGGAGGCTTGCGCGATCTCGCCCCAGACCTGCGAGAGTTCGCCCAATCCGCCGGCGGCGAACACCGCGTACAGAATGAACTGGCCGAGCCGTCCCGGCGTGATGTCGCCGGCCAGCACATCCTGCGCGCCGACCCACAGCACGAGCACGATGCTGGAGAAAATCAGAAAGATCGCGATCGCGGTGAGGATCGCGCGCGCCCGCGTCGCGCCGCGCGCCGCGTCATAGGCCTGCTCGACGGCGCCGCCGAAGCGCCGCCGCGCCAGCGCCTCGTTGGTGAAGGCTTGCAGCGTACGCACCGCGCCGATCAATTCGCCGGCATAGCCGGACGCATCGGCGAGCGTGTCCTGCGCGGCGCGGCTTTTCTTGCGCACGGCACGGCCGAAGCCAACCAGAGGCAGCACGATGATGGGAATGGCGCCGAGCACGAACAGCGACAGCCGCGGGCTTGTCACCACCATCATGGTGGTGCCGCCGATGAACAATACGAGATTGCGCAGCGCGATCGAGACCGAGGCGCCGACCGCGGATTTGATCTGCGTGGTGTCGGCGGTCAGCCGCGAGATCATCTCGCCGGTCTTGGCGGTGTCGAAGAAAGACGACGACAATTTCGTCAGGTGCGCGAAAACATCGGCGCGCAAATCGGCGACGATGCGCTCGCCGAGCGTGATGACGAGGTAGTAGCGCAGCGCGCTCGACACCGCGAGCACCAGCACCACGGCGATCATGAAGGTGAAATAGCTGTCGATCAGCTCGGCCGCCTCGGCCGAGAAGCCGAAGTCGATCATGCGGCGCACCGCGACCGGCACGACCAGAGTTGTCAGCGCGGCGACCGTCAGCGCCAGCAAAGCCGCCAGCACGCGACCGCGGTAACGGCCGATATAGGGCATCAGCCGGATCAGCGGCTTGACGTTCAGTTTGCGTCTTTCCGCGGCCTGGGCCTCGGCACTCAGCCCGCGTCCCTCGTTGGCAAAACTCATCCGGCGCAGCGCCTTTTTCTCGCAAAAAACGCCGCATTCCGGCGTCGCTTCGGGCCTGTACTGGGGCCTTCGGTAGCTGGAACCATGCCCCGGGCGCTTGATACCGGTCAATTGGCGCTAGGCGCGGGCGGCTTGCCGGGCGGCGTTTCGTCCTGTATAGACCGGCCAAATTCAGCATTTCGGCGCCATTCTGGCTGCCAAAACAGCCCTAACGGAACCTGAGACATGAAAGCCGATATCCACCCGGACTACCACACCATCAAGGTCGTGATGACCGATGGCAGCGAATTCACCACCCGCACCACCTGGGGCAAGGAAGGTGACACGATGAACCTCGACATCGACCCGAAGTCGCACCCGGCCTGGACCGGCGGCCAGGCGCAGATGATGGATCGCGGCGGCCGCGTGTCGCGCTTCCAGAAGAAGTTCGCCGGCTTCATCAAGGAAGAAGCGAAGTAAGCTTCGCTCCGACATCGAATTCAGAACAAGAAAAACCCCGGGCATGACCCGGGGTTTTTCAGTCTTGAGCCTTGATTGGATAGGTCAGACCTTCTCGGCGCCGAAAGCCGCCTTCAACAGCCCGAGTTGATGCTCGACCGGATTGATCGACGGCGCCTGGTCGGCGGCGATGTTGTGAATGGTGTTGTCAAGGCGGCGCACCTTCATGTGCAAGGCCTGCGACCGCGCGATCAGTTCGCGCAGCACCGCCGGCAGCAATTCGATGTTGTTGGGGTCGTGGCTGTCGGTGGCCGCCAGCTTGACCTTGGTCTTTTCCTTGTTGGCCTGCGCCAGCGACATCTCGCCTTCCTTGACCGCGCGATGCAGCAGCAGCCAGGACGCCAGCTGCATCAGCCGCGTCGTCAGGCGCATGCTCTCGGTGGCGTAAGCCAGCGCCGCGGAGCGCTCCAGCGTTTTGGATTCGGCGCGGCCGGGACCGTCGAGATAGGTCGCGGTCTCCTCGACCAGCGTCATGCCGTCGCGAAACAGATCGGCGAAAACCTGCGAATTGGCGAGACGCTCGCCAAAGGAAACAGGGTCGGCTGGACTATTGAACAATGAGTTCTCGGACATAACGCTACGCCTCACCCTACTCTGTACTCTGACGCCATAAATTATTCTTGCGCGCTGCGGAGCGGCTCATCGGCGCCCCGTTCACGATTGAGTAAGCATGGCGCGGCGGACGGCGAATTGTCCAGACTATGGCACGCCAAACCTTCCGACATAGTTGCCGCGGAAGCCTAAGAGGTACGCGGCTGCCAGAGGTGCCCCGAAACGGCACAAAAAAGAGCCGCCGTCGCCGGCGGCTCGAAGTTGATAACAGGGAGGCGTCAAACAGAGTGGACAGGAGCCACTCAAAGTCCATGAAGATGGACGCCCACAGTAATAGTCGAGAAAGCTTACCGGGCCGTTAAGGACGAAAATTATCGGCTTGGTCACTTTTAGCCCGCGAAACGGCGGTTTTTTACCTATCAACGCTTGAAAAACTGGTCGGCCGCCGCCCGTTTAGCGCGTTTTTGCGCCATGTCGGCTTCCAGCCTTTTGATCTCGTCCTGCATCAGTTGCACACGCAATTGCAGTTCCTCGACCGAGAGCAAGCCTAGGTCCTGCCCGATCTCATGCGCGGTCTTCTTTTTCGGCCGGTCGTCGTCGTCGAATGCCGCCATCGCTGGCCTCCCTTTTTGCAAAAACCTAACCGGGCCGCACCGGGTTGTCACATCGTTGAGCGCCGCATAAAAAGCGGCACGCGCGATCCAGCCAATGAGGATTTCATGACCGCCCTTCCGACCACCATGACCGTCATCGGCATCAAGGAACCCGGTGGTCCGGAGGTTCTAGTGCCGGAACAGCGCCCGGTCCCCGCCCCGCGCGAAGACGAAATCCTCGTCAAGATCGCAGCCGCCGGCGTCAATCGTCCGGACGTGCAGCAACGCAAGGGCCTCTATCCGCCGCCGCCCGGCGCGCCGGATGTGCCAGGTCTCGAAATCGCCGGCGAGATCGCAGCGCTCGGCTCCGCCATCAAGCGCTGGGCGATCGGCGACCGCGTCATGGCGCTGGTTGTCGGCGGCGGCTACGCGCAATACGCCGTCGCGCACGCCAGCCACGCTATGCCGGTCTCGGGCCTGTCGATGGTCGAAGCCGCCGCGGTGCCGGAAACATTCTTCACCGTCTGGCACAACGTGTTCGAACGTGGTGGCCTCAAGGAAGGCGAAACCTTGCTGGTGCATGGCGGCTCGTCCGGCATCGGCACGACTGCGATCCAACTCGCCAAGCAGTTCGGCGCGCGTGTCATCGTCACCGCCGGTTCGGAAGAAAAGTGCGAGGCCTGCCGCAAGCTCGGCGCCGACGTCGCCATCAATTATAAAACGGAAGACTTCGTCGCCGCCGTCAAGACCGCGACCGACGGCAAAGGCGCCGACGTCATCCTCGACATGGTCGGCGGCGAATACATCGGCCGCAATTATGAAGCAGCTTCCGTCGAAGGCCGCATCGTGCAGATCGCCTTCGCCGGCTCGCCGAAAGCGACCGTCGATTTCCGCCGCATCATGTTGAAGCGCCTGCATCATACCGGCTCGACTCTGCGCTCGCGCGCGGTCGCCGATAAAGGCGCGATCCGCGACGCCATCGAGCAGAAGGTGCTGCCCCTCTTGGCCGCCGGCACCGTCAAGCCGGTCATCTACAAGACCTTCCCGCTGGGCAAGGCTTCGGACGCACATGCGCTGATGGAGAGCAGCGCGCATATCGGCAAGATCGTGCTGGAGGTTTAGTGCCGAAACGGGCCGAATTCGCCCGTTTCGACTGTCCGATACCGCATAAGCGGCCGGACAGGCGTTAAGCCTATCCCCCGCCACAATCATGGTTAATCGCTAAACGCTTGCCCGCCCCCCCGGCGGCCCGCTACTCCTTTGGGAGGCGGGCCGGCGGATCGCCAGCCGGGGGGTAACGTTTGAATTCGAGGCGTGCCGTTCACCGACTAGCGACCATATTCGTGCTGACCGCCGCCGTGCTCATGGCGTCGCGCGCGCATGCCGTGGAAGCCGTGAACGTGCGGCTCGATACCTCGGCCATCGACATCACCGCCGCCACCGAGCGCGTCAAAACCGAAGCCGACCGCATCCAGGTTTCGACCGCGCCGGGACCGGACGGCATCGTTCGCCGCATCGAGGTGCGCGCTCGTGAAGGCAACACCAACTGGGCGACCTTCGCGCTCACCAACAATTCCGACGAACAGATCGACCGCCTCATCGTCGTGCCGCATTACCGCATGGTCGGCTCCGGACTGATCTGGCCCGATCTTGGTCTGTCGCGCCTCGCCGGCATCACGCCATCGACCGGCGACCGCCCGGTGCGGCAGGAATCGACGACGTCGGATATTTTCCGCGTCACGCTCGATCCCGGCACTGTCGTCACTTACGTCGCCGAACTGCGCACCGACCGTCTGCCGCAGATCTATTTGTGGGAGCCAGATGCGTACAAGGACAAGGTCAACTCGTTCACGCTCTATCAGGGCATCGTCATCGGCATCGCCGGATTGCTGGCGCTGTTCCTGACCATTTTGTTCGTGGTCAAGGGCTCGGTGATGTTTCCGGCCGCCGCCGCGCTCGGCTGGGCGGTGTTGATCTACATCGGGATCGACTTCGGCTTCTGGGGCAAGGTGTTCGACATGTCGGCCGGCGCCGAGCGCGTCTGGCGCGCCTGCGGCGAAGCCATCCTGTCGGCGACGCTGCTCGTGTTCCTGTTCGCCTACCTCAATCTGTCGCGCTGGCATGTGCGCTACGCGCATATCACCATCGCCTGGCTGGCGGCGCTCGCCGCACTGATCGCGGTCGCCGTGTTCGATCCAGCCGTCGCCGCCGGCATTGCGCGTATGTCGCTCGCCGGCATCGCGGTGATCGGCCTCGCGCTGGTCATCTATCTCTCGACGCACGGCTTCGATCGCGCGGTGCTGTTGATCCCGACCTGGCTTTTGCTGGTGGTGTGGACCTTCACCGCCGGCATCGCTGTGATGGGCGGCGCGCAGAACGACATCATCGGCCCGGCGCTGCTCGGCGGCCTCGTTCTGATCGTCATGCTGATCGGCTTCACGGTCATGCAGCACGCCTTCGCCGGCGGCATCACCCATGGCATCGTCTCCGACGTCGAACGCCGGGCGCTGGCCTTGACCGGCGCCGGCGACATGATCTGGGACTGGGACGTCTCGGCCGACAAGGTGTTCACCAGCCCGGAAACCGAACATGTCCTCGGCCTCAAGCGCGGCGCGCTCGAAGGCCCGGCGGCGCAGTGGCTCGAAGTGCTGCATGCGCTCGACCGCGACCGCTTCCGCGCCTCGCTGGACAGCATCGTCGAAACAAGGCGCGGCCGGCTCAACCAGGATTTCCGCCTGCGCACCACCGACGGCCACTATCTTTGGTTCACGCTGAAGGCGCGGCCCGTGGTCGGCTCCGACGGCGAGGTCGTGCGCGTTGTCGGCACATTGACCGACGTCACCGACTTCAAGAACGCCGAGGAGCGGCTGCTGTTCGACGCCGTACACGACAACCTCACCGGCCTGCCGAACCGCGAATTGTTCATCGACCGCATGGAAGCGGCCTTCGCCTTCGCCCGCTCCGACAGCAACATCCGCCCGTCAGTGATGGTGATCGACATCGACCGCTTCAAGCAGGTCAACGACTCGGTCGGCATCGCGGTCGGCGACTCGATCCTATTGACCATCGCGCGCCGCCTATCGCGCCTGCTCAAGCCGCAGGACACGTTGGCGCGGCTATCCGGCGACCAGTTCGCCGTCATCCTGCTGTCCGAGCGCGAGCCGGCGCGCATCGTCGCCTTCAGCGAAACATTGCGCCGCGCGCTGCGCGCGCCGATCGCCTTCAACGATCGCGAAATATTCCTTACCGCGTCGATCGGTCTGGCGCTGGCCGAAGGCGCGCCGCACCGCACCGAGGAAGTCCTCAAGGATGCCGAACTGGCGATGTATTACGCCAAGCGCATTGGCGGCGACCGCATCGAAATCTTCAAGCCGGCGATGCGCGCGCGCAAGACCGACCGCCTCACGATGGAATCCGAACTGCGCCGCGCCATCGAGCGGCAGGAAATCAAGGTGCTGTTCCAGCCGATCGTGCGGTTGGAGGATCGCGCCATTGCCGGCTTTGAAGCTTTGGCGCGCTGGGATCATCCGAAAATGGGGCGGCTGTCGCCGGCCGAATTCATTTCGATCGCCGAGGAAATCGGCCTGATCGTCGATCTCGGACTGTTCGTGCTCGATCACACCGCCAAGCAACTGGCCGGCTGGCAGGCCGCCACCAAGGGCCGCGAGCCGGTGTTCGCTTCGGTCAACGTGTCGTCACGGCAATTGCTGCGCCACGACCTGATCCAGGATTTGCGCGGCGTTCTCGCCCGTACACCGGTGGCGCGCGGCTCGCTCAAGCTCGAGATCACCGAATCGCTGGTGATGGAAAATCCCGAACACGCGGCGCAGATGCTGACCCGCATCAAGGAACTCGGCGCCGGCCTGTCGCTCGACGATTTCGGCACCGGCCATTCGTCGCTCGCCTATTTGCAACGCTTCCCGTTCGACACCATCAAGATCGACCAGTCTTTCGTGCGCACCACGACGCGCGGCACGCGGCCGGTCATCCTGCGCTCGATCATTTCACTGGCGCATGATCTCGGCATGGAAGTCGTCGCCGAAGGCGCCGAGACCGACAGCGATGCCGTCGAGCTGTACCAGCTCGGCTGCGAATATGCGCAGGGTTTTGCCTTCGGCGAGCCGATGACCTCGGAAGCCGCCCGCGACCTGCTGCTCGGCAAGCCGCCCAGCGTTCGCGCCTTTAAGGTTGCGTCTGAATAATTTTCTCTCTTGAGTTGCACTTCGCTTTTCGGCATGCTTCCCCCCATTGGCTTGAGCCTTGGGGAGAACGCCGATGACTTTCGTCAAATCGCTGTTGCTTGCCGCCGCGCTCGCATTGTCGCCATTTATCGCCGCCGCGCAGTCGCCGCCGCCGCTCGGCAAGCCCGTCTTCTGCAACGGCACCTACGCGCTCTGCATCAAGGCGCTTTGTCAGCCGGTCGTGGGGCCAAATCAAACCGTCAGATATGCGAATTGCTCGTGCGATGTGCGTCAGGGCTGGTCGATGGGTCCGGGCAGCTGCCAATCGCGTGTGCCGGTTGTCCGCAACGCGCGGACCTTTTTGGTCTCGACCTATTCGAATCTCTACAACGAGACCAACAAGACCATGAGCTGCGGCAATAGCAATCAATTATGGGCCTGGTGTTACGGTGCGCCTTGTGTCGTCGATCGCGCCAACCCGAACAAGACCACCTGCACCTGTCCGGTCTATACCGGCGCGATGAATACGCTCGGCGGCGAGTGCGGCAATGACGGCAATGACGGCTGCAACAGTCTGTGGTCGGCGGCTGCGCCGAAAGCCGATGCCGCCGCCAATGGGCTGTTTGCCGCCTACATGAAAAAGAACGGCTATCCGCACTTCGGTCCGGCCGCGATGTGCCCGGCGTCGCCGGCGAAGTAAGCTGCTCCAACATTCCGGGGCGCGCATGAGCGCGCACCGGAATCCGGATATAGCTGTCGGAATCTAACAACTGGATTCCGGATCGCAGCTTCGCTGCGTCCGGAATGACGAGTCAGGCGTGCCCGGCTTCGTTTGACAAATGGCTGAGGTCGATGCCGATCTTGCGCAGCGCCTTGTCGTACTTGCCGCCGGTGTCGGCGCCGAAAATCAATTCCGGATCGGCCGCGCAATGCAGCCAGCCGTTCTGCTGAATTTCCTGCTCGAGCTGGCCCGGCGCCCAGCCGGCATAACCGAGCGCGAGAATGGCGCTCTCCGGGCCGTCGCCATGCGCGATGGCTTTGAGAATATCCAACGTCGCCGTCAGGCAGATGCCGTCGTCGATCGGCAATGTCGAGTTCTCGATGAAGAAATCGGCGGAGTGCAGGACAAAGCCGCGTCCGGTTTCGACCGGCCCGCCTTTGAGCACCTTGACCGCATCGGCACCGGTCGGCAGTTCGATACGCTCGGCCGCCGGGATCACTTCGAGCTGCACCAGCAGATCGGGAAACCGGATGTTCGATGCCGGCTGGTTGACGACGATGCCCATCGCGCCTTCTGTCGAATGCGCACAAACATAAATCACCGCGCGTTCGAAGCGCTCGTCGTTCATCGTCGGCATGGCGATCAGCATCTGGCCGTCGAGATAGCCGCGCGCGATGTGCGTTGCCGAAGCGGTCGATTTGCGGCGTGATGCTTTCATGGCGAAAAGGTACCCCCGATCGACCGACCTTTGCAAACGATGGTCGCGGCTAAAAGTTCATCGGACATTTCGATTCTGGCCGCCAATTGTGGCAGAGTGGAAAGCCGCCTGCGCGGCGGTCACCCGGTAGTCACAAGGAATTCAATGGCGTTGCATGGCATTCCCCACTAGATCGGGCGGCATGATCGACCGTCACATATCGCAGCGCGGCTTCGCGCGGCTGGCGCTGCTGCTGTGTGCGCTTGCCGCCACGCCGATAACACCGGCCGTCGCCGCCGACGCGTCCGCCTGGAGCCAGGACTTGAAATCGGCGGTCCGCCTGATTGCCGGCGCCAGCACGGCCGGAGACGCAGCGCTGCGCGCCGGCGTCGAGGTAAAAATGCAGCCAGGCTGGCATACGTATTGGCGCTATCCGGGCGATGCCGGCGTGCCGCCGCGCTTCGACTTTTCCGGTTCGGACAATGTGCGCAGCGCCAAAGTACGCTATCCGGCGCCGGTTCTGTTCAAGGATGGCGGCGGCCAATCGATCGGCTACAGCGACAGCGTCATTTTCCCGGTCCAGGTCGTGCCGCGCGACGCCGGCAAGCCCGTCATCTTGCGGCTGAAGCTCGATTACGCCGTGTGCGAGAAATTGTGCATTCCGGCGGAAGCGCGCGCCGAACTGCCGCTCACAGCCGGGCCGAGTGCGAATGACATATTGCTGGTCGCGGCCGAAGCAAAAGTGCCGGCGCCGGTTGCCGCCGCCGAACTGGAGCTGACCGCAAAGCGCGTCAACGACGCGGCCAAGCCGCTGGTCGCCGTCGATCTGAAAACGCCAAGCGGCGGACAGGCGCTGGTTTTCGTCGAGGGCCCGAGCGCCGAATGGGCCCTGCCCATTCCCAAGCCGGCACAAGGCGCGCCGGCCGGCCGCCAGCATTTCGGCTTCGAACTCGACGGATTGCCGCCCGGCGTCAGCCCGAAAGGCGCGTTCGAACTGACTTTCACCGTGGTCGAAGGTGGCCGCGCCGTCGAGATAAAAACTCATCTCGACTAGGCCGCGTAAACGGGGCTATTTTGCCGCCGGAAACTAAAATCCATAAACGCTCAGAGGAAAACCCATGCCCATCAAGGTCGGCGACAAACTCCCCTCCACGACGTTCCGCGTCATGACCGCGGAAGGCCCGAAGCCGAAAACCACCGACGAGATTTTCAAGGGCAAGAAGGTCGCGCTGTTCGCCGTGCCGGGCGCCTTCACGCCGACCTGCTCGAACCTGCATATGCCGAGCTTCCTCGGCAATCTCGATGCCTTCAAGGCCAAGGGCGTCGACACCGTCGCCGTGACCGCCGTCAACGATCCGTTCGTCATGAAAGCCTGGGCCGAGAAGACCGGCGGCGACGGCAAGATCGATTTTCTCGCCGACGGCAGCGCCGATTTCGCCAAGGCCATCGACATGACTTTGGATGCGTCGGGGAACGGCCTCGGCATCCGCTCCAAGCGCTATTCGATGCTGGTCGAAGACGGCGTCGTCAAGCAGATCAACATCGAGGAAGCGCCAGGCAAGTGCGAAGTGTCCGGCGGCCAGGCGCTGCTCGGCCAGATCTAGATTTTTCAAATTTCAAATGCGACGCGGCCGGGCTTTATGCCCGGCCGTTTTTATTTGCTCATGGCACCCTTGGCCCCGGCGCGCGCGGCGACAAGACCGTCGCGCGCCAGTTGGTCGGCGCGCTCGTTCTGCGCGTGGCCGGCGTGGCCCTTGACCCAGTGCCAGTGAATCTTGTGCTGGCCGAGCGCATCGTCGAGCCGTTTCCACAGATCGACATTCTTGACCGGCTTTTTGTCGGCGGTGCGCCAGCCGTTCTTTTTCCAGCTGTGAATCCAGCTCATGATGCCGTTGCGCAGATACTGGCTGTCGGTGTGCAGATCGACGGTGCACGGCCGCTTCAACGCCTCGAGCGCCGCGATCGCCGCCATCAACTCCATGCGGTTGTTGGTGGTGTGCGCTTCGCCGCCCATCAATTCCTTTTCGGTGTCGCCGAAAGACAGGATCGCGCCCCAGCCGCCCGGCCCCGGATTGCCCGAGCAAGCGCCGTCGGTGTGAATTGTGACGCGCTGTTCAGACATCAAGATAACCCGTAATCGCTCGCGCTCTTCACCGACTGATGAAAGCGCAGCTTGCCGCGATATTCCAGCGGGTTCTTCGGCTTGACCAAAGCGCCTTCCGGCACCGCCAGCCAGTCGACCAAGCGCGTCAGCAGGAAACGCATCGCCGCGCCGCGCGCCAGCACCGGCAGCGCCGCGCGCTCGGCGTCCGACAGCGGCCGTACCTTCTCGTAACCCTTGAGCAGCGCGCGGCCCTTGGTGACGTTGAAGGAATGATCCGGCTCGAAGCACCAGCAATTCAGGCAAATGGCGACATCGTAAGCGAACATGTCGTTGCAGGCGAAATAGAAATCGATCAGGCCGGAGAGTCTGTCGCCGAGAAAGAACACGTTATCAGGAAACAGATCGGCATGAATGACGCCGGCCGGCAGATCGCGCGGCCAGCTTTTTTCCAGCACATCGAGTTCGCCGACGATCTCATTGCACAGGCCTTCGCGTACGCTGTCCCCGCGCGCTCCTGCATGCTCGAACAATGGCCGCCAACTTTCGACCGACAGCGCGTTCGGCCGTTTGATCGGAAAATCCGCGCCGGCCAGATGCAGCCGCGCCATCGCTTCGCCGACCGCGGCGCAATGGCCGGCGTTCGGCTTGCGAATCCACAGGCCATCGAGAAACGTGACGATGGCCGCCGGACGCCCGGCGACGACACCGAGCATGCCGCCTTCTCTGTTCTTCACCGGCTGCGGACAATTAAGCCCGCGCGCGGCGAGATGCTCCATCAGCCCGAGAAAGAACGGCAGGTCGGCTTCGGCGACGCGCTTCTCGTACAGCGTCAGAATGAAATTGCCCGCCGACGTGTGCACGAGAAAATTCGAATTCTCGACGCCTTCGGCAATACCCTTGTAGGACAACAGTTCGCCGATATCGTAACGGGCGATAAAGCGCGCCAGATCGTCGGCGGAGACGTCGGTATAGACGGCCATGAAGGTCCTACTCCGCCGCCTGATTTTCGCGCAGCGGACGGGGCAGCGGAAAAAACACGCCCTCCTCGGCGGCAGAGACGGTCTCGACACTGACGGTGTAACGCTGCGCGAAGGCGCCGATGATTTCCTCGACCAGGATTTCCGGCGCCGAAGCGCCCGCCGTGATGCCGAGCCGCGCGATGGCGCCGAACTCGTTCCAGTCGATATCGACGGCGCGTTGCACCAAAGCCGCGCGCGGACACCCCGCGCGCTCGGCGACTTCCTTCAGGCGCTGCGAGTTCGACGAATTCGGCGCGCCGACGACGATCATCGCATCGACGATGGGCGCGACGCGCTTGACCGCTTCCTGGCGGTTGGTCGTCGCGTAGCAGATGTCTTCCTTGTGCGGCCCGACGATGGCCGGAAACCGCTTCTTCAACAGGTCGATCATTTCCGCCGTGTCATGCACCGACAATGTCGTCTGCGTGACGTATGCGAGATTGGTTGCTTCGCGCGGCGTAAATTTTTCCGCATCCGCCAAAGTCTCCAGCAGCGTGACGCTGCCGGCAGGAAGCTGGCCCATGGTGCCGATGACTTCCGGATGGCCGGCATGTCCGATCAGCACGATTTCGCGGCCGCGCTTGTGATGGATTTCGGCCTCGCGGTGGACCTTGGTGACCAAAGGGCACGTCGCATCGAGCGCGAACAGGTTGCGCTCGCCCGCCTCCTGCGGCACCGAGCGCGGCACGCCATGCGCCGAGAAGATGACCGGGGCGCCGGTGCCTTCAGGAACCTCGCTCAGTTCCTCGACGAAGATCGCCCCCTTGGCGCGCAAGCCTTCTACGACGTAGCGGTTGTGCACGATTTCGTGGCGGACATAGACGGGCGGACCATAGATCTTGAGCGCCTGCTCAACCGAATCAATCGCACGAACCACGCCGGCGCAGAAGCCACGCGGCGAGCACAAAAGCACCTGCAGCGGAGGCAGCCTTTCGACCGCTTTGCCGGAATCGGGCATTTCAGGCTGTAGCGCCATTCCATCCTCGAAAACGCGCGAAAACCGCGCAAAATCCACCCCCGACATGGGATGGGCCGCCCCGCCCTGTCAAGCCGTAGCGGTTGCATGGGCCGGGCCATGACCCTATATTCCCGGCATTCCCGATCATCGCCGATGATCTGCTGCTTCGCCCCCAAAAAAGGGCGGGCGAAGCCTAGAGGAGATATGCCATGTCGACAGCAGCCCCCCTGATGCCGAAAGCCACCGCGGTCTGGCTTTTGGACAATACCGCGCTGTCGTTCGACCAGATTGCCGAATTCTGCAAGCTGCACCCGCTCGAGATCAAGGCCATCGCCGACGGCGATTCGGCGCAAGGGATCAAGGGCCTTGACCCGGTCGCCACCGGCCAGCTGTCGCGCGAGCAGATCGCCGAGGCCGAGGCCAATCCGTCGATCGCGCTCAAGCTGACCGAGCCGAAAGTGGCGATGTCGAGCCAGGCGCATGGCGGCAAGAAGGGCCCGCGCTATACGCCCGTCTCCCGCCGCCAGGACCGGCCGAACGCCATTCTGTGGCTGGTGCGCAATCATCCGGAACTCAAGGACGCGGCGATCATGCGCCTCGTCGGCACCACCAAGTCGACCATTTCGGCGATCCGCGACCGCACCCATTGGAACGCCGCGGCGCTGGCGCCGATGGATCCGGTGACGCTCGGCCTGTGCTCGCAGATCGACCTCGATTTCGAAGTGTCGCGCGCCAACAAGGAAAAGCCGCTGCCGACGTCGGCCGGCGCAACCTTGCTGCCGGCCTCCGAAACCACCGCGCGCAAGGAAGCCGAAGTGGCGGCCGCGGCGGAAGAGAAAGAAAAGTCCGGCGGCGACCTCGACGTCAGCGCCGTGTTCGCCAAGCTCAAGCAGCTCGGCGGCAAGGGCGAGACGGAAGAAGAATAGTTCGTGCTGTCATGCCCGCGAAGGCGGGCATCCAGTAATCCCGGGACCGACAAATCGCGAGCGCCGTGAGTACTGGGTCCCCGCCTTCGCGGGGACGACACCTGTAATCAATACCCCCGCACGCCATTGATCGCCGCGATGTAACGCGCCACCGAACGCTCGACGACATGCTTGGCATTGGCCGCGATATATCGGTCAAAGTAATGGCCGTAGATCCGCTCATAGGCGAACGGCGCCAACGCCGCATCGATGCGGCCGACCTCGCCCGCCGACAGCGGAATGAAATTCGGATAGCTGCGCATGAACGACACCCATTTGCGGTCGGCCGTGACAGAAAGAATATCGCCCGCGCCGATGACGCCTTCCGGCTTTTTACTATCCTGCCAATGCAGCACGGTGCCGCCGGGGAAATGACCGCCGCAGCGGATGAGCGTGACACCATCCCACAATTGAAACGTATCGCCTTCCCAGTGCCGCACCGCCGGCGACGGATTCATGATCCAGTCCTTGTCGGCGGCATGCAGATGAATCGGACAATCGAAGGCTTTCGCCCATTCGCCCATCGCCGTGCAGAAATGCGGATGCGAAATGGCGATGGCCTGGATGCCGCCTTTCGCCTTGATCGCGGCGACGGTGGCGTCGTTCAAGGTCGCCACGCAATCCCACAGCACATTGCCGCCTGAGGTCTGCATCAGCACCGCGCGCTGGCCGATGGCGAAACCGGCGCCGATGCCGGTGATGCCCGGCTCATACTCGCGGAACTGGTTGACGTGGGTTCGTGAAAGTTCGTCGAGCGTGGTCCAGGTCTGGCCCTGCTCCGGCACGTATTGCCGCTCCTCCTCGCAGATGATGCATTGCGCCGGCGCTTGCGCGCTGTCGGGATATTGCGTGCCGCAGGCGGTGCAGATGAAAGCGGGCATTTCCTAACTCCTCGTCCTTCGGGGAGGCGAGCATAAGCGGTGCACGCGCGACTTCAACGCGCTATTTCAAGACCCTAAGCCGACCGCCCTCTTCCATTTTTTGGAATTCAGCGGTAGGCTGGCCGCATGATCGTGATCGGCACGGACCTCGTGGAGCGATATTTCGCGGCGCGCACCGGCCACAAGGCGATCCGGGCGGCGCGGGCGCAATATGACGTCTGGCTGGCCATCGCAACGCAGGCGGACTGGCGGACGCCGGACGATGTGAAGCGCGCACATCCGAAGGCCAGTATCCTCAAGGGCGGCCGCGCGGTGTTCAACATCAAAGGCAATAATTTCCGGCTGGTCGTCGTCATTCAATATGCGGCGGGCGTTTTGGTCATCCGGTTTTTCGGCAGCCATGTCGAGTACGACAAAATCGATGCGGAGACGGTGTGATGGATGCAACCTTGATCTTGATCGACAGCGACAAGGAACTGGCGCGGGCGCGCACGCTGGTCGAGAAGCTAATGACGTCGAACGCCCCCGGCGACATTGCGCGGCTGACCGCGCAGGCGCGCCTGATCGCCGCCTATGAAGAAACGAAATGGCCGCGCCGCGCCCCGAGCACCGCCGAGATCATTCGCTACCTGATGGATCAGCACGGGCTCACGCGCGCGGACATGGCGCCGATTCTCGGTACCGCCAGCCGCGTCAGCGAAGTGCTGCGCGGCAAGAAGGGCCTGAGCATGACGATGGTGCAGCGCCTGCGCGCGCGGTTCAATGTGTCGGCGGATGTGCTGTTGCCGGCGGTTGGTGGGAAGCGGGCGGCGAAGCGGAAGGCGGCGTGAGTTTTACGACCTCATGTGAGGAGCGCTCCGAAGGAGCGCGTCTCGAACCATGGCGTTGCATCTTGTAGGGCGGGTTAGCCGAAGGCGTAACCCGCCGCGAGCAGTACTCATTAGGAATGAAGTGGCGGATTACGCTCGCTAATCCGCCCTACGGGCTAAGCCGGGCTACTATTCGGGCACCTCGTCCCTCTTCTTGATTGCCTCGAGAGCAGCCATTGGAAGATTTTCATACAGCGAATCGATTTGCTTACTAGTGCTGATGGTAGCGACGACAATGGCATTGATCACTTCGAACAACCCCATAGCAGTAGCTTTGTCGTCTTTCAGATCGATTTGTCCAGGATGCACCGCGTTGTTGCCAATCACCCGAACAACATCGAGAGCCTTCTGAACACGAGGGTCGAGACCTTTCTGTACCAGATTCTTAATATCCTCGTTTATATTTTTGCCTTTTTGTCCAAGCTCAACCATCAGCTTTTGCAAACATAAGCGCAACAATGCCGCAGCGCCTCTCGGAGACTCATGCACGATTTTTGCCGCCTCATCGAAGTCGGCTCTGATATCATTTGGCATATCGTCGTTCGAAATAATTTCAGTCGAGCGGGATGGATATAAAACATCATCGAATACCCAAATGCTGAATCCTGAGCAGCTAAAACAGCTACTCAGCCACATGTTCAACATTTCAATTCGGCAGTTCTCGCCATACTTCTTCAGTTCATACGTAAGTGGATTGTCTTCAAGCCGCTTTAAGAGCTTCTCAAAATTTGACCTTATATCGTCGTCTTCGACCTTCTCGATCTCGAAATCCTTGAAATCTTCAAGGCTTATTGTTTGAGGGGATCGGCCAGCATCGAACTGATCCAAGAAAACTTTATACCAAGTTTGGTGCGCAATCGCGCCGCAATGCGGGCATGAAAACGACCTGGCTCCCAACTGCGGTTGGATTACTTTCATGCCCCCACGCCCTTGCCCTTCAACGCGCCCTCGATCTCGCCCAATATCGCGGGATCGTCGATCGTCGCCGGCATGGTCCATTGATCGCCGTCGGCGATTTTCTTGATGGTGCCGCGTAAAATCTTACCCGAGCGGGTTTTCGGCAGCCGCGCGACCGTGACCGCCAGCTTGAAGGCAGCCACGGGCCCTATCCTGTCGCGCACCAGCTGCACGATTTCCTTTTCGATCTCAGACGGCTGCTTGGTCACGCCCGACTTCAACACGATGAAGCCGCACGGCACTTCGCCTTTCATGTCGTCCTTGATGCCGAGCACGGCGCATTCGGCGACATCGGGATGCGAGGCCAGAACTTCCTCCATGCCGCCGGTCGACAGCCGGTGGCCGGCGACATTGATGATGTCGTCGGTGCGGCTCATCACATAGACATAGCCGTCCTCGTCGCGGTAGCCGGCGTCCGCCGTCTTGTAGTAGCCGGGAAACTCGTCGAGATAGGCCTCGCGGAAGCGCTTGTCGTCGTTCCACAACGTCGGAAACGCGCCAGGCGGCATCGGCAGCTTGACCACCAGCGAGCCGATCTTGTTCGCCGGCAACTTGTTGTTCGCCTCATCGACAACGTCGATCTCGTAGCCCGGCATCGGCACCGTCGCCGAGCCGTGCTTCACGGGCAGTGCGCCAAGGCCCACCGGATTGCCGGCAATGCACCAGCCAGTTTCGGTCTGCCACCAGTGATCGATCACCGGCACTTTCAAAACCTGTTCGGCCCACGCCAAAGTCGGCGGATCGGCGCGCTCGCCGGCGAGGAACAGCGCGCGGAAATTCGTGAGGTCGTATTTCTTCAGCAGTGCGGCGTCCGGGTCTTCCTTGCGGATGGCGCGGAACGCAGTCGGCGCGGTGAACAGCGACACGATCTTGTGGTCGGCGCAAACGCGCCAGAACGCGCCGGCGTCCGGCGTGCCGACCGGCTTGCCTTCGTAGAGGATCGAGGTCGCGCCGTGCAGCAGCGGCGCATAGACGATGTAGGAATGGCCGACCACCCAGCCGATGTCGGAGGCGCACCAGAAGACCTCGCCGGGATCGATGTTGTAGAGATTCTTCATCGACCATTTCAGCGCGACCATGTGGCCGCCATTGTCGCGCACCACGCCTTTCGGAATGCCGGTCGTGCCCGAGGTGTAGAGAATGTACAAAGGATCGGTGGCGGCGACCGGCACGCAGTCGCTCGTCTTGGCGTAATTGACCGCATCCTCCCAGACGCGCCGCCAATCGTGGTCGCGGCCGGCGATCAGCTGCGCCTCGGCCTGCGGCCGCTGCAGAATGAGACAGGCGTCCGGCTTGTGCTTGGCCATAGCGATGGCTTCGTCGAGCAGCGGCTTGTAGGGGATGACGCGCGCGCCTTCGATGCCGCACGACGCCGACAGGATCAGCTTCGGCTTGCAGTCATTGATGCGGGTGGCCAATTCCTTGGGCGCGAAGCCGCCGAACACGACGGAGTGCACGGCGCCGATGCGGGCGCAGGCCAGCATGGCGAACACCGCCTCCGGCACCATCGGCATATAGAGGATGACAGTGTCGCCCTTGCGCACGCCGAAGTCGCGCAGCATGGCGCCGAGGAGTTGCACCTCGGAGAGCAGCCGGCCATAGGTGAAAGTGAGCTTCTGCCCGGTGACCGGCGAGTCGTAGATGATGGCGGCCTGCTGGCCGCGCCCGGCCAGGACCTGGCGGTCGACGGCGTTGTAGCAGGTGTTGCAGGTGCCGCCGGTGAACCAGCGGCCGTAAATGCCGGCGTCCTTGTCGAAGACTTTTTTTGGCTTTTCGTACCAGTCGATGGCCTCGGCCGCCTCGCCCCAGAAGCCCTCGGGATCGCGCTGCCAGCGCGCGTAGATTTCCGGATAGCGGCTGGTGGCGGCGGTCATCGGCTTCCTCCTCAAGGCTTCTTTGCCGGCGATTGTGTCTTGCCCGACATATTCAGACAAGCATTGCACAAACAAGGCTGGCAAATCGCGCCCGGCTCGGCTTTGATCCCGCGCAAATCAGCCCGCGGCGGCCCTTTTGACCATCATCACCGATCCCCTGTTCTATGCCCTGGCCATTCCGGCGGTGATCGCGCTCGGCCTGTCCAAGGGCGGCTTTGCCGGGGTCGGGCAGATGGCGACGCCGATGCTGGCGCTGGTGATGCCGCCGCTGGAAGCCGCCGCCATCATGCTGCCGATCATGATCGTGCAGGACGCCAACGCGGTCTGGGTCTACCGCAAGGACTGGAACAGGCGAGTCGTCGCCATCGTCGTCTCCGGCGCGATCTTCGGCATCGGCGTAGCCTGGCTGCTCGCCGCCTATATTTCGGACGCCGCGGTGCGCATTTTCATCGGCGTCACCACCATTTTGTTCGTCGCCTACAGTCTCGTCGGCATGCTGCGCATCCCGCGCGAGCCGAAGCACCCCGGCGTCGCCTCGGGCGTGTTCTGGGGCGCGCTCGCCGGCTTTACCTCGACCATATGCCAGGCCGGTAGCCCGCCTTATCAGATGTATGCGCTGCGGCTGCGCCTGGCGAAAATGACCTTCGTCGGCACCACGGCCATGGTCTTTGCCCTCATCAACTGGATCAAGGTGATCCCTTATTTCGCCCTCGGCCAATTCTCCACCGAGGGCCTCGGCACCTCGCTGGCGCTGCTGCCGCTGGCGCTGGCCGCCAACCTGTTCGGCTTCTGGTTGGTGCGGGTGACGCCGCAGGAGATTTTCTACCGGGTGACCTTGGCCGTCATGCTGCTGATTTCCATCGAACTGACCCGCGAAGGGGTGGTCGGGCTGTCGCAATAGTTGCTGCCATCTCGCTCAGGCGGGCGATGACAAGACAAAGGTTGATCGCTAACGTCTCCGCAAGAGGGGAAACAACATGGCGAAAACGCCTTACGATACCGATCTCGACCGCAACCCGGCCAATTACCAGCCGCTGACGCCGCTCGGCTTTCTTGAGCGCGCGGCCAGCGTATTTCCGGCCCACACCGCGATCGTCCACGGTGCGCTGCGGCGCAGTTACGCGGAGTTTTATGCGCGGACACGGCGGCTGGCCTCGGCGCTGGCGAAAGCCGGCATCCAGCGCGGCGATACGGTGACGGTGATGCTGGCCAACACGCCGGCGATGCTGGAATGCCATTACGGCGTGCCGATGACGCAGGGCGTCTTGAACACGCTGAACACGCGGCTGGACGCGGCGATCCTCGCCTTCACGCTCGATCATGCCGAGGCGAAAGTCGTCATCATCGACCGCGAGTTTTCCAAAGTGATGAAGGAAGCCCTGGCGCTGGCCAAGGTGAAGCCCTTGGTGATCGACTATGACGACCCGGAGTATAAAGGCGCCGGGGAACGGCTCGGCCAAATCGAATATGAGGACTTCGTCGCCTCCGGCGATCCCGACTTCATGTGGGCGATGCCGGACGACGAATGGGACGCGATCTGCCTGAATTACACGAGCGGCACCACCGGCGATCCGAAGGGCGTGGTCTATCATCATCGCGGCGCGCATCTCCTGGCGATGGGCAATGTCATCACCTGTCACATGCCGCAGCATCCGGTCTATCTGTGGACGCTGCCGATGTTCCACTGCAACGGCTGGTGCTTTCCGTGGACGGTGTCGATTGTCGCCGGCACGCATGTCTGCCTGCGCGCCGTGCGCGCGGCGGCGATGTATGAAGCGATTCACCAGCACAAGGTCACGCATATGTGCGGGGCGCCGATCGTCATGTCGGTCCTCCTCAACGCCACCGACGCCGAGAAGAAGCCATTGCCGCATGTCGTCAACTTCACCACCGCCGCGGCGCCGCCACCGGAGGCGGTGCTGGCGGCGATGAAGAGCGCCGGATTCAACGTCACCCATGTTTATGGCCTGACAGAGTGCTACGGCCCGGCCGTGGTCAATGAATGGCATACCGATTGGGACGCGCTCACCGGGCCGGAACAGGCGCAAAAGAAGGCGCGCCAGGGCGTGCGCTATCCGGTTCTCGAAGGCCTCGACGTGCGCGATCCGGACACGCTGGCGCCGGTCAAACGCGACGGCGAAAGCATGGGCGAAGTGATGATGCGCGGCAATGTGGTGATGAAAGGTTATCTCAAGAACAAGGCCTCGACCGGCAAGGCCTTCGAGGGCGGCTGGTTTCACACCGGCGATCTCGGCGTCATCTATCCGGACGGCTATGTCCAACTCAAGGACCGCTCCAAGGACATCATCATTTCCGGCGGCGAGAATATTTCATCCATCGAGGTCGAGGACGCGCTGTACAAGCACCCCGCCATTGCCGCCGCCGCGGTGGTCGCCAAGCACGACGACAAATGGGGCGAGACGCCCTGCGCTTTCATTGAGTTGAAGCCCGGCGCGCAGGCGACCGCCGAGGAACTGACGCAATGGTGCAAGGCGAATCTTGCCGGCTACAAGGTGCCGCGCACCATCGTCTTCGCGGAAATTCCGAAGACCAGCACGGGGAAGATTCAGAAATTCAGGCTGCGGGAGATGGCGAAGGGGGTGTGATTCTCCGCGCCATGCCGACGAGCAGGAAGGGCGGTGCGCCGCACTTAACCCGCAAATCACTATAAAATCAGTGATTTAATCCTGAAATTTTTCTGAATTCCCCTGAAAATGGCGTTCGGAAGGGCATCGGCATGTTGCGAGCGCGAGAAGTCCCTTGTTAATTTGAGTTCAGGGCCGTGCTGAATTGGCGCGTCTGTGCATGTCTTGGGGGCTTTGTCGTGAAGTACACACCGCTGTTCCTGTCGCCGCTGGGGCTGATCCCCGCCGGCCATCCTGCGCTCGCCGGCGACAACGCCGCTTTGCCCCCTAACGCGCAGCCGGTGAAGTTCGAAAAATTCGCGCCGGCCTGGCAGGGCTTCTATGCCGGCGTTCATGCCGGGGTGCTGTCGGCACGCTCCGAACTGAGTTCGTTCACGGGATCGGGCGGGACCATCATCAATGGCTGCTTGACCAACAACTGCGCCTTTTCGCAGACGGATAACCCGTCCTCGCTCATCGGCGGCTTGCAAATCGGCTACAATTTCCAGTCGGGCGCCATCGTGTACGGCGTGGAGGCCGACTTCAGCATCGCTGACGCCAAGAAAGATACCAGCGTTGTCAGCGTGTTCGGATACAACGCCTCAACCGGCATCGACAATTTCGGCACAGTCCGCCTGCGCCTGGGTTACGCCTTCGACAATAACCTGATGCTGTTTGGCACCGGCGGCTGGGCCACCGCCAAGACCCGAGATGCTGTCTACGCCACGTCAACCTTTGTCGATACGTATTCGTGGGTCGAGGCCAAGCGGCGAAACGGCTATACCTTGGGCGGCGGCCTCGAATACAAATTCGCCCGCAACCTGTCGGTCAAGGGCGAGGCGCTCTACTACAATCTGGGCACCAAGGAAGGCCTGACGAATTCCGCAAGTGGTGCCTATTCGTTCGGCGTGCGCGACAAGATGACCGGCGTCATCGCCCGCATCGGCCTGAACTACCTGTTCCACTAGCCCTCCGCGGCGCGGAAAGTTATGACGGTGGCCCGGCGCCTTGGTGCCGGGCCGCTTTGTTTGTGGGATTGACCATGCTTGACGCTCCGCCGGTTGCGCCGGAAAAACTCGTGTCGTTTGTCGACGCGGTGCTGTTTCACGCATCCAAATCGCCGCACAGCCCCGCGATCGGGCTGGAGAGCGGCGTGCTGACCTATGCGCAACTGGCCGACGCCATCTTCGCCGCCACAGCCGCTTGCGAAAATGCCGGCCTGCGCCCCGGCTCGCTCGCCGGATTGATCATTACCGACCCGGTCTGGCACCTTTGCCTGGTCGCCGCTTTGTACCGGTTGGGCGTCGCCTCGGTTTCGTTGTCGGCGGATGAAGTAGCCGTATTCGCCGGCAGCGACCTGGGAGCGGTGCTGCATGATGGCACGCCGCCGGCCAAATTTGCCGGCAGCGCCATCCTGGTCGATCCGACCTGGTTCACCCACCGCGCATCCATCATGCGCGCCGGCGACAACGCCTTCCGCGCCCACGACCTGTGCCGCGTCGCGCTGTCGTCGGGCACCACCGGCATGCCGAAGCCGATCGCGATGGATTCGCAGATCCTCTGGCATCGCCTGACGACCTATTCGCTTCGTGGCCGTTTCGCCGCCAGCGAGCGCATCTATTGCGGGCCGCAGTTGCGCTCGCATTTCGGTTTCGCCATCGCGTTTTCGGCCTTGGTTTACGGGAAGATGGTTTGTTTCTCGAACAGCGCCGGGACTTCGGTGCCGGTGATGTCCTACTTCAAGGTCGATCTTGCCATCATTTCGGTATTCCAGCTCAGCGGCATTGTCGATGTGTTGTCGAAGAATTACGGCGGCTTGAGCGGCCTGCGCGAAATCCAGGCCGGCGGCGCGCTGATCTCCGACGTGCTGCTGCAACGGACGCGCGCCTGCGTCTCGTCGGAGATCGTCAGCGCCTATGCCTCGACCGAAGCGGGCACCGTGGCCTTCGCGCCGGTCGAGCAACTCGGCGAAGCGCGCGGCGAAGGCGCGGTTGGCTTCGTGGTGCCTTGGGCTTCGGTCGACGTCGTCGACGACGACAACAAGCGCGTGCCGGCCGGGCGCGACGGCAATATCCGTATCAACACTTTGGGCCTGGCGCCGGCCTATACGCCGGGCATGCGGCAGGTTGCGACACCTGTCCCGTTCTTCCCCGGCGACTTCGGCCGGCTGCTGAACAACGGCATGCTGGTAGTGTCCGGTCGCTCGACCGAATTGATCAATATCGGCGGCAACAAGATTTCGCCGGACCGCTTTGAGAACATCCTGATGCAATGCGAAGGCGTGCGCGACGCCGCCGTGTTCAGCGTCGATATCAAATCGGCACTGCCGCAGGTATGGGCCGCGATCGTCGCCGATCAAAACGTCAACATGACGGAGATCATGAAGCGCTGCTTCGCCGCGCCGATGATCGGCGCGCCGACCGTGATCCGCTCGATTGCCGTGATCCCGCGCAACAGCGCCGGCAAGATTCTCAGAGACCAGTTGCGCAATGAATTGACCAAGAGCGGCGGCTAACGAGGAAGTGCGAACCGTGAAGTCCTTCGGTCAAAAAATTGCCGCCATCCTTCTGCTGGCCGCCGTCACAGCGACCGGCGCCGCCGCGCAAAATTTTCCGAACAAGCCTGTCAGATTCATTCTCGGCTTCGGCACCGGCGGGCCGACCGACGTGATTGCCCGCACGCTCGCCGATGAGATTTCCAAAGATCTCGGCCAGCGCGTCATCGTCGAGAACAAGACTGGCGCTTCCGGCAATATCGCCACACAGGATGTCGCCAGCGCCGAAGCCGACGGCACGACGTTTCTGATCGCCGCCACGCCGCTGGCGGTCAATCATTCGCTGTTTCCGGAATTCGGCGTCAAGTTCGGCAGGGATATTGTTGCTGTCGCGGCCATTGGCGCCAACGAGAACGTCCTGGTGGTGCGGCCAGCGCTCGGCGTGTCGACACTGGCCGAGTTCGTTGAGCGGGCGCGGACCAAGCCGAATGCGCTGAGCTACGCCACGGTCGGCGTCGGCTCGTCATCGCATCTGGCCGGCGTCGCCTTCGATCTGCGTACCGGCGCGACGATGCTCGCGGTCAGCTATCGCGGCGGCGGCGACGCGCTGAAGGATCTGCTCGGCGGCCAGGTCGATGCATGGTTCGCGCCGATACCATCCGTGCTTGGCGCGGTGCAGTCGGGGCAATTGATCGCTTTGGCAACGACGGGCCCAGCACGCGCCGGACTGCTGCCAGCAGTGCCTACGATGGCCGAGGCCGGTTTCCCGGGCTTCGATATTCGCCTGTGGGTCGGACTGTTCGCGCCGAAGGGCGTGACGGCGCCGGTGATGCAGACAATCGAGAAGGCCGCCGCGCGTGCGATAGCTTCGCCGGAGATGCAGACTGCGCTGCAGCGGCAAGGCATTTCGCCACTGCCCATGAGCCGTGAAGAATTCACCGAATTCGTCAATCTGGAAATCAGCCGCTGGAAGGCGGTGGTCGCGGCGATCAAGAAGTGACTGCGTCCGTCAATCCGCTAGTATGGCGCAGCCCATTGGAGCGAGCCGCATGCCCGACATCCTCATCACCGACGACGGCCCGGTCCGCATCATCCGGATGAACCGGCTCGACAAGAAGAACGCGCTGACGCTGCCCATGTACGAGGCGATGGCACAGGCCATCGGCAATGCCGCCACCAACAGCGCCATCCGCTGCCTGATGTTCGCCGGCGGGCCAAATGTGTACTGCGCCGGCAACGACATCGGCGACTTCATGAAAGCGGCGCAGGGCGGCGGCCTCGGCCAGCCGATCCTGAATTTCCTCTATGCGCTGGCGCGCTGCGAAAAGCCAATCGTCGCCGCCGTCAACGGCAACGCCGTCGGCGTCGGCACGACGATGCTGATGCATTGCGATTATGTCGTCGCCGGGCACGAGGCGAAACTGTCGACGCCGTTCGTCGCGCTCGGTCTGGTGCCGGAAGCCGCTTCGAGCCTGATCGCGCCGCGGCTGATGGGACACGCCCGCGCGTTTTCGCTGCTGGTGATGGGCCAGCCGCTGAACGCGCAGGAGGCCAAGGAGGCCGGCATCGTCAACCTCGTCGTCGATGCGGCCGCGACCGACGCGCAAGGCTTGGCCGCCGCGCACAGAATCGCAGGCCTGCCGCCGCAAGGCGTGCTGGTGTCGCGGCTGTTGATGCGCGGCTCGCCCGACGAGATCGTGGCGCGCATCGACGAGGAAGCCGAAGCCTTTAAGGTGCGGTTGCGCTCGCCCGACGCGCAGGCCGCGTTCATGGCGTTCATGACAAGGAAGAAGTGAGGCTTAAAGCCCCTACCGCCCCATCAACACGTTCGGATTGAAATAACGATCCGCGGGGCTGCGATAGTCGGACGATTCGCGGGTGCCGAATTGCAGCGTGGTGTTGCCGTTGCGGAGCGTGGTCTTGTCGCCGCTGTCGCCGGTCATACGCGATTTCGTGCGGTCGGCGGGATCGGTGAATTTGGCGCCATTGCTGCTGCCGGTGCTGGGCTGGTCGTTAAACGTGAAAGCCTGCGCCGCGCTGCCGGCCAGCATAAGGATACCGATCGCGCCGGCGGCGATCCGGTTGCGGCGGCAAAATTGCAGGCCAAATCGCGGGTGTGTCATGGCTGCCCTTTCGGTCTTGCAATGCGGATCGAACATCGCCGAAGCGAAGCCTGAAAATACGGCCAGATCGGGGCTTTGGCAAATGAGACTTCGGCGAACTGAGCAGGTGGTCGGCACGGGCGGCGGCGAACCGCAAAACAAAACCGCCGGCCGCGCCTATCAAGGCGCGCGCCGGCGGTTAAGCCGTAAATGTCAAATTGGATTCGGCCCGATCAGTGCAGACTGTCGTGCCCATTATGCCGCAGACGTTCGATTTCGTCCTTGAGCAGCAATTTACGCCGTTTGAGTTCCACAACTTCCAGATCGTCGACCGCAGGGTGCGCTTGGCAATCGTTTATTTGTTCGCTGAGTGCCCGGTGCTTTTTTTCAAGTTCCGCAAGATGCGATTGCAGCGACATGCCGAATGTCTCCTCAATCTCTGGTTTGGGATGATGATGCTGGTCTTTTGATTTGGCACGCTCTCAAATAACGCAACACGATGGATGTAAGTCTAGCCCAAACGGGGCGCAAGGGCGACGGTAAAGCCAAGGTTAGCGAACGATCAATATTGGAACCGAAGTCCTTGATCGGGGAGGTATTTTCGCCCGGCTTGAAGCGTCCTGTGGAAAACGCAATAATTCCGGTCGCTTGCGTCCCCCAATACCTCGCAAGGTTCCCTGTGGCCGGACGGCAAGCAGCAAGCGGTGGCGATGAACGACAACGAAGAAGTCGCCTTGCGTGAGCAACTGGCGCGCCTGCAACAGGAGCACCGCGACCTCGACGCCGCGATCGACGCGCTGGTGTCGTCGCCCGGTTCCGACCTGATCCAGGTGCAGCGGCTGAAAAAGCGCAAGCTGGTCTTGCGTGACAAGATCCGCCAGATCGAAGACCAGATCACCCCGGATATTATTGCGTAGCTGTCATACCCGCGAATGCGGGTATCCAGTACCCCCTGCCTGCCTTGTAAAACGAAAACCGGGATTACTGGGTCCCCGCCTGCGCGGGGACGACAAGGGAGATTAGCCACCCCGCCGCGCCCGCTTCCGCGCATACATCGCCTTGTCGGCGGCATCGATGATCGCCGCCGCCGTGGCGCCCGGATCGAGCGCAACCGCGCCAGCGCTGGCGCCGACCGACAAGGCCGCGCCGCCGTGTTCGGCGCGCAAGCCCGCGATCAGGTTTTCCACCTCGGCCGCCTTGGCGTCGGCGCTCGCGGCGTCGAGATTCCACATCAGGACGCCGAATTCGTCACCGCCGAGCCGCGCCACCACGTCGGACGCACGCACGTGCCGGCTCAGCGCCGCCGCGACCGCCTTGAGCAGCGCATCGCCGGCGGCGTGGCCATGTTGATCGTTGACGCCTTTAAAGCCGTCGAGATCGATGAACAACAGCGCGGCGCTGGTGCCGTAGCGAAGGACATAGGCCAGCGAGCGCACCAGTTCACGCTCGAAGCCGCGCCGGTTGAGAATGTCGAGCAAGGGATCGACGTCGGCGCGCGCTTCCAGTTCGGCGATCTTGCGGTTCGCCTCGCACAGGTCGCGGCGCAACTGCTCGACTTCGGCCAGCAGCCGGTCGGCCGGCGTCGCCAGCAAATTGTCCAGACTTTCGGCGTTTTGGACGCTCAAGGGGAATCCCGTTCTGCGCTTCCGATTCTTCCACAACCGCTGACACTATAGCGCGTTCCACACGGGCAATTCACCTTGCCAGCGGGGGTTCCAGACCTATAATCCGCCGCTTCCTTCCGCCGGGGCGGTGGATCAGGGGCGCTTAATCATATGGCTACAAAACCGGTCGCAATCATCATGGGCAGTCAATCCGACTGGGCCACGATGAAGCATACCTCCGAGACGCTCGATGCGCTCAAGATCGGCTACGAGGCGCTGATCGTCTCGGCGCATCGCACGCCGAAGCGGCTGTACGATTTCGCCCATGGCGCGCGCGACAAGGGCTTCAAGGTGGTGATCGCCGGCGCCGGCGGTGCCGCGCATTTGCCGGGCATGGCGGCGTCGATGACCAGCCTGCCAGTGCTCGGCGTGCCGATGAACACGCATGCGCTGGAGGGCAAGGATTCGCTGCTGTCGATCCTGCAAATGCCGGGCGGCATTCCGGTCGGCACTTTGGCCATCGGCAAGGCTGGCGCGATCAATGCGGCGCTGCTCGCCGCGGCGATTTTGGCGCTGTCGGACAAGGCCGTCGCCAAACGGCTCGATGCCTGGCGCGCCAGACAGACCAAGTCGGTCGCAAAGAAGCCGAAAGACTGAATTTTGCTCAAGCCCGGCTCAACGATCGGCATTCTCGGCGGCGGCCAGCTCGGCCGCATGCTGGCGCTCGCGGCAGCAAGGCTTGGCCTGCATTGCCATATCTATTCGCCGGAAAAGAACTCCGGCGCGTTTGAAGTGACACGCGCTTCGACCTGCGCCGCTTACGATGACGAAGCCGCGCTGGCGAAATTCGCATCAAGCGTCGATGTCATCACCTATGAGTTCGAGAACATTCCGGCCAAGACCGCGGCCTTTCTCGCCAAGCGCAAGCCGGTCTATCCCGATCCGCATGTGCTGGAACTGACGCAGGACCGGCTGATCGAAAAGAATTTCATCGACGGCTTGAAGATCGCGGTCGCGCCCTACGCGCCGGTGCATTCGGCGTCGCAACTGATGACCGGCATCGAAAAGGTCGGCCTGCCGGCGGTGCTCAAGACGACGACGATGGGTTACGACGGCAAGGGCCAGGTCAAGATCATGCCCGGCGACGACGCCAATGCGGCGTGGCGCAAATTGAAGAACGCGCCGTGTATTCTCGAAGGCTTCGTCGCGTTCGAGCGCGAAGTCTCGGTGATCGCGGCGCGCTCCGCCGACGGCAAGGTCGAATGCTTCGAGGTGACCGAGAACGAGCACCGCGATCATATTCTGAAGATCTCGACGGTGCCGGCCAGGGTATCGCCGGCGCTGGCGGCGGAGGCCAAACGCATCGCCACCAAGATTGCGAAAGCGTTCGATTATGTCGGCGTGTTCGCGGTCGAGATGTTCGTGGTCAAGACGGGCAAGAAACAGGTCGTGCTGGTCAACGAGATCGCGCCGCGCGTTCACAATTCCGGCCACTGGACCATGGACGGCGCAACGGTGTCGCAATTCGAGCAGCACGTCCGCGCGGTCGCTGGCTGGCCCTTGGCCAAGCCGCTGCGGCTCGGCCGCAAGGTCGAGATGACCAATCTCATCGGCAGCGAGGTCAACGATCTCGGCGAATGGCTGGCGACGCCAGGCACTTCGGTGCATCTTTATGGCAAAGCCGAAGCACGGCCGGGCCGCAAGATGGGCCACGTCACGCGGGTCTATCCGAAGTAGCGAGGCAGCATGTCGCTGACGCTTTATCTGCATCCGCTGTCGTCGTTCTGCCACAAGGCGCTCATCGCGTTTTATGAGAACGGCACGCCGTTCACGCCGCATGTCGTCAATCTCGGCGATCCGGCATCGCTCGCCGCGTTCAAGAAGATCTGGCCGGTTGGCAAATTTCCGGTGCTGCACGATGCAGCGAGAGACCGGCTGGTGCCGGAGTCGACCAGCATCATCGAATATTTGTCGTTGCACTATCCGGGCCTCACGAAGCTCGTGCCCGAAGATGCCGAACGCGCCGCGGCCGTGCGCGAAGCCGACCGGTTTTACGATCTCAACGTCCACGTACCGATGCAGAAGGTCATCACCGACCGCATCCGGCCCGAGGGCAAGCGCGACACGTTCGGCGTCGAACAGGCGCGCGACCTGCTGCACATCGCGTTCACGCTGGCGGAGAAGAACATGGCGTCGCGGCCCTTCGCAGCAGGCGACCGTTTCACGATGGCCGACTGCGCGGCGGCGCCGGCCTTGTTTTACACCGACCTGGCGATCGCGCCTTTGGCCGGCGCCTATCCGCATCTCGCCGCCTATCTCGGCCGGCTCAAGGAGCGGCCGTCCTATGCCCGCGTCCTCAAGGAGGCCGAGCCGTTCCTGCACTGGGTCCCGCACGAAAAAGTGTAGATTTTCGTCTGTTCGTGCCATAGTTGCATTTCTGCCGGAGATGCAACCTTGAGCCCCATTCCCTTCCCCGACCGCCTGCACCTGCCGCTCTCCTTCGATCCCGCCCGGCTGGCCGCCGATATGGCCGCGATCGCCGGCAGCGGCTGGATCGCCCATTTCGTCACCCAGAACTATGACGGCGACTGGAGCGTCATTCCGCTGCGCGGCCCGGACGGGGCGCGCCACCCGGTTCAGATGATCTATTCCGACCCGACCTGCCCGGCTTACGAGGACACCCCGTGGCTTGCGGCGGCGCCCTATCTGCGGGAGGTGCTGGCGGCGTTTGCCTGCCCGCTCCAGGCGGTGCGGCTGATGCGGCTGTCTCCCGGCTCGGTCATCAAGGAACACCGCGACCACGACCTATGCTTCGAGGATGGCACCGTCCGCATCCACATACCGGTCGTGACCAATGGCGGCGTCGATTTCCGCCTCAACGGCGTCCGCTGCGCCATGGCGGCCGGTTCCGCCTGGTATTTACGGCTTTCCGACCCGCATTCGGTTGCCAACCGGGGCACCAGCGACCGGGTGCATCTGGTCATCGACGGCACGGTCAATGACTGGGTGCGCGGCCTGTTCGAGCGGGCGGAGGGGGCGGAGCCGCCTTCTGTCGCCAAAACCGCGGTTTTTGGCGCGTTCCAATAGACTCCGCCAAACATCTCTGCTACAGCCACCCGACTCAAAGAGCCCGATTTGCCTAGGCAATCCTTGGCTTTTGACCGAAATTCGATCCACGAAGGAGCATGCGTGCAAGTTCTCGTCCGCGATAACAACGTCGATCAGGCCCTCAAGGCGCTCAAAAAGAAGATGCAGCGTGAGGGTATCTTCCGCGAAATGAAGCTTCGCGGCCACTACGAAAAGCCGTCGGAAAAGAAGGCGCGCGAAAAGGCTGAAGCCGTCCGCCGCGCCCGCAAGCTGGCGCGCAAGAAAATGCAGCGCGAAGGCCTGCTGCCGATGAAGCCGCGGATCGTGCCGGGCGCGGCCGGTCCGGGTGCCGGTGGTCCTGGCGGCGCTGGTGGTCGTGGCGGCCGTGGTGGCGCCGGCGGCCCGCCGCGCTTCTAGTTCGCTTAAGGAATTCACTGCAAAACGCGGGTCCTTACGGGCCCGCGTTTTTACTTTGCGTGTCGGCGAGAAACGCGCGCACCGCCGCAAGAATGCCGGCGTCGTCGCTGTGCACATGATCGACGTCGGCGAAGCGAACCATGCGCTTGGGCTCATTGGCCAGCGCAAAGATTTTCTCGCCGAAACCGATCGAAATCACCCGGTCCTTGGCGCCATGCATGACCAGCACCGGCGCGCGCACGCCGCCGATGCGGCGGTCGGAACGGTAGCGATCGCGCAACAGCCAGCGCACCGGCAGATAAGGAAACGCCGCCGCCGCGACATCCACGGTCGAGGTGAAGGGCGCTTCCAGAATAAGCCCGCCGACCGGGTGGCTCGCCGCCACCGCGACCGCGATACCGCTGCCGAGCGAATAGCCCCATGGCACGATGCGCGCGGGCGAATAACGCGCGGCGGCAAATCGATAGACCGCCTCGCCGTCGGCGATCAGGCCGGCTTCGCTTGGGCTGCCGGTCGATCCGGCATAGCCGCGATAAGACAGCGCCACGAGCCCGGTGCCGTCCGCCACCAGTTCGCGGAAGCGCGGCACGCGCCACGCCAGCACCTCGCCATTGCCATGAAAGAATAAAACGACCGGCCTGCCCGCGCCCGGCGGGACGTGCCATGCGATGACCTTTTCGCCGTCGGCGGTATCGAGGATGAGCTCTTCCGCTTGCGGAAAACCGGCCGCTGCCGGCGCCGTACGCCCGACCGGCGGCGCCGGATACATGATCGAGCGTTGCATCAGATAGAGCGCCGCCAGCAGGCCGCCATAATTGAGCACAACGACAATCGCGAGCCATTTCAATAGGGTCATGGCCGCAGGCTACCACGCCAGGTTCTGGCAGCAGGCATAAGGCTCCATCGGCCCCGGCCGGGGCCAAACTTTTACGCCGACAACCCTCGCGGCCGGCATCGACGCCCGTAAACCATAGGAAGAAAAGAAGATTTTGCCGTTTCCGGCGGAACCATATGTGCATACCCGGCTTTAATCAGATTGGGCCATGGATTGGCTCAAGGGGTGGATCCGTCGGGGATTATGGACAAACAGATCGGCCGTCTTGAAAGCGAACTGGACCGCGTCGTGAACACGCGCGCCACGGATCACACCGTGCCGCCGCAAGCCGGCCCGCGCGACAAGAGCGCCGGGCACGAGGGCGACCGCCGGTTTCGGGAGTTGCTCAGCGCGCTGCCCGCCGCCGTGTTCACGACCGACGCCGAAGGCCGCCTGACCTATTACAACGAGGCCGCCGCCGAGATGTGGAGCGATCGTCCGCAGGCCGGCAGCAGCGTGTGGAGCGGATCGTGGAAGCTCTATTGGCCCGACGGCACGCCGATGAAGCCGGAAGACAGCCCGGTCGCCGTGGCGTTGCGCGAAGACCGCCCTGTCCGCGGCATGGAGGCGATCTGCGAACGGGCCGATGGAACGCGGGTGCCGTTCATCCCCTACCCGACGCCGCTGCATGACGAAGCCGGCCGGCTGGTCGGCATCGTCAACATGCAGATCGATATCAGCGAGCGCAAACGCGCCGAGCAGCGCCAGCATCTGATGGTGCGCGAGCTGCATCATCGCGTGAAGAACACGCTGGCTACCGTGCAGGCGATCATGGGCTCGACCGCGCGCACCGCCACCAGCATCGAGGAATTCCAGACCGCGCTGATCGGGCGCATCGCCGCTTTGTCCAAGACGCATATCCTGCTCAGCGATGACAGCCGCCCGGTGTCCTTCGCCGATATCGTGCACAGCGAACTCGACGCCTTCGACCATGGCGGCGAAGGCCGCGTCAGCATTTCCGGGCCGATGGTGGAAATCGCCGCGCAGGCCGCGGTGCCGCTCAGCCTGGCGGTGCACGAGCTGGCCACCAATGCCGCCAAATACGGCGCGCTGTCGGATCACACCGGCAAGGTGCGCGTCACCTGGAGCGAGACGATCAGCGCCGACGGCCGCCAGCTCGACTTCGACTGGCAGGAAAGCGGCGGACCCGCGGTCAGGCCGCCGGAGCGGCAAGGCTTCGGCACGCGGCTGCTGCAATTCGTGCTGCCGGGCCAGATCCAGGCCAAGCTCAAGATCGACTACCGGCCCGAAGGCGTGCATGTGCATGGCGCGGTGCCGCTGCCGGCCAAGCCTGTGGCGTAGACTGGCGGATCACGCCCGGCGGGGCATCGCCGCCAGCGGCGGTAACAGGGTAAATTAATTCTCAATTTAACCGCTTGCACACCATAAGCGGCTATCACCGGAACGTGCCGGATGGCGAAGCCATCCAGAGCGCGGGAAGGATCCCGCTCAGGACTCGTTATGGTAACGGCCCCCGCAGCCTGCGACAGCATTATCCTGCTGACCGGCCCGATCGAGGCCGCCGCTCTGGCCGGCGTGCTCGGCCTGCGCAATTCGACCATCGATATCCGTCACGTCGCCACGCTGGACGAGCTTGAAGCGCTTAGCCCCGCCGACCTGGCGCGCTCCCGGCTGGTCGCCTTCTCGACGACCGTGATCGTGCCGGGGCCGATCCTCGATGCGCTCGGCTACGGCGCCTATAATTTCCACCCCGGCCCGCCGGATTATCCAGGCTGGTGCCCGGCGCCTATGGCGATTTACGACCGCGCCGCCACCTTCGGCGTCACCGCCCACGTCATGCTCGACCGCGTCGATTCCGGGCCGATCGTCGGCGTCGAAATTTTCTGCGTACCCGCCGGCACGACGGTGGCGAAGCTCGAGCAAATGGCGTTCGTCGCGCTGGCGCGGCTGTTCTGGAATCTGGCGCAGTCGCTGACCGGGCGCGAGCCGCTCGCCACGCAGCCGATCGCGTGGAGCGGCGTCAAAAGCACGCGGCGGCTCTATCAGGATTTGCGCGAGGCAACGGCGTCGATTTCAAAAGACGATCTCGACCGCCGCGTCGCGGTGTTTGGCGACGCCGGGACCGGCGACGACCTCACGATCATGCTGCACGGACATCGCTTTCGCTACGTCGCGCCGGAAAACGCGGCCGCCGCCGCGCGGCCCGAGATGCTGGCGATCGAGCGCTTCGCCAAAAGCGCGTAATGGCGACTACAGCGACTTGACGATGGTCTCGGTCATCTTCTTGGCGTCGCCGAGCAGCATCATCGTGTTGTCGCGGTAGAACAGCGGGTTGTCGATGCCGGCATAGCCGGACGCCAGCGAGCGCTTGATGAACATCACGGTGCCGGCTTTCCAGACCTGCAGCACCGGCATGCCGTAGATCGGCGAGGTCTTGTCTTCTTCCGCCGCCGGGTTGGTCACGTCATTGGCGCCGATGACGAAAGCGATATCGGCCTGGGCAAACTCCGAGTTGATATCTTCCAGCTCGAACACTTCGTCGTAGGGCACATTGGCTTCGGCGAGCAGCACGTTCATGTGGCCGGGCATGCGGCCGGCCACCGGATGAATGGCGTATTTGACCTCAACGCCTTCCTTCTTGAGACGGTCGCCCATTTCGCGCAGCGCGTGCTGGGCCTGCGCCACCGCCATGCCATAGCCCGGCACGATGATGACCTTCTGCGCGTTCTTCATGATGTAGGCGGCGTCTTCCGCCGAGCCGAGCTTGACCGGGCGCGCCTCGACCGCACCACCGGCGCCAGCCGCGGCATCGTCGCCGCCGAAGCCGCCAAGAATGACCGAGATGAAGTTGCGGTTCATCGCGTGGCACATGATGTAGGACAGGATCGCGCCGCTTGAGCCGACCAAAGCGCCGGTGATGATCAGCGCGGAATTGCCGAGCGTGAAGCCGATGCCAGCGGCGGCCCAGCCCGAATACGAGTTCAGCATCGAGATGACGACCGGCATGTCGGCGCCGCCGATCGGGATGATGATGAGAACGCCGAGCACCAAAGCGATGATCGTCACCAGCCAGAAATCGATCTGGCTCTGCGACACGACCAGGCCATAGATGAAGAACACCAGCGCCAGAGCCAGCGCGATATTGATGATGTGGCGGCCGGGCAGCATGATCGGCGCGCCGCTCATGCGGCCCGACAGCTTCATGAAGGCGACCACCGAACCGGTAAACGTCAGCGCACCGATGGCGACGCCGAGCGCCATTTCGAGCAGGCTCGATTTGTGGATGTTACCGAATGTGCCGATGTCGAAGGCCGACGGCGCATAGAACGCCGCGCCGGCGACCAACACCGCCGCCATGCCGACCAGCGAGTGGAAGGCAGCGACCAGTTCCGGCATCGACGTCATCGGCACCTTGCGCGCAATGACCGCGCCGATGCCGCCGCCGATGGCGAGGCCGCCGACGACCAGCACCCAGCCGATCGCGTCGGTCGGCGGATGCGCGGCGAGCGTGGTCACGACCGCGATGGTCATGCCGATCATGCCGAGCATGTTGCCCATGCGGCTCGAGGCCGGGCTCGACAATCCGCGCAGTGCCTGAATGAACAGGACGCCGGCGACGAGATAAAGCAGCGCTGCGATGTTGGCGTTCATGGCTGCTTACTTCTTCTTCTTTTGGTACATCGCCAGCATGCGCGAGGTGACCAGGAAGCCGCCAAAGATATTGATCGAGGCGAAGATCAAAGCGACGAAGCCGAGAATGCGCGCCAGCATCGGGCCATTCGAGTCGGTGGCGAGCGGCACCCCGACCGCGAGCAAGGCGCCGACCACGATGACGGACGAGATCGCGTTGGTCACCGACATCAGCGGCGTATGCAGCGCCGGCGTCACCGACCAGACGACGTAATAGCCGACGAAGACGGCGAGGACGAAGATCGACAGGCGGAAGACAAAGGGATCGACGGCGTTTGCGATGTCATGCATTGGTGACGCCCCTTAGGCTGCGGTCTTCGGCATGAAATTCGGGTGGACGATGGCGCCGTCGCGGGTCAGCACCGTGCCCTTGATGATTTCGTCGTCCCAGTTGATCGCCAAGTTCTTTTCCTTCTTGTCGATCATGGTCTCGACGAAGGTGTACAGGTTCTTGGCGTAAAGCGCGGACGCCGACGCCGCGAGCCGGCCCGGCACGTTGAGATAGCCGACGATCTTGGCCGGGCCCACCACGGCGATCTCGCCGGGCTTGGCGCCTTCGACATTGCCGCCGCGTTCGACCGCGAGATCGACGATCACCGAACCGGGGCGCATCGACTGCACCATCGCGGCAGTGATCAGCTTCGGCGCCGGACGGCCGGGGATCAGCGCGGTGGTGATGACGATGTCCTGCTTCTTGATGTGCTCGGCGGTGAGCGCCGCCTGCTTGGCCTGGTACTCCGCCGACATCGGCTTGGCGTAGCCGGCCGCCGTCTGTGCGTTCTTGAATTCCTCGTCCTCGACGGCGAGAAACTTGGCGCCGAGACTTTCGACCTGCTCCTTGGTCGCCGGGCGCACGTCGGTGGCGGTGACGACGGCGCCGAGGCGGCGCGCGGTGGCGATCGCCTGAAGACCGGCGACGCCGACGCCCATGACGAAGACCTTGGCCGCCGGCACGGTGCCGGCCGCGGTCATCATCATCGGCAGCGCCCGGCCGTATTGTTCGGCGGCGTCGATCACGGCGCGGTAGCCGGCAAGATTGGCCTGGCTGGACAGCACGTCCATCGACTGGGCGCGGGTGATGCGCGGCATCAGTTCCATGGCGAAGGCGACAAGGCCCGATTCCGCCATCTGCTTGAGCGCGGCTTCGTGGCCGTAAGGATCCATGATGGCGACGACCAGCGCGCCCTTCTTGTAGGCGGCCAGTTCATTCGGCGCCGGACGGCGCACTTTCAGGACGAGGTCGGCATCCTTGACGACGTCTTCGCCGATTTCAGCGCCGGCCGCCTCGAAGTCGGCGTCGGGAATGCCGGAGGCGATGCCGGCGCCGCGCGCCACCACGACGTCGGCGCCGAGCGCCTTGAATTTCTTGACGGTTTCAGGCGTGGCCGCGACGCGCGGCTCCTGGGCTTCGGTTTCACGCGCTACGGCAATTCGCATCCACGCCCCCCGCTTCGCCGATATCGTCAGGCCGGACAGTACCGCCCGGCCTCTCGACAATTATGCGTTAATGCGACAGCCCTTTGAAGGCAAAGATCAGAAAGCACAGCGCGAAAGCGACATAGCTCGAGGTCTTCGAACCGGTCACCAGGCCCGGGATCAGGCCGATAATCGCGATCAGGAAAATTGGGATGGAGGCCATCCAATGCCCCATCACGCCACCGACGGTGAGGCCGAGCAGCAGGTTGATGACATGGATCGACCCCACGAAGGTGAACTTGATGAAGGTATCGTAGGTCTCTTCATGCGCCGGATAATCGTTGCCGGTTGCGGTCTCGTATTGGACGGTGCCGTGGTCGGCCATGGGGGAATCTCTCCGAATTGCTCAAATCCCTGACGGCAAAGGGGTTAGCGCAATCGGGGCGTCAGGGCAACGCCCGGCGGCGGCATGGCGGCCTGCGTCAGGGGACTGTGGACGGCCGCAAGGCCACGGCGTCGAGCGCGGCGGCCTGCCGCGCCGCCACCTCGGCGGCGTCGAAATTCTCGATCGCCTCGTTGAACAATCGATAGAAATTCAATTCCGCCGCCAGATGCAGGAATACCGCCCCTAACCCCACGGCGGCGCGGTCCATGAAGACGAATTCGCGCGGCACCTGCACCGGACCGAGCTTTTTCAGGGCCTGATGCACCTGAAAGGCCTGCTTGCGGCCGTAGTCGGCGGGCTTCACCCCGTCGGCGATGGTGCGGACGCGGTCGTCGAGCAGCGGGCCGTAGATGAAGCGCGCCCAGATATTGAGCGCCTCGATCAGCGGCTGGGTCAGGCGCTTGAAGCCCCAGGTCTCGTAGGCATGGACCACGCGGGCGTCATCGCCCTCCAGCAGGCCGCGGTAAAGATCGACCACACCACCGACAAAGCGCGGCGGGAAGATGCGGATGCAGCCGTAGTCGAGCAGGTTGATACCGGCGGCTTTCCCTTTCGCATCGTCGAACACCGTGTAGTTGCCGAGATGCGGGTCGCCATGGATGACGCCGAAGCGGCTGAACGGAAACCACCAGGCGGTGAACATCGCGGTGGCGAGATGATTGCGGATGTCGAGACTGTCCTGCGTATGCGACAGCATTTTCGAGCCGTCCATCCACTGCATCGTCAAAAGCCGGCCGCTCGACAGGTCCGGCCAAACGCGCGGCACGCGGATCGCCGGCTCGTCCTTGAGCATGATGGAATAGAGCGCGGCGTGTTTGGCTTCGCGCGCGTAGTCCAGTTCCTCGCGCAGCCGCGCGCCGATCTCGACGCCCATTTCCGATGTATCGATGGCCGGATCGAAACGCTTGCGGATGTTGAACAGCAATTGCAGTTGGGCGAGGTCGGCTTCGACCGCCGACTGCATGTCCGGATATTGCAGCTTGCAGGCCAGTTGCGACCCATCGAGCGCTTGCGCGCGATGCACCTGGCCGAGCGAGGCGGCCGCCGCCGGCTGATGCTCGAAATTTTTAAATTTGCTTTGCCAGTCGGCGCCCAATTCCGCGTTCATGCGGCGCTTGACGAAAGCCCAGCCCATCGGCGGCGCCTGGCTTTGCAGCTTCATCAACTCGGCGGCGTATTCCGGCGGCACCGCGTCCGGAATGGTGGCGAGCAGCTGCGCCACCTTCATGATCGGGCCTTTGAGGCCGCCAAGCGCGGCGGCCAGAGCCAGCGCGTTGCCGGAACGGTCCGGCTTGGCGCCGAGAAATCTCTGGCTCGCGACCCGCGCGGCGACGCCGCCGACGCGGGTGCCGACCTTGGCGTAGCGCCTGGCGCGGGCGGAGAAGCGGTTTTTCTCGGAATCGATGGGAGGCGTTGGCTTTGCCACCTACTCTAACCCCTCCAGCTCCGTAATCAGCCCGGCAATCACCGACAACCCGCCATCCCAGAACTTCGGATCGGTGGCGTCGAGGCCGAATGGCTTGAGCAGTTCGGAGTGATGTTTGGTGCCACCGGCTGAAAGCATGGCGAGATAACGCTCGGCAAAGCCTTCGTTGGATTTCTCGTAAACCGCATAGAGCGAGTTCACCAGGCAATCGCCGAAAGCGTAAGCGTAAACGTAGAACGGCGAATGGATGAAGTGCGGGATATAGGTCCAGAAGGTTTCGTAACCTTCCTTGAGTTCGATCGCCGGGCCGAGGCTCTCGCTCTGCACCGACATCCACAATTCGCAAAGCTTGTCGGCGGTCAGTTCGCCGTTGCGGCGCTCAAGATGCACCTTACGCTCAAAACTGTAGAACGCGATCTGGCGCACCACCGTGTTGATCATGTCCTCGACCTTGGCGGCGAGCATGGCCTTGCGCTGCTTCTTGTCGGTGGTCTGCGCCAAGAGTTTCTTGAACGTCAGCATCTCGCCGAACACCGACGCGGTCTCGGCGAGCGTCAACGGCGTCGGCGCCATCAGCGGCCCGTTCGGCGCCGCCAGCACCTGATGCACACCATGGCCCAACTCATGGGCCAAGGTCATGACGTCGCGCGGCTTGCCCTGATAGTTGAGCAGCACATAAGGATGTGCCGACGGCACGGTCGGATGCGCGAAAGCGCCGGGCTGCTTGCCCGGCCGCACGCCGGCGTCGATCCAGTTTTTCGTAAAGAAGCCGTCGGCGACTTCCGCCATTTTCGGCGAGAACTTGCCATAGGCGTCGAGCACGGTGGCGCGCGCGTCCAACCACGGAATGGCGCGCTGCTCGACCTTGGGCAGCGGCGCGTTTCGGTCCCAGTACGGCAGGCTTTTCTTGCCGAACCATTTCGCCTTCAGCGCATAATAGCGATGCGACAATTTCGGATAGGCGGCGCGCACCGCCGACACCAAAGCCTCGACCACTTCCGGCTCGACGCGGTTGGATAAATGCCGTGCTTCGGCGACATCCTTGAAGCCGCGCCAGCGGTCGGAGATTTCCTTGTCCTTGGCCAGAGTGTTGGTAATGAGCGTGAACGGCCTTAAGTTTTCCTTGAAGGTCTTGGCCAGCGCGTTGGCTGCTTCCTTGCGCTTCTTGCCGTCGGCGTCCTGCATGAAATTGAGCGCCTGCTCGATGCCCAGCGCCTTGCCGCCGATCTGGAATTTCAGCGCGGCAATGGTGTCGTCATACTGCCGGTTCCAGGCCGAATAGCCGGTCAGCGACTTCTCGTGAAACAACTGCTCGATACGGTCTTCGAGCTGATACGGCTTCTCCTTGCGCACGTCCTCGATCCACGGCCGGTAATGGCCGAGCGGTCCGTCGTTCATCGCCGCATCGAGCACCGCGTCGTCGATACGGTTCAATTCGAGATCGAAGAACAGAAGATGCGAATAAGCCTGCGTGATGCGCTCGCTCATGTCGCCGTAGAATTTGGTGATCGTGGCGTCGGTCGAATTGCCGGCATGCAGCAGGCCGGAATACGAACCGATACGGCCCAGCCTGTCGCCGATCGCCTCGTAGCGCTTGACCGCGTCCAAGAGGCCCGGTGCGCCGGGCGCGGCGGCCAGTTCAGACAATTTGCCTTTGAAGTCTTTCTCGAAGGCGGCGCAGTCGATGTCGGCCTGTTCCAGATCGCGCTTCAATTCCAGACTGTCGATCCCGGGATAAAGGTCGTTCAGGTTCCACAGCGGCAAGGTGCCGAGTTTGACCGCCGGTTTCGAAACCGGCTTGGCTTGCCGCCTGCCCGGCTTGGTGCCGGCCTTAGCGATGAGTTTGGCCGCGGGCTTTGCCTTCTCGGACATCGCGGTCGGACGGGCACGGCTGGACGCGCGCTTCGCAAGCTTTGACATTCTACCCTATCGCAAAGTTGGAGATTCGCTGTTGCCACAAGATAGGGACGATCGCGGCCGAGGCAACCGCGCAGCGCTTCCCTATACTTGCGGCTTTAGGCCAACGACGCGAATTGCGGCGCCACCAGCGGCAACATCTCGATCGGCTCGGCCAAAGCTGGCCGGCCTCGGTGACGCTGGCTTCCCAGCCGAGCGAGCCAGGTTCCCGCCTCCCGGCGCCGCAGGTTGGCTTCCGCCGGCCCTTTGCGGCATTCGGCTGCTAGCGCGGTAATCCTGCGTTCATTGACGTTTCAAACTGATTAAACTATCATTCGCGAATTATTACTGGGACGTCTCCGGCGCGCTGACTTTGATCGGCTGCGCCGCGGCGATGATGACCGAGCCGGTTGAACTGAGGCAGAAAAACTAAACCTATCTTCCCACCGCCAGACCGGGCCCCTCTGGCAGCCGCGAGGCTGCGATGTCGGCTGGAAATCGAGAGCACGGCCCGCTTTGTCGAGCATACCGTTTGATCACCATTCGGCATTAACCGCTGCGCCCCTTTGGGCGGGCAGCGAACAAGCTCGTCTCAGCGCGCGCCCTCACAACTTTACGAGCAGAGGTACGCGGTCATGATGGAATTTCTCGCTTCACCGGTCGTCGTCGCATTTCTTCAGGTTGTGATGATCGACCTTGTGCTCGCCGGCGACAACGCCATCGTCATTGGGCTGGCCGCGGCCGGCCTGCCGAAAGACCAGCGCACCAAGGCGATTCTCGCCGGCATCGCCGCGGCGACCGTCCTGCGCATCGTCTTTGCCGGCATAACGACCCAGTTGCTCCAGATCGTCGGTCTGCTGTTTGCCGGCGGCATCCTGTTGTTGTGGGTGTGCTGGAAGATGTGGCGCGAACTGCGCACCTCGCACAAGGAAGAGCAGGACGCGCAAGAAGCGCTGGAAGACGCCGACCTCAATGCCGACGGCACCATCGCCGGCGGCGCGCCGCGCAAGACCTTCCGCCAGGCAGCGATTCAGATTCTCATCGCCGACGTCACGATGTCGCTCGACAATGTGCTCGCCGTTGCTGGCGCCGCCCGCGACCATCCCTACGTCCTGATCTTCGGCCTGGTCCTGTCGATCGCCCTGATGGGCATCGCCGCGAACTTCATCGCCAACCTGCTGCAAAAGCACCGCTGGATCGCCTATGTCGGCCTGCTGGTGATCCTCTATGTCGCTGTTGAAATGGTCTGGCGCGGCATCGTGGAATTGCAGCCGGTGGTCGGCCCGGCTCTCTCTGCATTCTAGGTACCGTCCCGGCTGCCGGCCTAAAAAGCCGGCGGCCGGGAGAGCCTCGTTTGCGGCACGGTCTTAACAGCCTCTTAAGCCGGATCGCGGACACTGCACCAAATCGGCACAGGTTGAGCCGCGCGCTTCGCGCGGGCGTCGGTGGTGGAGTGATTCATGTCGGAAGTGGTGTTGATCGTCGACGACGATCCGGTACAGCGTCGCCTGGTCGAGGCCATGGTGCAGCGTTTCGGCTACCAGGCCGTCATCGCCGAAGGCGGCGACCAGGCCCTTGCCCTCCTCATCGGTGAAACCGCCCGCCGTATCGACTGCGTCGTGCTCGACCTCGTGATGCCCGACCTCGACGGCCTCGGCGTCATGGCGCGCATGCGCCAGGCCGGCCTCGATACGCCTGTCATCATCCAGACTGCGCATGGCGGCATCGACAACGTCGTCTCGGTGATGCGCGCCGGCGCCACCGATTTCGTGGTCAAGCCCGCCTCGCCCGAACGTCTCGAAGTCTCGTTGCGCAATGCGCTGGCGACCAAAGCGCTGGCCGGCGAGTTGCAGCGCGTCAAGCGCAGCCGCGACGGCACCCTATCGCTTGCCGACGTCATCACCCGTTCGCCGGCGATGAAGCCGGTGCTGGGTGCGGCGGAAAAATCCGCCGCCTCGACCATCCCGGTGCTGCTCGATGGCGAAAGCGGCGTCGGCAAGGAATTGATGGCGCGCGCCATTCACGGCTCAGGCGAGCGCCGTGCCCGGCCCTTCGTTGCGGTCAATTGCGGCGCCATGCCGGAGAACCTCGTCGAATCGATCCTGTTCGGCCACGAGAAAGGCTCCTTCACCGGCGCCACCGACAAGCACACCGGCAAGTTTATCGAAGCCGATGGCGGCACTCTGTTTCTCGACGAAGTCGGCGAACTGCCGCCGGCCGCCCAGGTGAAACTGCTGCGCGCGCTGCAAGAGGGCGAAGTCGAGCCGGTCGGCTCGCGCAAGACCGTCAAGGTCGATGTGCGCATCATCTCGGCGACCAACCGCGACCTGATCGCCGATGTGAAGGCCGGACGCTTCCGCGAGGACCTGTTCTATCGCCTGCATGTGTTTCCGATTTCGATCCCGCCTTTGCGCAAGCGGCCGGAAGACGTGCCCGAACTGGCGCGGCACTTCCTCACCCGCATCGCCGCCGAACAGGGCAAGCGGCTGCGCGCGCTCGACGGCGCGACCGTGGCGCAGCTTGCCGCCTTTCGCTGGCCGGGCAATGTGCGCCAACTTGAGAATGCGATCTTCCGCGCCGTCGTGCTCGCCGATAGCGACACGATCGGCGTGAATGAATTTCCATTGCTGGCGGGGCAGCCACCGGCCGAGGTCGGACCGCAGCAATTGATGGAGGCGTCGCCGGACATGCAGCCGGCGATGAATGCTGAATTGCCCCTGAGCATCAGCGACCGCATGGCGCGCCTGAAGCCTGGCGCGACGCTGATCGCGCCATCTTTGGCGTTAACCGATTCTCACAATGACGTGAGACCCCTCGAGGATATCGAGCGCGAAGCGATCCGTTTCGCCATTAAGCATTACCGCGGCCAGATGTCGGAGGTCGCGCGCCGGCTGAAGATCGGCCGCTCGACGCTCTATCGCAAGCTGGAAGGCCTGGGTTTGAGCGAACAGGGCCACGATTTGCAGCAGGAAACCGTCAACGTGGCGGTTAACGAGACGGCGGCGGCGGAGTAATCGTTAAAATTTTAACGATCTCGTTCCGCGTTCACTTTGATAAAAGGTAAACACCTCCAGGGCCGCAAAAAACTTTGAATCGCCTGTGCATTTCGCCGCATAATGGCGATGCAGATTGGGTTCTGGCGCGTCGGGGGTCGCACCGGTTAAAGCACTGCACGGCATTTGAAGCATTCGGTTTGCGAATGCGTGTGGAGTTAAGTGACATGCGTAACCTTCGGCTCGACCAACTTCTCGCCGGCACCATGCTGGCGCTGATTGTCGCCACGCCTTCGATCTCGGTCGCGGCGCCCGAAAGCATTCGCCAGATCGCGCCGCCGCCGCCGATGCTCAACGGCCAACCGATGCGCCGCCGCGAAGCCGCGCCGGTGCCACCGGCGCCGATCCAGCAGCGCATCATCAATGTGCCCGAGCACGTCACGCAAGAGAGCGTGCCGGAGCCGAAGCGCGAACCGGTCGTGCAAGCCCTTCCAGTTGCCGCGCCGGCTCATGCCGCCAATGCCAACGCAGAGGCCGTCGACTTCGACCGCGCATCGCTCGACAAGCAGCTTGCCGCCAACGATCCGCAGATCGCGGAGCGCCTGCGCGACCAGCTCAAACAGGCCCGCATCGATAACGCCGCCGAGCGCAAGGCGATCGACAGCGCCTATGCCGCGCGCCAGTTTTCGCCGCTGTGGATTCGCGACGGCCGCCTCACCGGCGCCGCCAAGGCGGCAATCGTCCGCATCAAGAGCGCCGCGACCGACGGCCTCGATCCGCAGGATTACGCGATCCCGGAATTTGCCTCCGCCAGCAGCGCCGATGCGCTCGCCGCCCACGACCTCAAGCTGACGCAGACCGTACTGACCTATGCGCGGCACCTGTCGCTCGGCCGCATCGCGCCGACGCGCGTCTCAGCCGAGGTCGATTACGGGGTTCGTGCCTTTGATCCGGCCGACGCGCTCAAGCGCACCGCTGAAGCCCGCGACGCCAGCAGCGCGTTCAACAGTTTCGAGCCGCCGCATGACGGCTACAAGGCGCTCAAGGCCAAGCTCGCCGAAATGCGCGGCGGCCCGCGCGCCGAAGTCTCAGACCGCATCGGCAACGGCCCCGCCATCAAACTGGGCGACAAGGACACGCGCGTGCCGCAATTGCGCGAGCGCCTCAATGTCGCCTTCAAGCCCGGCCCGGAAACTACGCAAGTACGCGACAAGCGCACCGGCCAGATCAAGCTGGTCAAGCTCCCCAAGGATGACAAGGCCGAGCTGGTTTATGACAAGTCCTTGTTCAATGCGATCAAGAACGTCCAGGCGCGCGCCGACATCAAGCCGACCGGCGTGATCGACAACCCGACGCTCGCCGCCATCAATGGCCCGAGCCAGTCGCAGAAGACCGACGCCGTCGTCGCCACCATGGAACGCTGGCGCTGGCTGCCGCGCGACCTCGGCAAAGTCTACGTCATGGTCAACATTCCGGATTACACGCTCAAGGTGATGCGCGACGACCGCCAGGTCTGGAACACGAAGATCGTTGCCGGCAAACCGCAGACGCCGACGCCGCTGCTGACCGCCGCGATGGACAATATCATCGTCAATCCGTCGTGGTATGTGCCGCAGTCGATCATTCAGAACGAGTATCTGCCGCTTTACGCCAGCGATCCGCTGATTTTCGATCGCCTGGGTCTGGAAGTGAGGCGCGGCCCGGACGGCCACATCAACGTCGTGCAGCCGCCCGGCGCTGCCAATGCGCTCGGCCGCATCAAGTTCAACTTCCAGAACAAGTTCCATGTCTATCTGCACGATACCCCGGAGAAGCGTTTGTTCGCCGCCGAGCGGCGCGCCTTCAGCCACGGCTGCATGCGCGTCGAAAATCCGACCAAGTTCGGCGAAGTCATGCTGAGCATGGCGCTGGCTGGACCTGCGCCGGACTCGCGGCAGATCGAACGTCTCGTCGGCCAGGAAGAAAAAATCTTCAAGCTCGACAAGCGGCCGATGGTGCACCTGACCTATCAAACCGCTTATGTCGACGACGCCGGCAAGCTCGTCGTGCGCGACGACATTTACGGCTTCGATGCCCGCATCAAGTCGATCATGCACTCGGACGAGCGCCGCGTCGCCGACATTGCGCCGCCGCAGGACCCGAAGCGCGACCTGCAGACGCTGAAGAGCAATCAGGAAATCCTCAGCCGCGTCGAGCGCCGGGAAGCCTCGAACCCGTTCCAGTTCTTCGAACGGTTGTTCCGGTAAACCTCGCTTCAAATGCGAAATGGCCGGGCTGTAAAGCCCGGCCATTGTCGTTTAAAGCCCAAAGTTCCCTGCGTTGGCCGCGGCACGGGCATTTTTCTGCCCATTTCCTGAAATATCCAGAGCGTCTTCCGGGGGTAAAACCCGCCCGTTAAAGGGTCGGTTAACCAAAGCCCGACAACACTACGCCGTCGTCGCGACGGCCTGAACAGGCTTTGCGATGGCTGTGGGGCAGCGGTATCGACGGAAGTGGCCTGTGTCAGTGCGTGCGTTGCGTGGGGAAAAGACAGTGCTGACCAGACTGCGCCAAAGTGCGCGTTTTGGCGCGCGCATCGGCATTCCGGTCAGCCTCGCTGTCGTCATCCTGATCGGCGCGAACAATTCGCTCAGCACCGCCTCCGCCGAAAGCGACACCCGCACGCTGTCGTTCCTTCACCTGCATACCAAAGAAACCATCACCGTCACCTTCAAGCGCGACGGCCGCTATGACGACGCCGCGCTGAAGAAGCTCGACTGGTTCATGCGCGACTGGCGCCGCGACGAATCCGTCAAGATGGACCCGCAACTGTTCGACGTTCTCTGGGAGGCCTATCGCGCCGTCGGCGGCAAGGCGCCGATCGAAGTGATCTGCGGCTATCGCGCCCCCGGCACCAATGCGATGTTGCGCGCCCGCTCCACCGGCGTCGCGCAGAACAGCAATCACACCACCGGCCACGCCATGGACTTCGCCATCCCCGGCGTCGATCTGGAAAAGCTGCGCGAAGTCGGCCTGCGCCTGCAACGCGGCGGCGTCGGCTTCTATCCGACATCCGGCTCGCCCTTCGTCCATATGGACACCGGCACCGTGCGGCACTGGCCGCGCATGACGCGCGATCAGCTGGCAAAAGTGTTTCCCGACGGACGCACCGTGCATGTGCCGTCCGACGGCCAGCCGCTGTCCGGTTATGCCTTGGCCCTTGCAGATGTCGAGCGGCGCGGCGGCGAGCCTTCCAACGTTTCAATGGCCGCCGCGCGTGACGCCGGCATCGTCACCGCCAGCACAGACGGCAAGCCCAAGCGCAGCCTTCTCGCCAGCCTGTTCGGCGGCGGCAAGCAAGATACGGATGAGTTGAGCGACGAACAGCAGCAGCAGCCAGCGGTAACGCCGAAGCGCACGCGCGCGCCGGTCGTGCTGGCGAGCGCCGCGCCGGTTGCCGCGAAGCCGATTGCGGTTGAGCGTGTCGTGCCGCTGCCGTCGGCCCGTCCTGCCTTGGCGCAGACTGTGGTGGCCGCCGCCTCGATCCCGACCGCCGCGCTATGGAGCAGCAAGATCGAAAGCAGCGAGCTTGAGGCCCTGATCGAGAAGCCGCCGGTCGCGGCGCAGCCGCCCTTCGCTTTGGCCAGCGCCGATCCGGCGACCACTGCCAGCACCGCGGCACTGGCTTACGCCGCCGAGACACCGCTGCCGAAGCCGGCGTTGCGGGCGAAACCGATGGGCGCGGTTGCCGCAATGCCGAAACTGCCGGCGCCCGTTGTGAGCGCTTCACCGTCGATGCTGGCATTCGCCGCGCCGTTTACGCCGCAACTGACCGGCGGCGCAGAGGCCCCCGGCGGTCCGTGGCTGCGCGCCGCCATGCTGACGCCGAGCGTCTCGGACTTCATGAGCGCCAGCAGCATGGGCGCGCCGCACATGGGCTCGCTCGCCGAACTGCTGCACAAGCCGTCGCAATCGCTGGTAATGACGTTCTCGGACGACCCGCATCTGGGCCTGACTACCGCGCGCTTCGACGGCGGCCACGCCGTGGTTTTCCTGGCAACAGCGACGTTCACGACGCAGATGACGGCGTCGTTGAGGTAGGCAACGTTGTCGTCCCCGCGAAGGCGGGGACCCATACGCTGTGCGCCATCGATAGACTGCGGAGTATGGGTCCCGGCTCGCCTTCGCTTCGCTCGGCGTCCGGGACGACGGAATTTCTACTGCAACATCCCCAGGGCGTGCATGTAGGTTTCCAGGATCTCTTCCTGCTCGCGGCGCTCGTCTGAATCCATCTTGCGCATGCGAACGATGGCGCGCAGCGCCTTGGCGTCGAAGCCGTTGCCCTTGGCTTCGGCATAGACGTCGCGGATGTCCTCGGACGTCGCCTTCTTCTCTTCCTCAAGCTTTTCGATGCGCTCGATGATCGCCTTGAGCTGGTCTTTGGCGAAGCGGGTTGAGGGTGCTTCTTGTTCGGCCGCTGCGGAAGAAGGCATCGAGAACTCCTTGAAAGCGTAAAGTGCGGCCGTTGAGGTCGCCAGATTAGCAAGAAGGTTTCGGAATTACCGGGCGTCACGTCAAGGACATAGGCCCGTCATCCACGTTGTTCACATGGGGAAGTGAAAAAATCTTGGCCCGCGAAAAATACTTTTATTAATGCTTGTGCGACGTCTCGAACGCCGCTTTCTGCTCCGGCGAGGCCTCTTTCTGGTTCTGGGCGCGCCACTCGTCATAGGGCATGCCGTAGACGATCTCGCGGCTCTCGTCCTTGGACATCGGCAGACCCTTGGCGTCCGCTGCCTCCTTCATCCAGTTCGACAGGCAATTGCGGCAAAAACCGGCGAGATTCATCAGGTCGATGTTCTGCACGTCATTGCGGCCGCGCAGGTGCTCAACCAGGCGCCGGTAAACGGCGGCTTCCAGCTCGGTGCGGGTCTTGTCGTCCATGATCGGTTCCTTTCACGACCACCGATACATAAGCCTCCGCGCGCCCCAGTTCCATAGAAAAACCCGCCGCATTTCGCTCGGAAATGCGGCGG
>LNFM01001786.1_pt1 | contig 49286 bp, 44 predicted proteins | sample 596031 | NCBI WGS metagenome assembly LNFM01 (sample SAMN04254537, study PRJNA301005) | activated carbon metagenome | isolation source: dual media filters at the Ann Arbor, Michigan drinking water treatment plant | place: USA: Ann Arbor
CGATCACCCGGCGTTCGAAAGGCCTTCACTAAAAGTGTGCCGCCGATGACGGCGGCCGAAAGACGGCTGAGCAGGCGAAGTGCATCCATTGGCAAGACAACGCCTGCGCCCTGCTTCGGTTGCCCGCAGCGAACAATCCCGGCCATGTTCCGTAAACTTTCCTCGTTCTAGGATCGCCGCGGAAAGGCCGGACATGGCGACAGACAGGATAAGCGACTGGCGATGGGCGTTGCGCATCCTGGCGCCGCTGATCGTTTTTTCGGCCGGAATCGGCGCCATCTCGCTGCTCGTCCTGCATCCGCTGACGGTGGCGTTGTCACAGGCTTTTGTGGCGCTCGCGGGCGAGCCCTTCGCCGGAAATTTCGATCTTGTTCCCTTCCTGCTTTCGCCCGCAGGCATGATGACCGCTCTCGTATTGACGGGATCGGCGATATTCCTCCGCGCGCTCGAATTCGGCGGGTTGACGCTCATCGCATGGGATGGACGATGCGGGCGGCCGCCGTCGCTATTGCGCGGAGCCTACCGGCTGGCTTCGCGATTGCCGTCCCTGCTTGCGCTGACGGGCATCGCGTTTGCCGCCGGAGGCATCCTCTTGATACCCGTCGGCGCGGCGGCCTGGATCGCTAAAACGCTCTGGCTTGGTGGCGGGGACATCTATTTTTATGTCACGACGCGGCCGCCCGAATTCTTTTACGCTGCGGCGCTGGCAGGTACGGCGGCGACGCTTGCGCTGGCGGCGGGATTGATGCTCGCATTACGCTGGTTCCTTGCCGTTCCTTTTGCTGTCATCGGCGACTGCGGTGCCGTGGAAGCGTTGCGGCGCTCGGCCGCGGCGACGCGGGGCAGGCGTTTGAAACTGCTCGCGCGGCTGGCGGTCATCGGGGCCGCCGTGTTTGCCGTTGCGGCGCTGGCGTCCTTCGCCTTCACGGCGCTGTTCGACGCGCTGTTCAATCCGGCGCATCCCATGCGCGCCGGAGCGCGGTCCCTGCTGATCCTGGCGATTGCCGCGGGAATATTGACGACGCTGACAGCCGGACTGGCGCGGGCGGCTTTCGCCGTGGTGGGGGCCGGACTTTATGCCGATGCCGGAACGGAAGAGCGGTTTTCGGAGATCGCGCCCGAAGGAGCGGAGCGCGGGTTCTGGGTCGTCTGCAGCGTGCTGGCCTTCGTTGCTGCGGCGCAGATCGTCTGGGCGTTCGAAGAGTTCGATATCGACGGACCGCTCTACGTGACCGCGCATCGCGCGGGATCGTCGGCGGCGCCGGAAAACACGCTGCCGGCGCTAGAGCGTGCGATCGCGGATGGCGCTGACTTCGCCGAGATCGATGTGCAGGAGACGAGCGACGGGCACGTCATTGTCGTGCACGACACCGATTTCCGCCGCGTGGCCGGTGTGGCGCGGCCTGTGTGGGAGATGACTCTCGATGAGGTGCGCCAGCTCGACGCCGGTTCATGGTTCGGCCCGGAGTTCCGCGGTACGAAGATTCCCGAACTTGGCGAATTCGCGCGGGCTGCGAAAGGGCGCATAGGCCTGAATGTCGAAGTGAAGAACAATGGCCACGGGCAGGACCTCGCCGCACGGACGATCAGAATCCTGCGCGACGAGGGCGTCTTGAGCGATTCCGTCATTACATCACTGGATCTGGGGCTGCTGGCGCAGGTACGGAAGCTCGATTCCGACATAAAGACCGGATTCATTGCCTCGACGGGTCTCGGCAACATGCTGACGGTGGATGTCGATTTCTATTCGCTGGCGATCCGCATCGCGACCCCTGCGGCGATCCGGCGGATCGCCGATACCGACCGCACGGTTCATGTCTGGGGGGCAGGAAACGAGACGGCCATCACCGATGCCATCCTCGACGGCGCGACAAACGTCATCGTCGACGACCCGGCGGCGGCGAAGCGCACGGTGACAGCGCTGCTGGAAACGACGGCGCCGGAGGTCGCGTTCCTGCGCATGCGGCGATTGTTCGAACGGCAGGGACTTCTCAACCGCCCGCGCTAATTTTTTGCGGCACGTTCTACATCGATTTCCTCGGCGCGGCGTGTCGGTTCGATGTCGATGGATTCAAGGGCCGCCGCTGGATCGCGAAAGACGGATTTCAGGCTTTGCCGCAGCATTTTGCGGCGCTGGCCGAACGCCGCCTGCGTGACGGCTTCGAGCGCGGCGACGGTGCACGGCTCTGGGTTTTCACGCGGCACGAGATGCACGATGGAGGACGTGACCTTCGGCGGCGGCACGAAGGCCGACGGTGGCACATCGAACATGATCCTTGCCTGCGCGCGCCACCCGGTGAGGACACCGAGGCGCCCATACGCATCGTCTCCGGGTTTCGCCACGATGCGTTCCGCGACCTCGCGCTGGAACATCAGCGTGAGGGATTGCCACCAGGGCGGCCATGCCTCGGTTGTCAGCCAACCGACAAGAAGCGCGGTCGCGACGTTGTAGGGCAGGTTGGCGACGACGCGGAGCGGCGCGTCCGTGCGGTAGGAGCCGAGATCGATGTCGAGTGCGTCGCCCGCGATGACGGCGAGACGTCCCGGATAATGCTGCGAGACTTCGCCAAGCGCGGCGATGGCGCGGTCGTCCTTCTCAACGGCGATGACGCGTCGCGCGCCGAGGGCGAGCAAAGCCCGTGTCAGACCGCCGGGGCCCGGGCCGACCTCGACGACATCGACGCCTTCGAGCGGGCCGGACGCGCGTGCGATGCGGGCCGTGAGATTAAGATCGAGCAGGAAATTCTGGCCGAGGCTTTTGCGTGCCGACAATTCGTGGCGGCGGATAACATCGCGCAGCGGCGGCAGATCGTCGAGCGCGCTCATGCGGCGTGTTCCGCGAGTCGCGCGGCGAGCTTGATCGCGGCGACGAGACTCGACGTGTCGGCCTTGCCGGTACCGGCGATGTCGAAGGCCGTGCCGTGGTCGGGCGATGTGCGGATGAACGGAAGGCCGAGCGTGACGTTTACCGCACGGTCGAAGGCGATGGTCTTGATCGGGATCAGAGCCTGGTCGTGATACATCGCGAGGACGGCGTCGTAACGCGCCCTTGCGGTCTCGTGGAACAGCGTGTCCGCCGGCCACGGGCCGGACGCGTCGATGCCTTCGGCCTTCAGGTCGGCGATGGCGGGCGCGATGACCGCCGCATCTTCGCCGCCGAGAGCCCCTTCCTCTCCCGCATGAGGGTTGAGACCCGCCAGCGCCAGCCGCGGATGAGGAATGCCGAACCGCGTCACAAGGTCATGCGCGACGATGCGGCCGGTTTCGACGATCAAGTCGCGTGTCAGGGCCGCGGGTACATGGGAAAGCGGTATGTGCACCGTGACCGGAACGACCGCGAGATTTTCCGTCCAGAGCATCATCACGGGACGGGCAGCCGTGCCTGTATGCTGTTCGGCAAGGGCGCCGAGGAATTCAGTATGCCCGGGATGCTGAAAGCCGGCGCGAAGCAATGGCGCTTTCGAGATCGGAGAGGTGACGACGGCGGACGCTCGGCCTTCCAGAACGAGCGTGGTTGCCGCTCGTATGGACTCGATGACCGCGGGTGCATCCGCGACATTCGGTTTGCCCGGTTCGGCGAGGACGGCCATGTCGAGCGGAAGAACGGGCAGGGCGAGCGGAAACATCTCGGCCGCACGCCCGGGTTCGGTGACAACGATGGGGACCGCATGGCCGAGGCGCTCGGCGAGATGCGCGAGATGATCGGGATCGGCGAGAACAAAAAACGGCGGCAGGTCGCGCGGAATCCGCTGCAGCCACGCCTGCAGCACAAGTTCGGGGCCGATGCCGGCTGGCTCGCCCATGGTGACTGCAAGCGGATTCATGGTCATGGCACCCGCCGTTACGCGGTCAGGGCGTCGTCTCGTCGTCGCTGATCATATTGCTGACATTGACCGAGGTCCCGGCCTCGCCCAGCGTGCGCAGCGACATGCGCAGGAACACCTTGTGTACGGGATCGTCGTTGCCGTTCTCGTGGAAATCGACCGAATAGTTCACGCCAAGGCCGAAGCACTCGTCGAGATAGCCGGCACCGACCTGGATACGGTCCAGATCGTTCGTTTCGATGTTGTAGCGGGCGCCGCCGAGGACATAGACCTCATCGGTAAGCTGAACCCGCGCGCTGCCAACGACACCTTCGGCGCGCTCGATGCCAAACTGCGGCTGCTCCTCATAGCGGCCGTAAGTCAGGCCTGCGAGAACCGGACCTTTCCGTACTTTCGTCTCAAGCTCGATCGCGCGCTCGTCGAAAGTGTCCTCGTCGAAGCGGAAGCGGGACGCGAAGGAAATTTCCTTCGTGAACTGGACATAGCCGCTCGCGACATAGTCCGAACGATCCTTGTCGAGGCCGGTGCCTTCGCCGGTCTTGAGCAGATCATCCTCGGCGAACGAGTTCTCGCCGTACAGCTGATAGGACTGTCCGAACATCAAATTGGCGAAGCCGCCGCTGTTGAAATGCAGCGTGTACTGCGCGCCGACATTGGCGCGGCCGCCGCCCTCGATGCGGTCGAAGCCCGAGAACTTGTCCCACGAGAACAGCGTCGAGGTGTCGAAGAACAGGCTCTGCGCATCCTCGTTCGGGATGTTGCCGATCTCCGTTTCGTTCGGGCGGATGATGACCTGCGCCATCGGCTCGAAGATGTGCGTACCCATGCTGTTATGGGCAACGAACGGATAGCGGTATTCGAGGCCTGCGCCGACCATGCCGCGCGTGACGAATTCATCGTCGGTGTTGATGAAGTCGGCGAGCGTGTCGCTGTTGTCGGCGTTGAGGAACATGACGTCGCCGCGCGCGAAGGCGAACGGCGTCCAGACCTGGCCGATGGGATCGATGAATTCGCGCTTCCAGCTCGTATCGACCGACAGGCGTGTGTAGGAGCCCGCGACACCAGGAACGATGCATTTATCGAGTTCGAAGTCGTCGCAAGTAAGGTTGTCGCCGTCGCTACCGACGACGTTGCCGGACAGCGGCTCGAAATCCGTTTCCTTACGGTAGGTCGTGGTGAGATTGACGTTGAACGCCAGTTCGCCGCCGACCACCGGCTTGTCGTGGATGTAATTATAATCCCAGACGCCGGCCACAGGGAGCTGATCCTGAACGTCGTCGGACGACAGGCCGTAGAAATAATAGCCGCGCAGCTCGAAGTAGTTGCGGTCGCCCATGCCCGTGAGGTGCGCGGTCGAAATCGCTTCCGTCCAGCTGGCGCCCCACATGTCGTAGTCTTCCAGCACCCATTTGTCCGAAACGACGTTGGCGTTCCAGCCCCAGGTCCAGAAGTCATTGATGCGGAAGTCGCCGCGCGTCGTGATGGCGCCGCGGAAGTCGTCGTCCTGACCTGGGAAATCGCCCTGCTTGTTGAAGACGCCCGGATCCTGCTGGTAGATGCCAGCCGCGCGGATCGAATAGGCGCCGTTCGTCGTCCGGTGACGGAACTCGACGTCCGGCATGACACCCTGCTTCGTCAGCAGAGCGGGCGCGAAGGTGACGTCGATGTTCGGCCGGACGTTCCAGAAATATGGGATGCGGGCACCGAAGCCGTACTCGGTCGAGTTCATGTAACGCGGCGTCAGGAAGCCGCTCTTGCGCTTCACCGTGCCGTCGGCGTGCTGGAAGTAGGGCAGCCACATGATCGGCTTGCCGAAGAATTCGAACCGCGCGTCCTCGTAATAGACCGTGTTGGTGCCCTGATCGTGGATGATGCGGGCCGCCTTGATCTGCCAGAACGGCGGCTTGGCCGGATTTTCGCGGCAGGGTTCGCACGCGGTGTAGACGCCTTTCTCGAAGACCACGATCCGGCCCTCGGTGCGCGTGGCGCGCGCGGCGGCGAAGCGGGTGCGGTCCGCGCCCTCGACGAGCAGCGACTGGACGAAGCCGTCGCTGAAGTCCTCCGTCAGGACCATGTGGTCCGACTGGTAGACATTGCCCTGATCGTAGAGGCGGACATTGCCGAAAGCCGAAACCTTGCCGGTGGTCTGGTCGTAGACCACCCGGTCGGCCTCAAGGACGGCATCGCCGTAATAGAGCTTCACATTGCCGACGGCGGACGCGGTCGAACGCACGTCGTCGTAGACCACCTCGTCGGCGTCCACGAACATCTTCTGATTGGGATCTCGCGAGCCCGCAACGTTTTCGAACTGGGCGTAAGCCACGGTGTCCAGCGCCAAAAAGGCAGCAAACGACACCGTTGCCGCGAGAGCTCCCGCCCGCGCAGCCTGCTTCACTTGGGCCAGAAGGGTTACCGCCTTCACCCATCCTCCTGGTGCAAGAGCACCGTTACACCCAACAACAAGCCGATAATCGAGGGAGACCAAGCCGCCACAAACGGAGTGATGAAACCCGCCGCCCCCAAATCCCCGGCCATTTCGCCAGCAACATAAAGCATGAAGCCTGCTGTCACGCCACCGAGAATCGCCTTCCAGACACCGCCCAAACGGCTGAAGCCAAGGGACACTGTTGCGGCGATCAAAACCATCGTCGCGTAGAATATCGGTCGCGCAACAAGTGATTGATATCGCAGGTCAAATTTCTCTGTTTTGAGACCCGTCAACTGCCAGTGGGAGATGACCGCGGGGAGTTGCCAAAACGACACGCTTTCCGGCTTCGTGACGGTCTCCGCGACCTGGTCCGCGGTGAGGTTTGTGGGCAGCTGATAAACGAGGTGCGATTCGGGCGGAATGCCGTGCCGCATGATCCGCACATTGCGCATTTCCCAGTAGTCGGACTGGAGTTTCGCCGTCTCCGCTTCGATACGCGCCTGGAAGCCGCCTTCGCGCGAGAAGACAAAAGCCGTGACCCCTTTCAGTTCTTCACCGCGCCTTGCCGAACTGCGTGCGCGGATGACGGTCTGGTCGTCATCGTCCTGCTGCCGGATCCAGCGATGGCCGGCATTCGATCGAGATTTATCGAACGCCGCTGCTTCATGCTCCTCGGCGTTCTCCTTCAGCCATGTCGATACCGGATTGTAGACGGTGGTGGCCGCTATACCGAGAAGCGCGGCGGCCAGAAGCGCCGGCGCCAGCATCTGCCAGATGGACACGCCGGTCGCGCGGGCCACGACGAGTTCCAGCCGCCGCGAAAGACTGACAAAGCCCGCGATCGACCCGAACAGGACGGTGAATGGCAAGACCTCTTCCGCGATGATGGGCGTGCGCTGCAGCGAGATGAGTGCAACGTCGAACAACGTGGCCGAGCCGCCTTCGCGCATGTTGCGGATCAGATCGACCGAATCGACGAGCAGAATGAGGGCGAACAGGATCAGGAAAGCCGCGCCGATGGACAGCATCAGCCGGCGTGCGATGTAGAGCGAGAGAACCGGCGCCATGTTCAGGCCGCCACGGGACGGCGGTGCAGCAGGCGCCGCCGGAACCAGGGCTTGATGCCAAGGCCGATGGCGAGCGCAACAATGCTCGAGCCGATCAGCAGCGTGTAGAGAAGCGGCACGGCCAATGGCTGGCTTTTCATCATGTTGACGATGCCGAGGCCGGCCAGACGCAAGGCGAAGATCAGGAGGACGGCGGCAACGATGCTTTTGAACCTGCTCTGGCGGACGGTATGGGGCCGGCCGAGAGCGGCGAAGGCAATGCACAGGAAGGCAATCGGATAGAACGGAGCCACCAGGCGGTCGTGAAGCTCGGACCGTATATTGCCGAGGGCGCGCGGATTTTTGGTGTCCGGATTCCAGAGTTCCGCGATGAAACGTTCCTTGGGCTTGTAGGACACCTCGACGTCCCGCGAGGCCAGCGGCGACAGGTCGAATGCATAGCGGTCGAACAGGACGATGCCGACATCGTCGCTGGCGGCACCCTTGCGCTGCATCGCGCCCTTTTCCAGCACGAGGTAGGTGCCTTCCTCGGTTTTGATCACCTGGCCGCGCTCGGCGGTGTAGACGATGTCCTCATCCGGCTCGCGGCCGTCCTCGATAAGAATGCCGAGGAGCGCGGCGCCGGCATCGCGCTCGCGGATGTGAAGCGTCAGGCCCTGGTCGAGACTGGTGAACTCGCCTTCGCGCAGCACCTTCACGACGATGTCGGCGCGGATCTGGGTGATCATGTCGCGTGCCGTGCGGAGCATCGCCGGAATGGCTGATACGCTGAGCGCGCCGACGGCCAGACTGACGAGCAGGGTCAGCACGACAAGCGGGCGAAGCACGGTGGCGGGCGGCACGCCGGCCGCGTTGATGGCCGCCAACTCGGAATCCGTATTCAGCTTGTTCAGGACGAAAACGACCGAGGCAAAGAGCGCCAGCGGCGCAACCAGCAGAGCGAAATAAGGCACCGCCAGAAGCGTGATGGTGAAGAAGGTCCAGAAAGACTGGCCCTTGGTGGCGATGAGATCGAACTGACGGAGCGACTGCGTCATCCAGACCACGGCCGTGACGCCGAGCAGGCTGACGAGAAAGGCCCCCGCGGCCGACCGGAAAATATAGCGTTGCAGGGCACCCATGCCGGTTATCTACCGCGTCGGCTTTGCGTAAATTGTGGCCGGAGCCTAAAGAAAACGGCGAATCCGCCCCGGGCGGCTTCGAGACAGGAGTTTATACCCGATATGGCCACGCCCAAAATCGCTTTCCAGAAATCCGCAGTACCGGCAGGCGGCGTCGCCGCCATTTTGACCGACGGCAAGCTCGGCTTTTCGGGCTCGGCGAAGACGCTGATCGGCAAGATCAAGGATTTCGACCGGATTGCGAAGGCGGCCAAATTCACCGGCAAGGCTGGCAGCGCGCTCGACCTGATCGCTCCGGCGGGAACGGGTCTCGACCGGCTGATCGTTTTCGGCCTCGGCCGGGGCGAGGGCGACCCGGCGACGGAATGGGTGAAAACCGGCGGGCAGGTGCTCGGCAAGATCGGCAAGGCCGACAAGGCGAGCGTGCTGGTCGATATTCCGCCCGGTCTCGACGACGACCCGGTGAAGGCGGCGACGGACATGGCGCTCGGGGCGCGGCTGCGTGCGTACAGCTTCGACCGCTACAAGACGCGCAAGAAAAACGACGACGACAACGGCGACTGTGCCGGGAGCCTGACATACCTGCTCGCGGAGGACGCCGCCGCGAAGAAGGCGTGGAAGGCGCATGAAGCGCTTGCCGAAGGCGTCGATATTGCGCGCGACCTCGTCAACGAGCCGTCGAACGTTCTTTATCCGGAAGAATTTGCCAAGCGCGCCGGCAAGCTGGTCGACGACGATGTCGTCGTTGAGATTTTCGATGAGCGGAAGCTGAAGCAGCTCAAAATGGGCGCGCTGCTCGGCGTCGGGCAGGGCTCCGAGAAGGAGAGCCGCGTCGTCGTCATGCGCTGGAACGGCGGCAAGAAGAACGACAAGCCGGTGGCCTTTATCGGCAAGGGCGTGACCTTCGACACCGGCGGCATCTCGATCAAGCCTTCGGCCAGCATGGAAGACATGAAGGGCGACATGGCGGGCGCGGCCTGCGTGGTCGGCCTGATGCATACGCTGGCGGCGCGGAAGGCCAAGGTGAACGCCATCGGCGTTATCGGCCTTGCAGAGAACATGCCGGACGGCAATGCGCAGCGGCCGGGCGACATCGTGACCTCGATGTCCGGACAGACGATCGAGATCATCAATACGGACGCCGAAGGACGGCTCGTTCTCGGCGACGTGCTCTGGTACACACAGGATCGCTTCAAGCCGCAATTCATGGTCAATCTCGCGACGCTGACCGGCGCGGTTCTCGTTGCGCTGGGGCAGGAGTATGCCGGCCTGTTTTCGAACAACGACGAGCTTTCGGATCGCCTGACGAAGGCGGGCGTCGCGACCGGCGAGCGTGTGTGGCGCCTGCCGCTCGATCCCGCCTACGACAAGATGATCGACTCCAAGTTCGCGGACATGAAGAACACGGGCGGGCGTTTCGGCGGTTCGATCACCGCGGCGCAGTTCCTGCAGCGCTTCGTCAACGGCACGCCGTGGGCGCATCTCGACATCGCCGGCACCGGCATGGGCTCGCTGCAGAACGACATCAACAAGAGCTGGGGCTCGGGATGGGGCGTGCGGCTGCTCGATGAAATGGTGCGCGAATATTACGAAAAGTAATGGCGGAAGTTCTTTTCTATCACCTCCAGAACCAGCCGCTTGAGCGCGTGCTGCCCGTGCTGCTCGGCAAATGCCTGGAACGCGGATGGAAGGTTGTCGTGCAGGCGGATTCCGAGGAGCGCGTGCGCGCGCTGGACGAGGCACTGTGGAGCTTTGCCGACGAGAGCTTTCTGCCGCATGGAACGGTGGCTGACGGTGCGCCGGAAACGCAGCCCATTCTACTTACGTCCGACGACATCAATCCGAATGGCGCCGAGGTGCGTGTGCTGGTCCACAATGCGCCGTCAAGCGATCTTGCGGCCTATGCCCGCGCCCTCGTTTTGTTCGACGGCAACAATGACGAGGCGCTGGCCTTCGAACGCGAGCGCTGGAAGGTGCTGAAAGCCGCGGGTCACGAGGTGACCTACTGGCAGCAGGGCGATGGCGGCAGGTGGGAGAAGAAGGCGTAGTTACTGCGCGGCTTCCGCCGCGCTCAGTCTCTCGCTGGTGTCGATCCAGAGTTCCTCGGCTTCGGCCAGCGCGGCGGCAAGCGCCATACGCTGTTTCGAGAGGTCGGCACCCTTGGCCGGATTTCGTGCGTACAGGTCCGGCGCGGCCAGTTCCTGATCGAGCCGGGTGATCTCCGGCTCCAGCTTCGCGATCACCCCCTCGATCTCCTTGAGCTTGTGCCGCAAGGAGCTCGGTGATGCGCGCTTGGCGCGCGGCGTTTCGTCGGATGCAGGGGCGGGTTTCGGATCGGCCTCTCCGCGCGCGGTCTTCAGAACGAACTTCTGGTAATCGTCGAGCGAGCCGTCGTAGCGCTTCACGCCGCCGTTTGCGACGAGCCAGAGATCGTCGGCGCAGGCGTCGAGCAGATGGCGGTCGTGCGAGACGAGAATGACAGCGCCTTCATATTCCGCGAGCGCATCGACCAGCGCGGCGCGGCTGTCGATGTCGAGATGGTTGGTCGGCTCGTCGAGGATAAGCAGATGCGGCGCGTCGAACACCGCAAGACCCATCGCGAGGCGCGCCTTCTCGCCGCCGGACAGGCGATTGACCACGGTGTCCGCACGCTGGCCGGAAAAACCGATGCGTGCAACGCGGGCACGAACCTGCGGCTCCGTCATCTGGGGCAGGCGGGCGCGGACATGCGAATAGGGCGTGCCGTCGAGATCGAGGCCTTCGACCGTGTGCTGCGCAAAATAGCCCACGGTGAGCTTCGATGATTTGTGCATGTCGCCGGCAATCGGCGCGAGCTGACCGGCGAGCAGTTTCGACAGCGTGGATTTACCGTTGCCGTTGGAGCCGAGCAGGCCGATGCGTGCGTCGGGTGCGAGCGACAAGTCGAGCTTCGTCAATACGGGCTTGTTGTCATAGCCGACACTGACGCGATCCAGCGCGATGATCGGCGGCGCGAGCGGCTTGTCGAACGGCGGAATGTAGAACGGCACGACATCGCTCTCGATGGAAACGGAGATCGTCTCCATTTTCTCGAGACGCTTGACGCGCGACTGCGCCTGCTTGGCTTTCGAGGCCTTGGCCTTGAAGCGATTGATGAAGGACTGGAGACGTTCCTTCTCGGCGTCCTGCTTCTTCTTTGCCTTGACGTCGAGCGCGAGCTTTTCGCGGCGCTGGCGATCGAAGCTGGTGAAGTTACCGCGATAGAGAACGAACTTGGCCTGATCGAAATGCAGGATGTGATCGACCGACGCGTCGAGCAGATCGCGATCGTGGCTGATGATGAGCGCCGTGCGCGGATAGCGCGCGAGATAATCCTGCAGCCAGAGCGTGCCTTCGAGATCGAGATGGTTCGTCGGTTCGTCGAGCAGCAGAAGATCCGGCTCGGAGAACAGCACGGCCGCGAGCGCGACGCGCATGCGCCAGCCGCCGGAAAAGGATGAGCAGGGGCGGTCCTGGGCTTCGGCATCGAAGCCAAGACCGGAAAGAATGCGGGCGGCGCGCGCCGGGGCGGCGTACGCGTCGATTTCGGCCAGGCGCGTGTGGATGTCGGCGATCCGCTGCGGGTCGAGCGCGGTTTCCGCCTCTTCCAGCAACGCCGTGCGCTCGGTGTCGGCCGCGAGGACGCGATCAAGCAGCGAGTCGGGTCCGGACGGCGCTTCCTGCGCGACACGGCCGAACCGCGCGCCTTTCGGCAGATAGAGGTCGCCGCCATCCGTGCCGATGTCGCCGGCGACGGCCTTGAAGAAGGTGGTCTTACCGCAGCCGTTGCGGCCGACAATGCCGACCCGCGCGCCTTCTGGAATCATCGCCGAGGCGTCTTCAATGAGGGCGCGCCCCGCGACGCGCAGCGTGAGATTGGTGACCTGAAGCATGATGGGCGGTGTTTTGGACGCTCGGCGTGCGAGAGGCAAGCTCGCCGCCGGCTGAATGCTCAGTCCATGCCGACGCCGGTTTGCCGTTGATACACAATCAGATCGAGACTCGGCGCGAAGTCGCGGCCTTCGAGGCTGGTCATCAGCGCATGGACCTGGCCGCGGTGATGGGTCTGGTGATTGAAGAAGTGGGTAAGGGCGGCGCCGAGCGGCTGCGTGATTGGGGCGGGGTTGGAGAGCGTCTGGTAGCTCAAGGGAGCTGCGAGCGCCCCGTCGGACAAATCAGCCACCCATTGTTCGATGTTCGCATCTTCGGTTTCCCGCGCCTCGCGGAGCTTGGACAGGTCGTCGATCAGCACCGCGTCCAGCCGGTCGGGCGCCTCGTCGCGGACGCCGAACCGCTTCAACCAGATCCGGTCCGTCACGAGCAGATGATTCAGCGTCCGGTGGATTGACCCGAAGAAGGCTCCGCGGTCTTCGCGATAAGCGGAATCGCTCATGCGGAATGCTGCGTCGTAGAGCCGCGCGTTCGCCCACGAGTTGTATCCCGCAAGCATTTTGAACGTCTTATGCATGGGATTTGGTCCTAATCCGCTGCGAATGACTCGCACTTGTCCGGTTTTTATTGCGGCGATCAACCTGCCGTGTATAAGCCGCGCGTTCGCATAAGTAGCAATTTCAGGACACAAAATGGCAGTCGAAAGAACGTTCTCGATCATCAAGCCCGACGCCACCCGGCGCAACATCACGGGCAAGATCATTGACCGGATCGAGAGCTCGGGACTCCGGGTTATCGCCTCCAAGCGCTTGCATCTCACCCGGGAGCAGGCGGAAGGCTTTTACGCGGTCCACCGCGAGCGCCCGTTCTTTGGTGAACTCGTCGACTTCATGATCTCAGGTCCCGTGATCGTGCAGGTTCTGGAAGGCGAAAACGCCATTGCGAAATACCGCGATGTGATGGGCGCAACCAATCCGGCGAATGCCGCACCGGGCACCATCCGCAAGGATTTCGCGGAATCGATCGAGGCAAATTCGGTGCACGGTTCTGACGGGCCGGACACGGCTGGGGACGAGATCAAGTTCTTCTTCAAGGACAACGAGATCGTCGGGTGACGAAAATCCTCGGCTGAAATGCTGCCGCGTTGACGCCGAGGACAATGACCAAAAGCAATACGTCGTCGGGTGAATGCTGCCGCGTTCAAAACCGAGGACACAACGAGATCGCCGGCCGGGCGCGCAAGCACCCGCAACCGACGGCAGCTAGTTTTACCGAAACATGCCCATGCGTGGGCACCGATTTTAGCGGGAGGGGTTTATGGAGTTCCACTGGGCTGTAGATGTGAGTTCGGCCGCGTTCTGGATCGCGCTCGGCAAAATCATCTGGATCAACGCGCTGCTTTCCGGCGACAACGCCGTCGTCATCGCTCTGGCCTGCCGCGGCTTGCCTGAACATCAGCGCAAGATCGGCATGCTGCTTGGCGCAGGCGCGGCGATCCTGCTGCGTATCATCTTCACGATTGCCATCGTCTATCTGCTCGGCGTGCCATACCTCACGCTGATCGGCGCGGTCCTTCTGCTGTACATCGCGATCGAACTCGTGATGCCGAAGGACCACGGCGATGAGAGCAAGGTCAAAGCCAGCGACACGCTGATGAAGGCCGTGGCGACGATTGCCGTTGCCGACGTCGTCATGTCGCTCGACAACGTCATTGCGATCGCGGCCGCCGCCGACGGCAACTGGACGCTGATCATCATCGGCCTCCTGATCTCGGTTCCGATGATTATTGCCGGTTCGGCGATCCTGCTGGCGCTGATCGATCGCTTCCCCATCATCGTGTGGGGCGGCGCCGCGATCCTCGGCTTCGTCGCGGGGGAAATGCTCGTGAAGGACGTCGCGGTCATCAACTGGCTCGGCCAGGAGACGGCGGAAGCCTGGAAGTATCCGCTGGGCATCGGCTTCGCGATTGCGGTCTGCGCGGTCGCCTGGCTGCTGATCAAGGCGAAGAAGAGCAAGGCGGTCGAGGGCGCGCACTAAGCGCCCCGACGATCAAATCCTGTCGGCTGCCGCCGGCAGTACTTGCAAAGCGGGTAGCCTCAAGCTACCCGCTTTGTTCGTTTTGCGGCGGAGATGACGATGACGGGCGTAAAGCTAGGTGCGGCCGCTGTAGTGGCCTGTGTGCTGGTGGCGGGGCAGGCAATGGCCCAGACGGGGCAGAGCCGGAACCAGGTGCGGCTCAAAATTCTCGACACATGCGTGATGACGCAATCAGGCAAGAGCGAAGCCGAAGGCGCCGGACCGAAATGCGGCTGCTACGCGACCAAGATCACCAAGGCGATGACCGATGAGGAAATCGTAAAGTGGAAGAGGGGCGTGCCGAAGCGGCTGACCGAAGAGTCGAACAAGATTTTTGCGGGCTGCAAGTAACTACCTCTCCTGTTCACGGGAGAGGATCAGCCCTTCACAATCTTCTCGCCCTCGACGCGCACCTGACCGGAGGCGACCAGCGCGAGCGCATGCGGGTAGAGCGTGTGCTCCTCGACAAGAACGCGCGCGGCGAGGATTTCGGGCGTATCGCCCGGCAGAACCGGAACACGGGCCTGCGCGATGATCGGGCCTTCGTCCATTTCCTGACGGACGAAATGGACAGTGCAGCCGTGCTCCTGCTCGCCGGCCTCGATGGCGCGGCGGTGGGTGTGCAGGCCCTTGTAGGCCGGTAGTATGGACGGATGAATGTTGATCATCCGGTTGCGCCACCTGCCGATCAAATAGGGCGAAAGCAGCCGCATCCACCCTGCCAGGCAGACGAGTTCGACGCCCGCCTTTTCCAGTTCCGCATCGACCGCGCGTTCAAGCCCCTCGCGGTCGTATTGCCGGTGGTCGAAGGCAAAAGCAGGAACCCCAGCGGCTTCGGCCTTGGCTATGCCGCCGGCCTCCGGGCTGCTGGAAACGACGAGAACGACCTCGGCCGGATAGTCCGGCGCTTTTGCCGCCGCGATCAGCGCGGCCATGTTCGAGCCGCCGCCGGAAATCAGGATCGCGGTGCGGACCTTCTTCATCAGAAATCGAGCGCGAGCGCGCCGGAGGTCGCGACGCCGGGAGTCGAAGTGATCTCGCCGAGGCGGATGACCGATTCGCCTGCGTCGGAGAAGAGTTTTGCAATCTTGTCGGCGTCCGATGGCGCGGCGACCGCGACCATGCCTATGCCGCAGTTGAAGGTTCGGAGCATTTCGGACTCCGCGACATCGCCGGTCGCCGCGAGCCAGCGGAAGACGCCGGGCGTGTCGATGGTTCCGAGATCGAGACGGACGCCGAGACCGTCGGGCAAGACGCGCGGTATATTGTCCGGGAAGCCGCCGCCGGTGATGTGGGCGAGGCCCTTGAGCCCCGACGACGCCTTCAGCACCGCGAGCACCGACTTGACGTAAATACGCGTCGGCGCGAGCAGCGCGCGGCCGAGGCTGATCGCGGGGGCAAACGGTGCCGGCGTATCCCACGACAGGCCGGACTTTTCCTTGATGCGGCGGACGAGCGAATAGCCGTTGGAATGCACGCCGGACGAGGCGAGGCCGAGAAGAACGTCGCCCTCGGCGATGCCCTTCGGCAGAAGCGTGCCGCGTTCCGCCGCGCCGACGGCAAAGCCGCCGAGGTCGTAGTCGCCGTCCGCGTACATACCCGGCATCTCCGCCGTTTCACCGCCGATAAGGGCGCAGCCGGCCTCGACGCAGCCCGCCGCGATGCCCTTCACGACATCGACGCCCGTCTGCGGCGCCAGCTTGCCGGTCGCGAAATAATCGAGAAAGAAGAGGGGTTCGGCGCCCTGGACGACGAGATCGTTGACGCTCATCGCGACGAGATCGATGCCGATCGAATCGTGGATGCCGGTCTCGATCGCGATCTTGAGCTTGGTGCCGACGCCATCCGTGGCGGCGACGAGGACAGGGTCCTTGTAGCCCGTTGCCTTGAGATCGAAGACGCCTCCAAAACCGCCGATCTCGGCGTCCGCGCCGGAGCGGCGGGTGGCGCGCACCAGCGGCTTGATGGCTTCGACCAGGGCATTTCCGGCGTCGATGTCCACGCCCGCGTCGCGATAGGTCAGGCCCTGTTTCTTCTCAGACATCCCGGTGCTCCGTTCGGGACCGGGCTTAGCGTGCCGGGGGCCGGGATTCAACGCGGCATGAGGGCAGGCTTCCCAAATCCCCACAACCGGGCTTCACTGCCGCCGGCCATGCTGATGAATCTGCCGAACATCATTACCGTGCTCCGCATTTTCGCCGTGCCGGTGACGGTGTGGCTCATCCTGGGCGGGTATTACGACTGGGCGTTCTGGATATTTCTGGCGGCAGGAGCCTCGGATGGCGTGGACGGCTATCTGGCCCGAGCCTGGGACCAGAGGACCGAGCTTGGGGCCTATCTCGATGCCGTGGCGGACAAGGCGCTGCTGGTTTCGATCTATGTGACGCTGGCCATCGCCGGGCTTATACCCATCTGGCTGACCATCGCGGTCGTCTCGCGCGACCTGATGATCGTCGGCGCGGTCATCCTGTCCTGGCTGCTCGACCATCCTGTGACGATCCGGCCGCTGATGATTTCCAAGGTGAACACGGTGGCGCAGATCGCCTTTGCCGCCCTCGCGCTGGCGACAGCGGGCTTCGGATGGGCCATGACCGATATTCTTAAGTTGCTCGGCTACATCACCGGTATCTTGACGGTGCTGTCGGCGGTTGCCTATCTCGCAGCGTGGATGCGCCATATGGCCGGAGCGGGAGAAACTGAGTGAAGGATCCCGCGCAGCCAGCCCTGACCATACCGCGCAGCGCCCTCTTCTGGGCCGGCGGCATTCTTTTCGTCGTTCTGTTCCTGTGGCTGCTGAAGGGCGTTCTTCTGCCCTTCGTCGCGGGCTTCGCGCTGGCCTATCTGCTCGATCCGCTGGCCGACCGCCTGTCGCGGCTCGGTATCGGGCGGACACTGGCCGCGCTTGTCATCCTCATCGGCTTTCTGCTGCTCGTGGTGCTCTTCATCGCGGTGATGGCGCCGCTGCTCGCGAACCAGCTCGAGGCGTTCGCACGCGATCTGCCCGGCTATGTGGACCGGGTCCAGCAGCTCGCCATCGAGCAGCTCGGCTGGCTGCGCGGGATGCTCGGCGGAGAGCTTTCCGGCGTGCAGGGGTCGGTCGGCAGCATCTTCTCGAAGGTCACGGAATGGGTTGGGGGGATTCTGAGCGGCGTTCTGTCCGGCGGCGCCGCGCTGCTGTCCATCGTCAGCCTGTTCGTCGTGACCCCGGTCGTGGCGTTCTACATGCTGGTCGACTGGGACCGCATGATCCGCACCGTCGACGGCTGGCTGCCGCTGAAGGAGCGTGACACGATCCGCCGCCTGGCGCGCGAGATGAACGGCGCCGTATCCGGTTTCGTGCGCGGGCAGGCGCTCGTGTGCCTCATCCTCGGACTGTTTTACGCCATCGGCCTGACAATGGTCGGGCTGAATTTCGGCCTGCTCATCGGCATCATCTCCGGCATCATCAGCTTCGTGCCCTATATCGGTTCGCTGACCGGGTTCATTCTCGCGACAGGCATCGCGATCGCGCAGTTCTGGCCCGACTACTGGATGATCGGCGGCGTCATGGCGATCTTCGTCACCGGACAATTCTTCGAGGGCAATATCCTGCAGCCGAATCTTGTAGGCCGTTCGGTCGGCCTGCACCCCGTATGGCTGATGTTCGCGCTTCTGGCGTTCGGCTCGCTGTTCGGATTTGTCGGCGTGCTGCTTGCGGTGCCGGCCGCGGCCGCCATCGGTGTACTGACGCGCTTTGCGCTGCACCGCTATCAGGAGAGTCCGCTTTACACGGGCGAGACAGGATCCAAGCCGAAGGCATGACACCGCGCCAGCTGACGCTTCCGCTCGACCTGAAGGGCAGGTTCACGGCAGAGGACTTTCTGGTGGCTCCGGCGAACCGGACCGCCTACGCCGCCGTTTTTGGCTGGCCGCAGTGGCCCGCGCGCGGCCTGTTGCTGTCCGGGCCGCCGGGGAGCGGCAAGAGCCATCTGGCCGCGATCTGGGCGGAACGCACGGGAGGGGCGGTCTACGAGGCCGGGCAGCTTTCTCCGGAGTGGATTTCGGAACTTCCGGAAGGCGCGGCCGTTGCTCTCGAAAACATCGACTTTTCAGATAGTTCGGAAAATCTTCTGTTTCATTTCCTGAATGTCGGGCGCGAGCGGGGATTCTGGATTCTGCTGACCGCCTCGCAGGTGCCCAACCCGATCTGGCCGAAACTGCCCGACCTTGCGTCGCGCCTCCGGCAGCTGCCGCAAGCGGAACTGGAGCCCCCCGGCGACGAGCTGGTAAGGGCTGTACTGGTAAAGCTGTTCGACGACCGGCAACTTGCCGTCGAAGCCGAGGTCATCGACTATATTGCAAAGCGCATGGAGCGTTCGCTCGGCGCGGCGCGGGAAATCGTAGCCGCGCTCGATGAGGAAGCGCTGGCGCTGGGGCGGCGCGTGACCAGACCGGTGGCTTCAACCGTGCTGGCGCGACTGACATCGGATGTGGACTGATGAACGTCGCGCCTATGTCACGAAGCCGTCGTAAACCGCGCAAAACCAACGCGCAGGACGGACAAAAGATGAAAGCCGACGCCGAAGTCGAAAAGCCCGCAGTCAGGGCGAAGAAGACGCAGACCTCGCCGGCGGATCTCCGGCATTCGCCGGAGCGCTTCATCAACCGCGAGCTTTCCTGGCTTCAGTTCAACCGCCGCGTGATGGAGGAGGCGGCGAACCCGCATCATCCGCTACTGGAACAAGTGCGCTTCCTGTCGATCTCGGCGAACAATCTCGACGAATTCTTCATGGTGCGGGTGGCGGGCCTGAAGGGTCAGGTGCGCACGGGGGTGACGGTGGTCAGCCCCGATGGCCGCACGCCGCTGGAACAGCTCGACGCCATCAACAAGGTGGTCGGTGACCTGGCGCGCGACCAGCAGAAACGCTGGCTCGAACTGCAGGTCGATCTTGTGAAAGCGGGCATCGACGTCGTGACGCCGGCCGAACTTTCGGCACAGGATCGCGAGTGGCTCGAAGCGCACTTCATGCAGCACATCTTTCCTGTATTGACGCCGCTCGCCATCGATCCCGCGCATCCGTTTCCGTTCATCCCCAATCTCGGATTTTCGCTCGCGCTGCAACTGATGCGGATCAGCGACGGGCGCCAGCTGAATGCGCTCGTACGCGTGCCGGCCACGATCACGCGTTTCATCCGGTTCCCGGAAACCGAACCGCATGTGACGCGGTTCGTGCTGCTTGAAGATGCGATCGGCCTGTTCATCGGCCGGCTCTTCCCCGGCTACAAGGTAACGGGGCAGGGTGCGTTCCGCGTCATCCGTGACAGCGATATCGAAGTCGAGGAAGAAGCCGAGGATCTCGTCCGGCTGTTCGAATCCGCGCTGAAGCAGCGGCGGCGCGGCTCGGTGATCCGCCTTGAAATGCAGACAGGAACGCCGGCAGAGCTCCGGGCCTTCGTCGCCGAAGCGCTGGATGTGCACGACGACGAGATATTCCTCGTGGACGGACTGATCGCGCTGAACGAGCTGTCGCAGGTGGTGTCGCTCGACCGGCCCGAGCTGAAGTTCATCCCCTACAACGCGCGGTTCCCCGAACGCATCCGCGAGCATGGCGGCGACTGCTTCGCGGCGATCAAGCAGAAGGACATCGTCGTCCATCACCCGTTCGAGAGCTTCGATGCCGTCGTTCAGTTCCTGAACCAGGCGGCCCGTGACCCAAATGTGGTTGCGATCAAGCAGACGCTGTACCGCACCTCGTCGGACAGTCCGATCGTCAAGGCGCTGACGGAAGCCGCCGAGGCAGGCAAGACCGTGACCGCGCTTGTCGAACTGAAAGCGCGTTTCGACGAGGAGGCAAACATCCGCTGGGCGCGCGACCTTGAAAAGGCCGGCGTGCAGGTCGTGTACGGATTCCTGGAACTGAAAACGCATTCCAAGCTTTCGCTGGTCGTGCGCCGCGAGGCGGGCCAGCTCGTGTCCTACTGCCATGTCGGAACGGGCAACTATCATCCGGTGACGGCGCGTATCTACACGGACCTCAGCTTCTTCACCGCCGACCCGGTGATCGGACGCGATGTGGCGCGCATTTTCAACTTCATCACCGGCTATGCGGAGCCGGCGGAACTGGAGGCGATGGCGGTGTCGCCGTTCAGCCTGCGGCGGCGCATCCTCAGCCACATCGCCACCGAGGTCGAGCACGCCAAGGCCGGCCGCCCCGCCGCGATCTGGGGGAAGATGAACTCGCTTGTCGATAGCGTGATCATCGACGCGCTCTACGATGCGAGCCGCGCGGGCGTCGAAATCGACCTCGTCGTGCGCGGCATCTGCTGCCTCAGGCCGGGTGTTCCGGGGCTTTCCGAAACGATCCGGGTGAAATCCATCGTGGGCCGTTTCCTCGAGCATTCCCGCATCTATTGCTTTGGCAATGGCCACGGCCTGCCAAACCCCAGCGCCGCGGTCTATATCGCCTCGGCCGACTGGATGCCGCGCAATCTCGACCGGCGCGTCGAGGCGATGCTCCCGATCCTGAACGCCACGGTGCATGAGCAGGTGCTCGACCAGATCATGGTCGCGAATTTGAAAGATAATCAGCAAAGCTGGCAGGTATTGCCCGATGGAACGTCGCGGCGCATAACCCCCGCGGAAGGCGAGGAGCCGTTCAACGCCCACCGCTATTTCATGACGAATCCGAGTCTTTCGGGCCGCGGCAAGTCTGTGAAGAAGAGCTCTCCGAGGCGCCTCGCCAATCGAGGATAGTGAATGCTGAAACATCTCGTGCGCGGCGGAACCGAGGAAGAAGTCAGAGGCCGGCTGAAGAACGGCCCCGGCATGGCGGTGATCGATATCGGCTCGAACTCGGTGCGCCTTGTCGCCTATGACGGGCTGAACCGTAGCCCGACGCCGATCTTCAACGAAAAGGTGTTGTGCGGACTCGGCCGGGCGGTGGCGACCACCGGGCGGCTGACCGACGGCGCGGTGACCAAGGCGCTTGGTGCGCTGAAGCGCTTCCGCGCGCTCTGCGATGTCATGCGCGTCGGAGAAATTCGCGTGCTCGCAACAGCCGCGGCGCGGGACGCCGCGAACGGCAAGGAATTCCTGGCGGCCGCGCGCGCCATTACACGCGCGGATATCGAGCTTTTGTCCGGCAAGCGCGAAGCGCATCTTTCCGCGCTCGGCGTGGTGTCGGGCTTCTGGCGGCCGGACGGGCTTGTGGGCGATCTCGGCGGCGGCAGTCTTGAACTCGTGGAGGTGAGCGGCCGCAAGATCGGAGCAGGCATTACGCTGCCGCTCGGCGGCCTTGCGCTGCATGACGTTTCGGCGGGCTCGATCAAGAAAGCCGAAAAGATCGTAAAAACCGCGCTCGCCGGCGTGCCGGATGCGGAAACGTTTTACGGCCGCAATTTCTATGCGGTCGGCGGCACCTGGCGCGCCATTGCGCGGCTGCATATGGAACGGACGAAATATCCGCTCCGTGTGATGCACGAATACACGATTTCGGCGAAGGACACGCTGACACTGTGCCGTCAGATCCTGACCAAACCCGTCAATACGCTGCCGGGTATCTCGGCGGTTCCCGACGAACGCCGGCCGTTGCTCGGCTATGGCGCGCTCGTGCTGCAGCATATCGTACGGACGATGAAACCGGAGAATGTGATGATCTCCGCGCTCGGCGTGCGCGAGGGACTGCTTTACGAGCTGCTGAGCAAGGAAGAGCAGGATGAGGACCCGCTGCTCGTCGCGGCGGCGGAACTCAGCCTTCTGCGCTCGCGATCGCCGCGCCACGGCATCGAGCTAATCGAATGGAGCGACCGGCTGGTCGACAGCATGAAGCTGGAGGAGGACGACGAGGACCGCCGTCTGCGCCATGCCGCCTGCCATCTCGGCGATATCGGCTGGCGCGCGCATCCCGATTATCGCGGCGAGCAGGGGCTGAACATCATCGCCAACGCGGCGTTCACCGGCGTGGACCATCCGGGCCGCGCCTATCTCGCGCTGACCAACTATTTCCGCCACGAAGGACTGCGGGAGGAGGGCATGTCGCTCGCCGTGCGCAAGCTTGCGACGCCGTTCTTCATCGAGCGGGCGCGCTTCCTCGGTGGCGTGATGCGCATCGCCTATCTCGTCTCGGCGTCGATGCCCGGCATCCTGCCGCGCACGAGCCTTTTGGTCGAAAAGAACCGGCTCGTGCTGCACCTGCCGAAAGATCTCCGCGACCTCGCCGGAGAACGTGTCGCCAACCGCGTGCGGCAGCTTGCAAGGCTGATCGGCGTCGAACCGGCGGTGGAGGTGGGGTAGTTACGCCTTTCCCGTTTACGGGATAGGCCGGCCGGGTGAGGGGATGCGGCGAGCGCGCCGAATTCGCGACTCTCCCCTCACCTCGAAAGCCTGCCGGATTTCGAGTCGTCCTCTCCCGCAAGCGGGAGAGGGTTTACCCTTTCACATCCACCGTACTGACACGCCCCTTGCGCAGACCGAGCGCGAGTTCGCCGCGCTTGAGGCCGAGGGCCTTTTCGCCAAAGAGTTCGCGCCGCCAGCCATGCAGGGCCGGGACATCGGCACCGTCGTCGGCGGCGATCCTTTCGAGATCGTCGGTCGTGGCCAGAATTTTCGGCGCAACGCCTTCCTTCTCCGCCACCATCTTCAGCAGCACGCGCAGCAGTTCGACAGTGGCGCCCGAGCCATTCGGCGGCGGGCGGTCGCGCTCGATCTTCGGCAGGCCCGCGGGATCGCGCGCCAGGCCGCGCTGGACGGCGGCAATGATTTCGCCGCCGGACTTCGACCGCTCGAAGCCGTTGGGCACGCCGCGCAGGGCACCGAGCGCCTCGACGGTGGCGGGCGCGCGCAGGGCGATCTCGGCCAGGATTTCGTCCTTCACGATGCGCGAGCGCGGCACGTCGCGGGTCTGCGCCTCGCTCTCGCGCCAGGCCGCGACTTCCATGAGGACGGCTATATCGCGCGGCTTGCGGAGCCGGGCCTTGACGCGCTTCCAGGCGTCTTCGGGCGCCTGCCGGTAGGTTTCGGGCGAGGTCAGGATATCCATTTCCTCGCGGACCCAGCCGCTGCGCTTGCGCTTTTCAAGGTCTTCGGCGAGGCGTCGATAGACGGCGCGCAGATGGGTGACGTCGGCCAGGGCATAAGTGAGCTGCGCCTCGCTGAGGGGGCGGCGGCTCCAGTCCGTGAACCGGGAGGACTTGTCGAGCACGGTGCCGGTTATGCGCTGGACGAGCTGGTCATAGGAGACGCTGTCGCCATAGCCGAGCACCATGGCGGCCACCTGGGTGTCGAAGACCGGGTGGGGGATCATCTCGGCCAGATGCCACATGATCTCGATATCCTGCCGGCCCGCATGGAAGACCTTCAGTATCTGCTCATCGGCCATCAGGTCGAAGAGGGGCTTGAGATCTATCCCGGTGGCCAGGGCGTCGACGGCATAGGCCTGCTCGTCGTCGGCAAGCTGGACGAGGCACAGCTTCGGCCAGAAGGTTGTCTCACGCAGGAACTCGGTATCGACGGTAACGAACTGAGCTTTGGCGAGCCGGGAGCAGGCGGACTTCAAATCGTCGGTGGTAGTAATCAGCATTACCGCCATATAGCCGACTCGACACTTTGGAACACCTTTCGGATTGTCGCGGAAAGGTGTTCAGGTTGACAAAGCGGCGAGCGGCATGGCCCTTTCCGGGCCCCGCCAGCCGAAACTGGCCCGTTCTGGCTCTTGGGGCCGGATTTCAAGGCACTTCATTGGGTTGAACACGATGCATCGCTACCGCACCCACACCTGCGGCCAGCTCCGCGAGGAGCATATCGGCCAGACCGTCCGGGTCTCGGGCTGGGTCCACCGTATCCGCGACCATGGCGGCGTGCTGTTCATTGATCTGCGGGACCATTATGGCCTGACGCAGTGTGTTGCGGATCCGGATTCGGCCGCCTTCAAGGGCGCCGAGAAGGTGCGTTCGGAGTGGGTGGTGCGGTTCGAGGGCCAGGTGCGCAAGCGCCCGGCTGGCACCGAGAACGCGGACCTGCCGACCGGGCAGATCGAGCTGTTCATTCAGGATGTCGAGGTTCTGGGCCCCGCGGGCGAACTGCCGCTACCGGTGTTCGGCGAGCCGGACTACCCGGAAGACATCCGCCTTCGCTACCGCTTCATCGATCTGCGCCGCGAGACGCTGCACAAGAACATCATGACGCGCACGCGCGTCGTCTCGGCCATGCGGCGGCGCATGACGGACGCGGGCTTCACCGAATTCGCGACGCCGATCCTGACGGCATCCTCGCCCGAGGGGGCGCGCGACTTCCTCGTGCCGTCGCGCATCCATGCCGGTTCGTTCTACGCACTGCCGCAGGCGCCGCAGCAATACAAGCAGCTGCTGATGGTGGCGGGCTTCGACCGCTACTTCCAGATCGCGCCCTGCTTCCGCGACGAGGACCCGCGCGCCGACCGCCTGCCGGGTGAGTTCTACCAACTCGATCTCGAGATGAGCTTCGTCGAGCAGGAAGACGTGTTCCAGACCATGGAGCCGATCATCCGCGGGATCTTCGAGGAGTTCGCCGAGGGCAAGCCGGTGACGCCGACATTCCCGCGCATTCCTTACGCCGAGGCGATGCTGAAATACGGCTCAGACAAGCCGGACCTGCGCAACCCGCTGGTCATCGCCGATGTCAGTACGGTCTTCGAACGCGAGGACGTGACGTTCAACGCGTTCAAGAACGTGGTGAAGGGCGGCGGCGTGGTGCGCGCCATTCCGGCGCTCGGCGCCGCGACGCAGCCGCGCAGCTTCTTCGACAAGCTGAACGACTGGGCGCGCGGCGAAGGCGCGCCGGGCCTCGGCTATATCGTATTCGACGATGAATCCGGCGTGCTGACGGGCAAGGGCCCGATCGCGAAATTCATTCCGCCGGACGTGCAGGCGAGCATTGCCGCGGCCGTGAATATCGGGCCGGGCGACGCGGTGTTCTTCTCCGCCGGCGCGGAAGACAAGGCGGCCAAGCTGGCGGGCCTCGCGCGCGACCGGATCGCGGACGAACTCGGCCTGATCGACAAGGACCGCTTCGAACTTGCGTGGATCGTCGATTTTCCGTTCTACGAATACAACGAGGAAGAGAAGAAGATCGACTTCTCGCACAACCCGTTCTCCATGCCGCAGGGCGGCCTTGAGGCGCTGAACGGCGGCGAGCCGCTGAAGATCAAGGCGTTTCAATATGACGTCGTATGCAACGGCTATGAGATAGCCTCGGGCGGCATCCGCAACCACAAGCCCGAGACGATGGTGAAGGCCTTCGAGATCGCGGGCTATGGCGAGGACACGGTGGTCGAGCGTTTCGGCGGTATGTACCGCGCTTTCCAGTATGGCGCGCCGCCGCATGGCGGCATGGCGGCCGGTGTGGACCGCATCGTGATGCTGATCTGCGGCGTCGAGAACCTGCGCGAAGTGGCGCTGTTCCCGATGAACCAGCGGGCCGAGGACATTCTGATGGGCGCGCCGACGCCGGCGACGCCCAAGCAATTGCGCGAACTGCATCTCCGCGTGAATCTGCCGGAACCGAAGACAAGCTGATTCAGGGGAGCTGGGAAGGGCATCATGGCCTCGAATCTGACGGACGAACTGCGTAAAGCCGCGCTGGCGTTTCACCGCCATCCGCAGCCGGGCAAGCTGGAAATTCAGCCGACCAAGCCTCTCAGCACGCAGCGCGATCTCGGGCTCGCCTATACGCCCGGCGTCGCCGCGGCATGCGAGGCGATCGCGGACAATCCGGAAGACGTTTCCGAACTCACCGGCCGTCAGAATCTTGTCGGCGTGGTGTCGAACGGCACGGCGGTTCTCGGCCTCGGCAATATCGGCCCGCTGGCGTCCAAGCCGGTGATGGAAGGCAAGGCCGTCCTCTTCAAGAAATTCGCCGGTATCGACGTATTCGACATCGAAGTGTCGCCGACCGAGCCGGACAAGCTGGTCGAGGTCGTGGCGGCGCTGGAGCCGACCTTCGGCGGCATCAACCTTGAGGACATCAAGGCGCCGGAATGCTTCGAGGTCGAGGAAAAGCTGAAAGAGCGGATGAAAATCCCGGTCTTCCACGACGACCAGCATGGCACGGCGATCATCGTGGCCGCCGCGATCGTCAATGCGCTCGAGCTTGCGGGCAAGAAGCTGTCCGAGGTGAAGATCGTGACGTCCGGTGCGGGCGCCGCCGCGACGGCGAGCCTGAACCTGCTCGTGACCATGGGGGCCAAGCGCGAGAACATCTGGGTCACGGACATCGACGGCGTGGTTTATGAAGGCCGCAACACGCTGATGAACAAGTGGACGTCCGTGTACGCACAGAAGACCAAGGCGCGGACGCTGACCGATGTCATTGGCGGCGCCGATATTTTTCTGGGCGTTTCCGCCGGCAATGTGCTGAAGCCCGAAATGCTGAAGGGCATGGCCGAACGCCCGCTGATCATGGCGCTGGCCAATCCCATCCCGGAGATCATGCCGGACGTGGCGCGCGCCGTGCGTCCGGACGCGATGATCTGCACCGGCCGTTCGGACTTCCCGAACCAGGTGAACAATGTTCTCTGCTTCCCCTTTATCTTCCGCGGCGCGCTCGATGTCGGGGCGTCGGCGATCAATGAAGAAATGAAAATGGCGGCCGTAACGGCCATCGCCGCGCTGGCGCGCGAAGCGTCATCGGACGTCGTTGCGCGCGCCTATGGCGGCGAGTTCGCGGCGTTCGGGCCCGATTCGCTCATCCCCAACGCGTTCGACCCGCGCCTCATCCTGCGCATCGCGCCGGCCGTGGCGAAGGCCGCGATGGAGAGTGGTGTCGCGCGAAAGCCGATCGCCGATCTCGACGCCTACCGGGACCGGCTCAACCGTTTCGTCTACCGGTCCGGCTTCGTAATGAAGCCTATCTTCCAGGCGGCCAAGGAAGCGCCGAAGCGCGTCATCTACGCCGAAGGCGAGGACGAACGGACCCTGCGCGCGGCGCAGATCGTGATCGAGGAAGGGTTGGCGCAGCCGATCCTGGTCGGCCGTCCATCCGTCATCGAAACGCGCCTGAAGCGCTTTGGATTGTCCATACAGTCGGGCAAAGATTTTTCGATCGTCAATCCCGAAGACGATCCGCGCTATCGCGATTATGTCGCGCTTTATCTAGAGTGCGCCGGCCGTCGCGGCGTGACGCCAGACCTTGCACGCACCATCGTCCGCACCGACTCGACCGTGATTGCGGCGCTGTCGGTTCTGCGGAACGACGCGGACGCGATGATCTGCGGTCTCGAAGGGCGCTACCCCAACCATCTGACCATTATCGACGAGGTGATCGGCAAGCGGCCGGGTGTGTCGGACTATGCCGCCGTGTCGCTGCTTATCACGAGTCGTGGTTCGCTCTTCATCGCCGATACCTATGTGACGCTTGAGCCGACGGCCGAGCAGGTCGCGGAGAAGGCGCGGCTCGGCGCCGAGGTCGTGAAGCTGTTCGGCATTGCGCCGAAGGTGGCGCTTCTCAGCCATGCGAATTTCGGAACGCGCGAATCCGCATCGTCCCGCAAGATGCGCGCCGCTCTGGAAATCCTGCGCGAGACCGCGCCCGATCTCGAGGTCGACGGCGAGATGAATGCCGATCTCGCGATGTCACAGGATTTGCGCGATCGTGTCCTGCCGTCGTCGACATTGCAGGGCGAAGCCAATCTGCTCGTCATGCCGGATCTCGACGCCGCGAAGATTGCGTCGCAGCTGGTGGCGGCGATGGACAACTCGCTGCCGGTGGGACCGATTCTGTGCGGCACGGCGAAGCCGGCGCATATCGTGACCTCGACAACGACGCCGCGCGGTCTCGTCAACGTCACGGCGCTGGCGGTGACGGAAGCGCAGGGCGCGTCGTTCTAACCCGCCTTCTGCACGGCTTCCTTGAACATCCGCATCGTGTACTCGATGTCCTGGGCGCTCGGGAGGCTGTCCTCGATGCCGAGATGCTGGACGGAATAGGCGGACGCTGCACGGGCGAAGGTGAAATGGTCCGCCCAGTTTGCGTAGGGCTTGGACAGCCATGAATAGAAATAGGCCCCATGGAAGATGTCGCCGGCGCCGTTGGTGTCGATGACCCGTTCGAAGGGAACGGCCAGCGCAGGCATTTCGCGCGGGGCACCTTTTTCGTCGTACCAGACGATGCCCCGCTCGCCGAGAGTGACCGCGCCGATCTTGCAGCCCTTTGACTTCAGATATTCGAGCATCTCATAGGGATTGAGATCCATCTGCTCGCACATGCGCTCGGATACGACGGCGGCATCAATGAAGTGCAGCAGTTCGTCCGAGTTCTGGCGCACGGCGCCGCCGTCAAGCGAAGTGAAGATGCCGGACTCGCGGCAGAGCCTGGCGTAGTGCAGGGCGGCGTCAGGCTGGTGGCCGTCGAGATGCAGGCCTCGGCAGCCCGTCAGGTTCAGGACCGGAAAGGGGTGGAGATGATCGTCGTCGCGGCAACGGACGATGGCTCGCTTGCCGTTATTGGGCATGATGAAGGAAAGGGATGCTTCCCGTACCTTGCGGGAGTGCAGCGGGATCGAATAGCGCGAGGCCATGTCGCGGAACATGCGCGACAGCCAGTCGTCGCCGAGGGTCGTCAGCAGATCCGGTACGATGCCGAGCTTGGCGCAGGAAAAGGCGGCAGTGACGGCGTTGCCGCCGAACGAAACGGCGTAATCGTCAGCAAGTGTCTTGTCGTCGCCGGTCGGAAGCTGGTCGCAGATAAAGGTCACGTCGATGTAGGTATGACCTATGAACAGCGCCTGCATCGGCGATCTCCCGTGACAATGAGCCTACCCCCAATCCTGAAATAGGCAATTTCCAGGCCGCGTCTATTTAGACCCGGTTAAGTCCTGTCGATTTTACTCAATTTCTGGGATTCGGTAGGGAAGGGCTGCCCGTGAAGCGCGGGAAAAGCAGATGGAAGATCGCGCTTCTTGCGGCGGCGCTGGCGTTTGCGCCGGTAGTAGGTCTCAACCTGCTGCTGTGGCTGCATATTAGCGCCAATGGTGGCGCCGACATTGAAGAAGCGTCGGCGAGCATGCTGCGGCTTGCCGAGCGCAATCTCGACGACGCCATGACCCAGATTGTCGCCTTCTCGATGAACGTCGAGCACGCGTCGTGCTCCGAAGACACGATGAAGGCTCTCGGCACAGTCATCCTGAAGGCGCCTCATGTCGCGGAAATCTCGGTTATCGATCCCGCCGGAGTTCCGGTCTGTTCTCCGAGCGGGCGACCGCGTGTGGTCCGTGCGGCTTCAGGCGCGCACGACACCCAGAATCCAAACCTCAAGTTTGCCGTGGTCGATTTCGGCTCGGAGCGAGGGCAGAAGATCGTACAGCTTCTGTGGCAATACCCCGACGGGTGGAATGTCTCGGCCCTGATACCCGGGGAAAGGCTGCTGCCGGCGCTTGTGGTGGGGCGTCTGCAGGCGGATTTCGTCAGCCGCCTTTCACTGGCGGACGGGACATTCATCGCTGGCAAACTGTCGCGCTCGGACATGAGCGTGGAAGGAGCCTCTGCCTTCGAAGAACGAACTATTTCGAATCGTTATCCGCTCGGAATCACGGTGTCGGTGCCGTCCGCTGCATTGTGGGACAATTACAGGCAGCTGTTTCTTCTCGGAAACGCGGGCGGCGTCGCGCTGGCCTTTCTGAGCATTGTCGGCGCGCTGGCCGTCTCACGCCAGATGGAAGGTCCGGTCCGCGATATCGAAAACTCGATCCGGCGCGGTGATTTCATTCCGTACTATCAGCCGATCATGTGCATACGCACCGGCCGGCTGCTTGGCTGCGAGGTTCTGGTGCGCCGCCGCCGGGGCGATGCGATCGAAGGGCCGGCGACGTTCATTCCGATGGTAGAAGCCACCGGTCAGATATTCGAGATCACGCGGCTTCTGATGGCGAGCGCGCGCGATGAGCTGGGGCCAATCTATGCCGTGCGTCCGCACCTGAAGGTGTCGTTCAATCTGGTCGCCGACCATTTTTCCAATGCGCGGGTCGTCGAGGACGTCGAGGAGATTTTCACCGGCGCACAGTTGAAGCTCAGCCAGGTCGTTCTGGAAGTGACCGAGCGTCATCCGCTGCCGAACCTGTCTGCGGCGCGTGTGATCATCGCGCGCCTGCAGGAGCTTGGGGTGCGCATAGCGCTCGACGACGTGGGCACTGGTCATGGCGGATTGTCCTATCTGCTGAAGCTCGGCGTCGACCAGATGAAGATGGACAAGATGTTCGTCGACGCGATCGGCACCGACCGTTATTCGACGGCCATCATCGACACGCTCGTAAAACTGGCAGCGGACCTGAACATCGAGTTCGTGGCCGAGGGTGTCGAGACGTTCGAGCAGATTGCGTATCTGAAGGAACGGGGCGTGGATGCGGCGCAGGGCTATGTGTTCTCGCCGCCGCTGCCTGGCCCTCTGTTCCTGGAACTCATCCGGACCGTCGACCCCGTTTCCTCACGCTTGCCGGAGCGGGTCAAGAAAGCGATCCGGGGCGCCGCGGCGGACGTCGAAGCCGCGTGACCTGAAAATGCCGCGATTGACACGGAACACTCACCCGGCGCCGAATGGCGCCAACAGACTGAGGGGAAACACATGATCCGCAATCTTGCTTTCGGCGCGGCGCTTCTGGCGGCCGCCATGGGCTCCCAGGTGCAGGCGCAGGAAGGAGGCCTTGTCGGAGGCCTTCTGGGCGCCGGCGCGGGCGCGATCATCGGCGGCGCGGCTACCGGCAGAGCCGGTGGCGCGGCGGCCGGCGCCATCATTGGCGGTGCGACGGGCGCCATCATCGGCAGCGCCGCCGAGCGCGACCGCTACCGGTCCCGCAACGAGGGCTTCTATTACAACGCGCGCGGCCGTTGCTATTACGAGTATCCGAACGGGGATGTCGTGAAAGTGGCGAACCACCGCTGCTGAACGAGTGCCACCGAACGTGAAGAAGGCGCCCGTCGGGCGCCTTTTTTCATGCCGTGGCGCCTTCGATCCGAAGCCTCGGAATCTCCACCTTCGGGCAGCGGTCCATGACGACGGTCAGCCCCGCGGCGCGCGCTTTCGCCGCCGCTTCTTCGTGGATGATGCCCATCTGCATCCAGATCACGTTCGGACGGGGGTCGAGCGCGAGCGCTTCGTCGACCACGCCGGGCACGGCATCCGCGGCGCGGAAAATATCGACCATGTCGATGGTTTCGGGAATATCGGCGAGCGATGCATAAACCTTCTCACCGTTGATCTCCTGGCCGGCGAGACCCGGATTGACCGGGATGACCTTGTAGCCTTTGCCCTGAAGAAACGCGCCGACATAATTCGACGGGCGCTCGGGATTGTTGCTGGCGCCGACAAGCGCGAGGACGCGCACGCGCTCGAAGATGTTCCGGATTTCGGAATCCTGAAGACCGTCAACTGTCATGTATGTACTTAGCCTCCCGTGGCTTCGCGCAACCGCGTCAGATATGGCGCGGCTGCCTCGCGATTTCCAGGCAGGGGCTCGAATTCGGCCAGCGCGGCGAATTTGCTTTTCAGGTCCTCGAGGGCCTTCTGTTTCTCGTCCGGCGCGAGAGGGCTGGATTCGATGTCGCGGCGGAGCGCGGCTTCCTGTTCGGCGAGATCGATCGAGCCGGTGAACTCGGCGGACTCCACCGCGATCGCGACCGAATGCGCAATGTTTGCCCATTCCGAATAGTTCGCGAAACCAAGATCGTTGAGCTGGCCGTTGATGCGGGATTCCACACTGGGATCGAACAGATGCGGCACCAGCAAAAAGGCGAGATCTTCTTTCAGCTGAAGCTGCTCGCCGCGGCCGAGCTCACGGTCCAGTTTGCGAGCCAGTGAAATAAGTTCGGGAAGGCTGAGAATGTAACGTTCAATGAGTTCCGGCGTGAGCGGAACCTGAACCGGCCTTACATCCGGAAGGGGAGCCGCCTCCCAGGCAACCGCGGGCATCTGCACATCGTTCGAAGCCGATACGGGCGCCGGCTCCGGCATCTGCACCTGCGCCGACGCTGGCACAACTGCCAGAATCGTTGCGAACACAGCCACAAGAAAGTGCATGGAAAAACGTCCCGGCTGTCTGCGCGGTCAGCGCAGACGCGCACCTGACCCTATGCATTTGATGGCCCATCATAAGCGGCGGGGCAACCCTCCTTGAATATGGAACGCATGCTTTTCATGTGCGTTTTCCAGAACGAAAGGGGCCCGCATGACCATTGCCTTCATCCGCCGGACCGAGCCACGCAACGGCGAGGTCACAATTCGCATCTACCACGACGCGGGAGCTGTTCTCGGCGACGTCACATCTCCCGGCGGCCTGGCGGGAAGCCACACCGCCGCCGAGGCCGACCACGATGGCGCCCTGGGCGTCCATCAGGCGCTCGCATCGGCGATCGCGCTGGCGGGCAACCATGGAAACACGGTCGGTGTCATCGACGAGGAGGGGCATTGGCGTCCCGAATGGGGCGATCTGGAGGACGAATCCGATCAAGCGTGAGGGGTATTAAAATACCATTTTTATAAGGCATTGATTTATATGGCATTATTTGCGCAATGTCCCGTTGCAAACAGATTCGCGCTCCTGTAGAGACTTCGCCCAACGGCCGTTCGCGGCCGCTTCGTCTTTTTCAGGAACCGCTCTCATGTCCACCTATTCGGCAAAACCGGCCGAGATCGAGAAGAAGTGGGTGCTGATCGACGCCTCCGGGCTCGTCGTCGGCCGCCTCGCCTCAATCATCGCCCTGCGCCTGCGCGGCAAGCACCGCGCCACCTTCACGCCGCATGTCGACACCGGCGACAACGTCGTCGTCATCAATGCCGAGAAGGCCGTGTTCACGGGCAACAAGCTCAAGGACAAGAAGTACTACTGGCACACCGGCTATCCGGGCGGCATCAAGGAACGCACCGCGGGCAAGATCCTGGAAGGGCGCTTCCCGAACCGCGTGATCGAGAAGGCCGTCGAGCGCATGCTGCCGCGCGGCCCGCTCGGCCGGAAGCAGCTCGGCAATCTGCGGGTCTATCCCGGCGCCGAACACCCCCACACCGCTCAGCAGCCTGAGACGCTCGACGTCGGCGTGCTGAACAAGAAGAACGTCCGGAGCTGATTTCGATGGCCGACAACATTCAGACCCTCGAAGACCTCGGCGGCGCGCTGGGCACCACTTCGGAAGCACCCCGGCACGAGCAGAAGCTCGACGCGCAGGGCCGCGCCTACGCTACCGGCAAGCGCAAGGACGCGGTTGCCCGCGTCTGGATCAAGCCGGGTCCCGGCAAGATCACCATCAATGATCGCGAGCTCGAAGTGTATTTCGCGCGTCCGGTTCTGCGCATGATCCTGCAGCAGCCGCTGACGGTCGCGAACCGCACCGGTCAGTACGACATCCGCGTCACGGTCGCGGGCGGCGGCCTCTCCGGTCAGGCGGGCGCCGTGCGCCACGGCCTGTCGAAGGCCCTGACGTATTTCGAGCCGGAACTGCGCGGCGTGCTCAAGAAGGCAGGCTTCCTGACCCGCGACAGCCGCGTCGTCGAACGCAAGAAGTACGGCCGTGCAAAAGCTCGCCGCAGCTTCCAGTTCTCGAAGCGCTAAGCTTCGACACCACGAAAACGAAAAGGCGGGCTCGGTGCCCGCCTTTTTTCGTTCTTACCGTTCGGAGCGGGTTTCGCCCCGAATTTCACTTAACGCAGCGACCCCCGCTGCCGTGATCTGAATGGAGCGAAGCTTGTGGGCTGCCCATCCGTTTTCGATCAGGCTTGGTATGACCGGGAAATCATCCTCGTGAAGCAATGGCGTGGTATCGAGCCAGCGCATCGGAACCCAGCGTCCCCTCGCATTTTCCAGGACGGTCAGGAGGCGCTTTTGCGCCTGCGTCGGGTTCATGTGTGTTACCCCCGAATAATGACGATACGATTAGAGTGTCCCTGCTGGTTTACGATTCGGTAAAGTGGATCGAACGTCGCGGCCGGCAGCCGAAAAATAGTTGAGGCTTTGATGTCACACGATCCGCTCTCGCCCAGGCCAGTCGATCGGGCGCTCGATCCGGATTTTCGCTACGGGCAAAGTACCGAGCCGAACTATTCCGGAGCGGTGTCCTTTCTGCGGCGCATTTACGCGCACGACCTTTCGGGATTCGACGTCGCCGTGTGGGGCGTGCCGTTCGACACATCGACATCCAACAGACCCGGCGCGCGCTTCGGCCCGCGCGCCTTGCGCGAAGCGTCCACCATTCTGGATGGAGATCCCGTCTTCCCGTTCGGCGTCGACATCTTCGAGAGGCTCGCGGTCGCCGATAGCGGCGACGCGGTGTTCGATTATGGCTATCCGACCGAGGCACCCGACGCGATCGAGGCGCAGGCGACCGCGCGGCTTTCGGCGGGCGTGCATCTCGTGACGCTCGGCGGCGATCACTTCGTGACCTATCCCGTATTGAAAGCGCTGACCAAGAAGATCGGCGGACCGGTGGCGCTTGTGCAGTTCGATGCGCATCAGGACACGTGGGACGACGAGGACGGTCGCATCGACCACGGCACGTTCGTAACGCGGCTGGTGAAGGAAGGGATCATCATCCCCGAGAAAAGCATCCAGATCGGTATACGTACACATGCGCCGGCGGATTATGGCATCAGGATCATCGACGGATTTGAAGCCGCCGAACTGGGGCCGGAAGGGATTGCAAACGAGATCGTGTACCGGACGGGGGGCGCTCCGGCCTATCTGACCTTCGACATCGATGCGCTCGACCCGGCCTATGCGCCCGGCACGGGAACTCCCGTCTGCGGCGGATTCTCGACTCGCGAGGCGCTGTCCATACTGCGCGGACTGAGGGAGCTCGATCTCAAGGGCTTCGATGTCGTCGAAGTGTCTCCGCCCTACGATCATGCCAATGTAACGGCGCTCGCCGGGGCGACGCTGGCGCATTATTATTTCGGACTGCTGGCGAGCCGGAAGGCGGCGGGATATTCCATCGTCCCATGAACAAACGGCCGGGGAAAGAAAAGCGGCGGCATCTGAGGCGCGCCATCGGAGTCGTCGGGACGGTGCATCTGCCCGACGGAAAGAGCGTCTCCTGCGAGGTCAGCGATATTTCCGAGACCGGCGCGATGCTGCTGCTGGAAGTTCCGGTGGAGCTTCCGCCGGAGTTCATGCTGGAGATCGGACGTAACGCCGCGCGCAGGCGCTGTCACCGGCTGCGGCAGGAAGGCGCGTCCGCCGGCGTAAGGTTTCCGGACCGGCCACTTAAAGCCTAGGAAATCTCGATATCGAGTCCGAGGTCGAGCACCGGGGCGGAATGGGTGATCCAGCCGGTGGAAATGAGATCGACACCGGATTCCGCGATGGCCTTCACGGTGTCGAGCGTGACGCCGCCCGAGGCTTCCGCGATCATGCGTCCGCCGATGCGGCGGACGGCTTCCGCGAGAACATCCGGCGTCATGTTGTCGAGCAGTACGGCGTCCGCGCCCTCGGCAAGAACCTCGTCCAGTTGATCGAGAGTGTCGACTTCGATCTCGACTTTCACAAGATGTCCGGACGCGGCTTTCGCTGCGCGCAGGGCAGGCCCGATGCCTCCGGCAACGGCGATGTGGTTGTCCTTGATGAGAACCGCGTCGTCGAGGCCGAAACGGTGATTGACGCCGCCGCCGCAGCGGACCGCGTACTTCTCGAACACACGCAGGCCGGGCGTCGTCTTGCGCGTATCGGCGATCTTCGCCCGTGTATGCGAGACGAGATCCGAGAACGCCGCGGCTGCCGTCGCGATGCCGGACAGATGGCCGAGATAGTTCAGCGCGACGCGCTCGGCGGACAGGATGGGCCGCGCCGGGCCGGACATGCGGGCCACCACATCGCCGGGCGACACGCGGGTTCCGTCGGCAACAGCCGCATCGAAACGTATGGACGGATCGAGCGCACGGAAGGCCGCTTCCGCCAGAGGCAGGCCGGCGACGACACCCGGCTTGCGCGCCGCGATGACGGCTTCGGCCTGTGCGGATGCCGGAATGGTGGCGGCTGTCGTTATATCGCCGGCGCGTCCGAGGTCTTCGGCGAGCGCCGCTTCTATGGCGTTGGCCACCATGTGCGGATCGAGAGGAGGGATCAAACCGCGGCCTCGACAGCGTTGGCAACCGCCTCGTCCGCAATCCGGCGGGCATCGGCGAGCGTCAGGAATGTCCGGCGTGCGAGGGCCGGTTTTGCGGACGGGTAGTCGGTGCGCTCATGACTGCCGCGGCTTTCCTGCCGCTGCCAGGCTGCGGCGGCGATCAGCAGACCTGCCGCGGCCATGCCGGACAGCCGGGATGGCGCATGACGCTGGCCGTCGATACCGCGCAGGAAGGCCAGCGCGCGTGCGAGACCGTCGGCGTCGCGCACCACGCCGACCGTGCGGCTCATGACATCGCGCAATGTGCGCACCGAAGCATCGTCGTCCGCTTCTTTCGATGTGCCGGACGCAGGTTCATGCGTCCGCGTGATGTTTGGAAACTCGCGGCCCTGCAGATCCTCCGCGATGCGCGCGGCGAACACGACCGCTTCGAGCAGCGAGTTGGAGGCAAGACGGTTGGCGCCATGCGAGCCGGTGGATGCGACTTCGCCGCAGGCCCAGAGACCGTCAATCGAGGTGCGCCCGTTCCGGTCGGTTTTCACGCCGCCCATGTGGTAATGCGCGGCCGGCGCGACCGGGATCGGCTGTGTGACGGGATCGAGCCCAGCCGCCATGCAGTTCGCGTAAAGCGTCGGGAACATGTCCGGCAGTTCCACGCCGAACACGCGGGCGTCGAGAAAGGCGCCGCGACCGGCCGCGATTTCCTGAAAGACACCGCGTGCTACCACATCGCGGGGGCCGAGTTCAGCGTCAGGATGGAGCGCACGCATGAAGCGTTCGCCGTATTTGTTGATGAGAAGCGCGCCGTCGCCGCGAATGGCTTCGCTGGCAAGCGGAGCAGGGTCCTTGCCGATGTCGATGCCGGTCGGATGAAACTGCACGAACTCCGGATCGGCGATCACGGCCCCGGCGCGCGCCGCGGCCGCAAGCCCGTCGCCGCGCGCGCCGACCGGGTTTGTGGTGACAGAGTAGAGATGACCGATGCCGCCGGTGGCGAGAACGACCGCGCTGGCGGGCAGGCTTGAGAGGTTGCCGGCGGCGTCGCGGCCGGTCACGCCGGTTACGCGATTGTCCTTCACATCGATCGCTTCCAGCGACCAGCCTTCGATCACCGTGATGCGCGCCGCCGCGCGGACAGCGGAAACCAGCGCCTGCATGATGGCCTTGCCCGCAAGGTCGCCGCCGACGCGGACGATGCGGCGCGCGCGATGGGCGGCTTCGCGGGAGAGTTTCAGCTTGCCTTCGAGATCGCGGTCGAACGGCACACCGTAGGCGAGGAGATCGTGGATACGGTCCGGCGCCTCATGCGCGATAAGGCGGGCGATGCTCTCGTCGACGATGCCGCCGCCGCAGGCGATGGTGTCCGCGGCATGATCTTCGGGCGTGTCGCCTTCGCCGATGGCCGCGGCGATGCCGCCCTGCGCCCATGCGCTGGCGCCTTCGCCGAGCGGCGTTGCCGTCAGTACGGTGACTTTCCGTGGCGCGAGCTTCAGCGCACAGAAGAGCCCGGCGAGACCGCCGCCGACGATGAGGATGTTATCCGTTTTGGCCATACCGATCGGCGCCTGCTGTTCCTCTCCCCGCATGCGGAGAGAGGATTGGATGGAACCCGGGAAGTGTGTCAGATTTTCAGATTGACCATGCGCTCGACCGAGAGCCGCGCGCGTTCCGCAACCGCCGGATCGATGACGATCTCTTCCTGCATGGTGAGCAGGCTGTCGAGGATCTTCGGCAGCGTGATCCGCTTCATGTGCGGGCAGAGATTGCACGGCCGCAGGAACTCGGTTTCGGGCGACAGGGACGCGATGTTGTCGGCCATCGAGCACTCCGTGATCATCACGACGCGCTTCGGCTTGTTGACCTTGATGTAGTCGGCCATCTTCGCGGTGGAACCCGTGAAGTCGGCCTCCTTCAGGACATCAGGCGGGCATTCCGGATGCGCGATCACCGTGACGTCCGGATCGTCCTCGCGCAGGCGACGGATTTCCTCGCCCGTGAAGCGCTCATGGACCTCGCAGGCGCCGTTCCAGGTGATGATCTTCACCTTGGTCTGGGTCGCGATCCAGGCCGCGAGATACTGGTCCGGCAGAACCATGACTTCCGGCGCGCCGAGCGACTCGACCACCGCGACCGCGTTGCCGGAAGTGAGGCAGATGTCAGCCTCGGCCTTCACCTCGGCGGATGTATTGACATAGACCGCGACCGGGACGCCCGGATGCTTGCGGCGCATCATGCGCACGTCGGCGGCCGTGATGGAATCCGACAGCGAGCAGCCGGCGCGTGAATCCGGGATCAGGACCACCTTGTCCGGGTTCAGCAGTTTCGAGGTCTCGGCCATAAAGTGCACGCCGCCCTGGATGATGACGTCGGCGTCGGTCTTCGTGGCCTCGCGGGCGAGCGCGAAGGAGTCGCCGACAACGTCGGCAACGCAGTTGTAGATTTCCGGCGTCTGGTAGTTGTGCGCCAGGATGACGGCGTTGCGGACCTTCTTCAGGTCGTTGATCGCCTTCACATAGGGGGCATGGACCGGCCACTCGATGGCCGGAATGACGTGCTTTACCCGCTCGTAGAGATGCGCGGTTTCGCGCGCCACCTCGGGCGTAAAGCTGAGATCGGGCATGGGCAGAATGCCGAAACGCTCGGCCGCCGAAAGCACGCGGCGGGTACGGGGACGATCGAGAACAGCCGTCTGAGCCATTTTACCCTCCCAATTATGCTCATCATGAGCATATCTAGGGTCTTATAAAAGCCGGCGGTTGAGCCGGCATGTCTTTTCTTTGACACACCCGAATATACGGCAGCCCTTGTTGTTTTTAAAGAGGCTCGCCGCACATTTGAGCGCTTCGAATTCTTAACGCGCAGATGATTTGAGGCCCTGCCTCTCGACCTGGCGCACGAACGGGTTTAGGCGGTGTCCCGGACAAGTGAGGCGAAGCCGAGCGCCGATCCGGGACCCAGGAGTTGAGTGCGGCTTTGCCGCACAAATTATATCTGGTCCCCGGATCACGCGATGCTGCTTTGCTGCACGCGGTCCGGGAACGAGGAGATGATTATGTCGACGCAGGTGAGAGCGGGGATTTTCGGCGCATCCGGATACACCGGAGCCGAACTCGTGCGCTTGCTGTCGGGACACCCTCATGTCGCGCTGAACGTGCTGACGGCGGACCGCAAGGCCGGGCAGAGCATGGCCGAGGTGTTTCCGCAGTTCACGGGTCGTGACCTGCCGAAGCTGGTCAAGATCGATGAGGCCGATGTCGGCGCGCTGGACGTTCTGTTCACCGCGCTGCCGCATGGCACGACGCAGCTCGTGATCGCGGATGCGTTCAAGAAGAACCCGAAGCTGAAGATCGTCGATCTCTCGGCCGATTTCCGGCTGACCGATCCGGACGCCTATGCGACCTGGTACGGCCATGAGCATCAGGCGCTGGATCTGCAGAGTGAAGCGGTGTTCGGCCTGACCGAACATTACCGCGAGGACGTGAAGAAGACCCGGCTGCTGGCCAATCCGGGTTGCCATTCGACGACGTCGATCCTGCCGGTCGTGCCGTTGCTGAGAACGAATGTGATCGATCCCGAGCATATCGTGATCGATTCAAAGACCGGCATGTCGGGCGCGGGCAGGGCGGCGAACGAGGCGATGCTGTTTTCGGAGGTCTCCGAAGGCATCCACGCCTATGGCGTCGGCCGTCACCGGCATACGTCAGAGCTCGACCAGGAGTATTCGAAAGCCGCGGGCCATGAAGTGCTGGCAATGTTCACGCCAGTGCTGGCGCCAATGAATCGCGGCATCTATGCCACGGTGTATGTGCACACGCGGGGCAGCTCCTCGCCGGCCGATCTGCATGCGGTTCTGTCGGAAGCCTACAAGGGCGAACCGTTCGTTCAGGTGCTGCCGTTCGGACAGGTGCCGCAGTCGCGCCATGTGCGCGGCTCGAACAACTGCCAACTCGGCGTCGTCGCCGACCGGGTGCACAACAGGGCCATCGTCATCTCGACGACGGACAATCTGGTGAAGGGCGCGTCAGGACAGGCCGTGCAGAACTTCAATGTGATGTTCGGTTTTGACGAGACAACGGCGCTGACCGGGCCTGCTCTGTTCCCCTGATGGCGCCGCGGGCGGTCGCCTGCTTCATATTACTCGAAGGGAATGTATTATATTTCCTTGGCCCGGCCCGAGCGAGGACTAGCGTTCACCGGGCATTCAGGGCTATTCGGTCACCTTGGTCTCAGGAGTAGAGTTGTGGACGGGATCAGAGCCTTGATAATTCTCGGGCTGGCCGCCGCTTTTGGGGCGATGGTCGGGGGTTGTTCGACACCGAGCGAACGATTTGGGCTCGCGCCGCAGCCGGCTGACCTGGCTTATCCGAACATCAATCTGGACCCCACCCAGCAGGCGAAACAGAAAGCGATGACGCCGGAAGAACGGGCGGCAGCGGAGGCGGAGCTTGAGCGCCGGGCAGGCCGCAAGCCAAAATCAGCTCCGGTGGCCGCGAACTAGCGCGAATCCGCCATTTTCAGTGGTATAAGCACACTATTCGTCCCGGGATTACTGTCGATGACCCAAGACTTTCACTCCATTCGCCGTTTGCCGCCCTATGTTTTCGAGCAGGTGAACCGGGTGAAGGCGCTCGCGCGCAAAAACGGGGCAGACATCATCGACCTCGGCATGGGCAATCCCGACCTGCCGACGCCTGAACACATCACGGCGAAACTCTGCGAGAACGCCACCAAGCCGCGCACCAACCGCTATTCGGCGTCGAAGGGCATTCCGGGCCTGCGCAAAGCGCAGGCGGCCTATTACGAGCGCCGGTTCGGGGTGCGGCTGAACCCGGAAACGCAGGTCGTCGCGACCCTCGGTTCGAAAGAGGGCTTCGCCAACATGGCGCAGGCGATCACCGCTCCCGGTGATGTCGTGCTTGTGCCGAACCCTAGCTATCCGATCCATGCTTTCGGCTTCCTGATGGCGGGCGGCGTGGTCCGCAACGTGCCGTCTACGCCCGGCCCGGATTATTTCCACGCGCTTGAGCGTGCGATCCAGCATTCGATACCGAAGCCGGTCGCGGTCATCGTCTGCTACCCGTCAAACCCGACGGCGGAAGTGGCCGATCTCGAATTCTATAAAGACCTCGTCGCATTCGCGAAGAAGCACGAAATCTTCGTGTTGTCCGACATCGCCTATTCGGAAATCTATTTCGACGATCCGCCGCCGTCGATCCTGCAGGCGCCCGGGGCGTTCGACGTCGCTGTCGAGTTCACCTCGATGTCGAAGACCTATTCGATGCCGGGCTGGCGCGTCGGTTTCGCTGTCGGCAACGAGCGGCTGATCGCGGCGCTGGCGCGTGTGAAGTCCTATCTCGACTATGGCGCGTTCACGCCGATCCAGGTGGCGGCGTCCGCCGCGCTAAACGGCCCGCAGGATTGCGTCGACGACATGCGCGCGATCTACAAGCGCCGCCGCGATGTGCTGGTCGATACCTTCACCAAGGCCGGCTGGAAGATCCCGTCGCCGAGCGCCTCGATGTTTGCGTGGGCGCCGATCCCCGACAAGTTCCGCGCCATGGGGTCGGTGGAATTCGCGAAACTTCTGGTCGAGAAGGCCGATGTGGCCGTTTCACCGGGTGCGGGCTTCGGCGAGCACGGCGATGATTTCGTTCGTATCGCGCTCGTCGAGAACGAGCACCGCATCCGTCAGGCTGCGCGTAACATCCGGCGTTTCCTTGAAACTTCGGACCAGACATTGCACAACGTGGTGCCCCTCGCGGCGGCGCGCTGACGTGCGCCGTCCAGTCTTTCGGAAGTATTCATGGCAGCAGCGTTGAAAGTCGGCGTCGCCGGGCTCGGCACGGTGGGAGCGGCGGTTGTGCGCATTCTCGGCGAGCGGCGGGATACGCTGGCCGCGTCGGCCGGACGGCCGATTCATGTAACGGCCGTTTCGGCGCGCAACAGGAACCGCGAGCGCAAGATCGATCTCGGCAATGTGCGCTGGCACGACGATCCGGTTTCGCTGGCGGCGGACGATAACGTCGATCTCGTTGTCGAGCTAATCGGCGGGGCCGAAGGGCCGGCGCGCGACACGGTGGAAGCTGCGCTGAAAGCCGGCAAATCCGTCGTTACGGCGAACAAGGCCCTGTTGTCGGCACATGGAATGGCGCTCGCCGAGCTGGCGGAAGAAAAGAACGTCGCGCTTGCATTCGAAGCCGCTGTCGGTGGCGGCATCCCGATCATCAAGACATTGCGCGAGGCGCTGCCCGGCAGCCAGCTGTCGCGCGTTTCCGGCATCCTGAACGGTACCTGCAATTTCATCCTGACGAAGATGGAGGAGGATGGGCTCGACTTCGATACGGCTCTCAGCCAAGCGCAGGCGCTTGGCTACGCCGAAGCCGATCCGACTTTCGACATCGGCGGTTTCGACACCGCCCACAAGCTGTCGATCCTGACGAGCCTCGCCTTCGGCACGAAGATCGACGCCGACGCCATCTATGTCGAAGGTATTCAGACGCTCTCGCGGCTCGATATCGCGATGGCGGACGAACTCGGATTCCGCATCAAGCTTCTGGGTGTTGCAACGCGCGCCGATGGCGGGATCGAGCAGCGTGTCCACCCCGCTATGGTGCCGCGCAGCGACCCGCTCGCGCAGGTGATGGGCGTGACCAATGCGGTGCAGATCAGCGGTTCGGCCAGCGATATCACGCTGATCGGACCCGGGGCCGGCGGCGACCCGACGGCGTCGGCGGTGATCGCCGACATCGTCGATGTGTCCCGCGGCATGATCCGGCAGCCGTTCGGCATTCCGGTGGCCCAACTCGCAACGCCGCGCCGTGCGCCGATCCAGACACACGAGGGCGGTTATTACATCCGGCTCGATGTCGTGGATCTTCCGGGCACCGCGGCCGCCATCGCGACGCGCATGGCCGAGCAGCAAATCTCGCTCGAAAGCATTCTGCAAAAGAAGCCACGGGCGAAAGCGCCGGCCGCGGCATCCGACAAGAACACGGTGCCGCTGGTTCTTATCACCCATGCGACCAGCGAGTCCGCCGTGCGCCGTGCGCTGATGGCTGTGCTTGCCGATGGGCATATCCAGGGCGCGCCCCAGGTCATTCGTATCGAAAAGGAAAAGTAATTGGCCAAGGTCACCGTCGAACCCGGCAAGTTTATCGAACGCATCCTGACGCTCGAACTGGTGCGGGTAACCGAACGTGCGGCGGTGGCGTCGGCCCGTTGGCGTGGACGCGGCGACAAGAACGCGGCGGATCAAGCGGCCGTTGACGCGATGCGGCGCGAACTGGCCAAGCTCGAGATCGACGGAACCGTCGTGATCGGCGAGGGCGAACGCGACGAGGCGCCGATGCTGTTCATCGGCGAGAATATCGGTTCGAAGAAGGGCCCGAAGGTCGACATCGCGGTCGACCCGCTGGAAGGCACCGCGCTCTGCGCCGACGACACGCCCGGCGCAATCTGCGTGATGGCCATGGCCGAAGGCGGCACGCTGTTGCACGCGCCGGACGCGTATATGCAGAAGATCGCGATAGGCCCCGGCTACAAGGAAGGCGTAGTCGATCTCGATGCGCCTCCGGACGAGAACGTGATCAATCTGGCGAAGGCCAAGGGTGTCAGCCCCAGCGAGATCGGCGTGCTGATGCTCGACCGGCCGCGCCACCATCAGATGATCGAGAAATGCCGTGCGACCGGTGCGCGGGTCCGCCTCATCACCGATGGTGACGTCGCGGGCGTGATCTATACGACCCGACCCGCTGAAACGGGTATCGACCTCTATATGGGCATCGGCGCCGCGCCCGAAGGCGTGCTGGCCGCTTCGGCGCTCCGCTGCGTCGGCGGTCAGATGCAGGCGCGGCTTGTGCTCGACACGCCCGAAAAGATCGAGCGGGCGGCGAAGATGGGCATCTCGGACCCCAAGCGGCGTTATGAAGTGACGGACCTGGCTTCAGGCGACGTCATCGTCGCGGCCACGGGTGTGACGACCGGACCACTCGTTTCCGGTGTATTCTTCGGGCCCGACTACATTGAAACCGAAACCGTGGTGTATCGTTCAGCGACGGGCACGGTGCGGCGGATTCGCGCCGAGCACCGCGAAATGGGCAAGTTTCACTTCGAGTAAATCCCTCCGTTCGTAAATTCGTCGCGTTCGAACTGTCGAAATCCTGCCCGGAGACCTATCTCCGGATGAGGCTGGCGAGGACGCTTATATGACTTCCTGGCGACGGGACTGGATTACGAGGCCAATCTTCGGCTGGGCGCAGAAGGCGCTGCCGAGCATGTCCGAAACCGAGCGCGCGGCCATCGAGGCCGGCGATGTCTGGTGGGACGCAGACCTGTTTGCCGGAAATCCCGACTGGGACAAGCTGCTGGCCTTTCCGCCCGCCAAGCTGTCCGACGACGAAACAGCGTTTCTCAACGGCCCGGTCGAAGAGCTGTGCGACATGCTCGACGACTGGAAGATCAACCGCGAGCTTGGCGACCTGCCGCCGGAGGTCTGGGACTTTCTGAAGTCCAGGAAGTTCTTCGGCATGATCATTCCGAAGAAGCACGGCGGGCTTGGCTTCTCGGCGTATGCGCATTCGGAAGTCGTGCGGAAGGTCTCGACGCGCTCATTGACGGCGGCGGTGACGGTGATGGTTCCGAATTCGCTCGGTCCGGGCGAACTTCTGCACCAGTTCGGCACCAAAGAGCAGCAGAACCACTGGCTGCCGCGGCTGGCCGATGGCCGCGAGATTCCGTGTTTCGGTTTGACCAGCCCGGAAGCCGGCTCCGATGCCGCCGCGATGACCGACACAGGCGTCGTTACGATGGGGCCGGGCAAGAACGGCAATGTGCTCGGCATCCGGCTCAACTGGCACAAGCGCTATATCACGCTCGGCCCGGTCGCGACCGTCCTCGGCCTGGCGTTCAAGCTTCAGGATCCCGACAACCTGTTGGGCAAGGGCGAGAATATCGGCATCACCGTCGCTCTCGTGCCGACGGACGCGGACGGGGTGAGCATCGGGCGGCGGCATATACCGTCCGGACAGATGTTTCAGAACGGTCCCAACTGGGGCGAGGATGTGTTCGTGCCTATGGACGCCGTGATCGGCGGGCAGGAGCGCGTCGGCCAGGGCTGGCAGATGCTGATGAGCGCACTGGCGGCGGGACGCGGCATTTCGCTGCCGTCGTTGTCGTGTGCCGCCATCGTCATGTCCGCACATACGACGGGAGCTTATGCGGCGATCCGCCAGCAGTTCAACATTCCCATCGGCAAGTTCGAAGGCGTGCAGGAACGTCTCGCGCGCCTCGCGGGCTACGCCTACGTGGTCGACGGCGCGCGGCGGTTGACCTGCGCGGGTCTCGATATGGGCAAGAAGCCGGCGGTGATCTCCGGCATAATGAAGTATCACGCCACCGAGCGCATGCGCACCGCGATCAACGACGCGATGGACATTCATGCCGGCAAGGCGGTGATCGACGGACCACTGAACTACCTGACCAATATATACCGCGCCATCCCGATCGGCATCACGGTTGAAGGCGCGAATATCCTGACGCGTTCGCTCATCATCTTCGGCCAGGGCGCGATCCGCAGCCATCCGTTCCTGCTTTCGGAGATGCTGGCGCTTGGCCACAAGAACAGGACGCGCGCGCTCGAAGCGTTCGACAAAGCATTCTGGGCGCATGCGTGGCTGGCGACGACGAACCTGTTCCGCGCCTGGTTCCGTGCATGGACCGGCGGCATGTTCGCGCCCGCACCGGACGCCGGCCCCGCGCGTAAATACTTCCAGCAGCTGTCGCGCTATTCGGCGGCGTTCTGCCTTGCCGCCGACATGGCGCTGCTGACCATGGGCGGCGCGCTGAAGCGGCGGGAAATGCTGTCGGCGCGCTACGGCGATATCCTCTCCGAGTTGTTCCTGCTGTCGGCGGCGCTGAAGCGCTGGCACGACGAAGGACGGCAGGAGGCCGATCTTCCGGTGCTCGAATATTCGATGCAGACTGGTTTCCTGACCATCGAGCAACGTCTCGACGAAATTCTCGCCAATTTGCCGGCAAGGCCGGTTGCGTGGTTCTTGCGGTTCCTCCTGATGCCGTTCGGCATCCGCCGGCGCGGCCCGTCCGACGCCGTCATTCAGGCGACGGCGGAGATGCTGCTGAAGCCATCCGCCGCGCGCGACAGGCTGACGGCCGGCATCGCGCGCGATGCGGAGAACGAGGGCATGAAGCGTCTCGCCCGCGCGTTTGAACTGGTGGCGGTCGCCGAGCCGATCAGAGACCGGATGAAGGCGCTCGGCATGCGGGATCCCGCCGCGGCGCTTGAGCGCGGCGTCATTTCCAAGGATGACATGGCAACGCTGGAGAAGGTGACGGAAGCCGTCAGCCTCGTCGTTGCCGTTGACGATTTCGCGCCGGAAGACGTCTCGGCGATCTACGAGAAGAAGACCAAGGGAGAGAAGCCATCTCAACCGAAACCGAGGCAGCGTCGGGCCAAAGCCGCCGCCGAATGAAGGGCCGTCCGGTCTATATCATTGACGGCGCGCGCACGCCTTTCCTGCGCGCGCGGGGCGGCGTGGGGCCGTTCACGCCGGTCGATCTTGCCGTGCAATGTGGGCGGCCGCTTCTGCTGCGCCAGAATTTCAAGCCGACCGATTTCGACCAGGTAATCCTCGGCTGCGTCAATGTCGTCGCCAACGAGATGAATCCGGCGCGTGTCGCCGCGCTCAGGCTCGGCATGGGCGAGGAGATGCCGGCGTTCTCGGTGCAGATCAATTGCGGCTCGGGCATGCAGTCGATCGACACCGCCTACAGATACATACAGAATGGCACGGACGATCTCGTTCTCGCCGGCGGCACGGAGGCGCTGAGTCATTCGGCGCTTCTCTACAATCGCGATGCGGCGAACTGGTTCGCGGCTCTCAACGGCGCGCGCGGCACGAGCGCGAAGCTGAAGGCGCTGACGGCATGGCGGCCGAGCTTCTTCAAGCCGGTCATCGGTCTTGTGCAGGGCCTCACAGACCCGATCACCGATCTCGGCATGGGGCAGACGGCGGAGCTGGTCGCGCATCTGTTCGATATCTCGCGACAGGAATGCGACCAGTATGCGGTCGAGAGCCATTTGCGTCTGGCGAAGGCGCAGGCCGAGGGTGTGCTGGCCAACGAGGTCGAGCCCGCCTTCGGCCGCGACGGCATGCTGTATGATCATGACGACGGCGTGCGGCCGGACTCTTCGGTCGACAAGCTGGCGAAACTCTCGCCCGCGTTCGAGCGGCCATGGGGCAAGGTGACGGCCGGCAATTCCTCGCAGATCACGGACGGCGCGAGCTGGATCATCCTCGCGTCGGAAGACGCGGTGAAGAAGCACGGACTGACGCCGAAGGCCGTCATCGTCGACAGCTACTGGTCCGCGCTCGACCCCGAGATCATGGGGCTCGGACCAGCGCTGTGCTCGGTCGAAGTCCTGAAACGCAACGACATGTCGAAGGACGATGTCGATGTGTGGGAGCTGAACGAGGCGTTTGCCGCGCAGGTGCTCGGCTGCCTGCGCGCTTTCGAGGACGAGAAGTTCTCGAAAGATGTATTCGGCCTCGATGGCGCCTTCGGCAAGATCGATCGTACGAAACTCAACATTGATGGCGGGGCGATCGCACTCGGCCATCCGGTTGCCGCCTCCGGCAATCGTATTGTCCTCCACGTCGTGAATGCCCTCAAGCGCCTCGGCAAGAAGCGCGGGCTCGCCACCCAATGCATCGGCGGCGGGCAGGGCGGCGCCATGCTGATCGAGGCTGTCTGACATGACCGGAATCGCGATGAGCGTTCTTGAGGAACGCAACCTCGAACTCGGCCCGAAGCCGGCCAAGAAATCGAAATGGAAACACTGGCGGCTGACGCGCACGAAAGACGACGTCGCCTGGCTTCTGCTCGACAAGCAGGGCTCGTCCGCCAACATCCTTTCGATGGACGTACTGCGCGAACTCAGCGAGGTATTGACGGAGCTTGAGGCAGCTCCTGCCAAAGGGCTCGTGCTGCGCTCGGCAAAGGAATCCGGCTTCGTTGCCGGCGCGGACATCACCGAATTCGGCGTGATGACAGACGAGGACGAGATCGCGGCGATGCTGACCGAGGGCAACAGGATCCTCGACCGGCTCGACGCGCTGCCGTTCACGACGGTCGCTGTGGTCCACGGTTTCTGCCTCGGCGGCGGGCTTGAGCTTATCCTCGCCTGCGACCGGCGCATCGCCATCGACGGCTCGCGCTATGGTTTCCCGGAAGTGCTGCTCGGTCTTCATCCCGGCCTCGGCGGCACATGGCGTTCGACGCAGCTCATAAATCCTGTCGAAGCCATGTCGCTGATGCTGACGGGACGCACGGTACAGGCGCGCGCCGCGAAAGGGATGGGCCTTGTCGATGCGGTCACGGAAGAGCGGCATGTGCTGAACGCCGTGCAATCGGCCATTGACGGCTCGTTCCGAATGCCGAAGCGTGCGCTGCCGCAGAAGGCAATCGGTGCGATTGCCGGCACAGCGTTCGGCCGCCGCCTCTTTGCCAAACAGATGCGCAAGGAAGCGGAGAAAAAGGCGCCAAGCAAGAACTACCCCGCGCCGTATGCGTTGATCGATCTGTGGGAAGATCTCGGCGGCGAACCGCGGACGATGAAGGACGCGGAGGTCGCAAGTTTCGCCAAGCTGCTCGTTACGCCGACCGCGAAGAATCTCGTCCGGGTGTTCTTCCTCCGCGAAAATCTGAAGAAGCTTGCCGGCAAGGCCGAGCCGCTGAAGCATGTCCATGTCATCGGCGCCGGGGCGATGGGCGGCGATATCGCGGCCTGGTGCGC